>Ga0123337_10003921_pt1 | contig 15438 bp, 10 predicted proteins | sample frozenSSSSmetaG_FD_89792 | JGI IMG/M metagenome (GOLD analysis project Ga0123337, IMG submission 89792) | Glacier valley bacterial and archeal communities from Borup Fiord, Nunavut, Canada, to study Microbial Dark Matter (Phase II) -... | ecosystem: Environmental > Aquatic > Freshwater > Ice >... | reverse complement strand
CCACGATATTACCTGCAGGAACTGACTTACTAACAACCGCTCTTGCACCAATTACAGCACCACGCCCCAATACAACGCCTGGCAAAATCATAGCACCCGTGCCAATCCATACATAATCCTCAATAATTATTTTACTTTTTACGTGCTTCCATTCTGGATCATACACATCATGCGAAGCAGTAAGAATTTCCACGCCATCATTGATACAAACCCGCTCTCCAATAGCCACTTCATCGTGCAGCGCTATTTTAACCCTGCCCAAAAATGATTCCTTACCTATGGATAATAATTTTATTTTCCCGTCGATATCTGCTTCGCCAATTTCAGCAGTTTCATGTATTAAAGCGCCCTTACCTGTCAACTTTGAACGATTACTATTGCGTCTTAAGAGTTCTGGAAAGGAAAATAATCTTTTACCCCAGGCCCGGTAAAAATTAATTGAACCGGGAGAAAATTTTGCACGGTTATTCCAGAGATAATTGAAACTTGCCATATTACTCCTTCGATAAAAGGTTTTGAATAAACTGATCCGTTATTGTTGAAATCGTATGGGAGTAGTTGAACTGCTGATCTCCCGCTATAAAATCCTGCACTTCACCCTGCTTATATTTAGTTATTCCAAGGGGCAGTTCCATCTGGCTAATACCCCTTGGAACCCAGGAACGGGATATACATAATATTGGCAAACCATGCTCCCTCATTGCAGCCACTGACCCACTTTTTTCTATCAGTAAGTCAGGCGTCGTTGATAACCCAAAATTGGAACTGCCTAATACTGCTGAAATTGTTTCGGGTGATTGTTCCCCCAATATTTCTACTGTTAAGCCAGCCTGTTGCCATGCTTTCTCCCAATGTAGTTGCTCAGCACCAGATCTTCCCAGCATTTTCAAAACAACTCTTTTTCCGGTATTATTGCTATAAATTTTAAGTTCTTCTACAAAAGGAGTAATAGGGGCTCCAGGATGTATTCCGCCGAAAATTACAAACGAAATGATGTCATCGTTACTGCTGCTATTTTTTGTTGAATTGTGTAAAGTGGTTTGTCCGGAGACTATCGGAATATTTCCAAATAGTGGCAGGTACTGTGATTTCAATCCAATCTTTTTAAGCATATGCTGGTAAAGATTGCATTGAGTATGTATAATTAATGGCTTTAAAGTTGCAAACAAAAATTTGATAAGTTGCCGTTGAAGCCATCCCCAATAGACAAATTTAATAGATGCTTCCCTATCCATCCCCACCCATAATTCATGAACCATGATGTGCCAGGTTTTGCCTTTGCCTATTGAAGCAAGTAATTTACCCATCCCAAATGGCAAACCTTTGGAATTAAAAGCAAAAGGTACAAACTGCAGACTTAACCACCGGGGAGCAAATTCATTAATCCATATTTGCGCCTGCTTAAAACGCTGTTGTGATGAGTAAACGGATGGTAAACGATTTATTGGTATCTCAATTCCATCGGAATATTGAAAACCCTCAACAGAAACTGATACGTAATGGTCGTTTAATGCGATTATACCTGCCCGATGACCTTTAAGTATCAATTCAGAAGCAAGTCTCCTGGTATAATCGCCTACGCCATCACGTCCGGGTTCAAGTGATCCACAAATAAAAATAATTGTAATTGTATTTCCCATCCGTTATACGCCTAAGTATTAGTTAGGCGATCAACTATTTTTTTTATTACATCGTTTGCATTCTTTGCATAACTTCTTCCCTTTATTTCGAGTGAGTTGTTCATCACTTTAATACATGCATTTAGACGGTCCAGGTATTCATCGTCACTCATCGCCTCAATAAAATCAAATAACGCATGTTCATCTTTAAAGAGGTGTGCATCTATGAAGCTATTTTCGGGAAAAGTTTCATAAATGGTAGAATTAAAACTGTTATAAACAGGTAAGCTGTATGCATAGATTGCATGCCAGATTTTCTCAGTAACGTAGTATGGGTGTGCAGTATTTTCAAAACATAAATTAAATTTGTAGTCCCTCAATATTTGTAGCTTTTCAATCCACCAAGGTTGATTTTTTTCAAATCCATAACCTGAATTATCACGGGCATAGCCAATAGGCCATTTATTACCATAAATGTGAAGCAATTTTCTTTTGTGACCGGTTATGGCATACTCACATCTTTTTTTTGTAAGGTCGATATCTATGCCAGCTTTAATTAACTTTCGCTTCTGTGTAATTGTATTGGTAAACAGTGCTGCAATACAATGCTGCTTGCCAATGGAAAGCAATTCCGTCTTTGTGAGTTCCTTCAGGGGTTTGTTAATATCTATACCTAAATTATTGCAATTATCAAAATGGTAAGAAGAAAGGAAATGTAAATTATTCCAAAATACATCATTGCTATAGATATTCATGATGTTTATTTTGGACATACCAAAGGGTAATCGCACTTCGCTTTTAAAAGTAACATCAAACCTTGGCTCATTAGTCCAAACCAAGTGATTTTTTTTAGAATACAGTAAGGCTGTAGGAAGAAGTTTCTTGTGATTGTGAGCTACAATAAAATCAGCATCAGAAATATTATCAGTAACAAACCAGTTAAGTGTTTTAAATATTTCTAAAGAGACTGGATCTGTGAAAGGGGTTCCCCCCATCTTCGTTTTTAGAAAAAATTTAATATTATTACCACCTAATAGTCCCATTTAAAATATATTCATTCCAATTTTTTTACAAAAAGAAGATACCTTTTTGTAGGTTAATCAAATAGGTTTTCGGGATAAAAAATGAGGACAGCTAATTCCTCTTGTAAAGTCGTCCTATTGCAATGGTAATTTTCATTGAAATTTTCTGGATAGACGTGTTAGTTTTGGGTACTGCACAAACCGGGCCACTCATTACATTCCAAAATTCGATGTCGACCTTTCGTGGTGGCCGTCCATCAACCGATTGTAGGAAGGGTTTCCATTTCCACGGTTTAGGGTTCCCCAATGCATGGTGCATCATGATGAATCCGTTTTCAAACCCCATACCTTCTTTACCGATAAAACTTATTTCGTAATCACCCGCTTCAATAGTAGCATTTAATGCATCCTGATCAGTTTTTACAAACGGCATGAAGGGGCCACCAGCTTCTTCTAATAAGCTAAGATGGTCTGATTTAAAAATTGACAGATTTAATCCTCCAATAAATGGAGCCATCGTTTCCTGTATTTGCTTCCAAAGTTGTAAAAAACCTTTGTTTTCTATATTAACCCCAACAAACCCTCCATTTACGTAAATAGGATTTTTAAAGTGCAATTCCATACCCCGACTGCCAAAATAACGTCGCCATGCTACTCTACGTGGATGTTGCTTTGCCAAAGGGGAATTAACATCTTCACTAACAGCTACACCACAATTAGTCCATTCTTCAAAAAGTAACCAGGATTGAACAATTACAATGTCAGGGTCAAAGTAAAACATATTTACTGCTTTAGCCGCAGGACCATCCCATAGTTGAAGCATGAAATCCGGCTTGTAATTCGTGAGGTGGTAATCAGTTTCGAGCGGTAGAAAATGTAATTGTAGCCCTTCTGCTACGTCAAAAGTTTTACCATCCTTCCATTGAAGAGCAGGGTTATCTTTAGCTGAAACTGCCCATGGAGGAAGTTGGCCCCGGTAACCTGCATAAATCGCTCCCCGATACCCTTGCTTGTATAATGAATTTGTTAACGCCGCTAAACCAAAATGGTAATGACCCTCAAATAATGTACAAATAGCAGATTGCATAAATGAATGGTAGTATTTAAATTATTGAACGATTACCTGAACAAGATTGCGGTAATCAAAAAAATTATTAACTCAACGCTGGTTTGACCTTGCTTATTTTGATTGCACAGTACAAATAATACATAATTATCTCAACGACATAAACAAATAAGTTAAATTTCAATACTCCAATCAAAGTAGATATATCAATTATAGATATGCCTGTTATGATTGCCAGCAGGGTTAACGGAATTGATATTAAAGGATTAATTGCCCATCCTCTACTGGTAGACAATCCAAAAGCTGATCCTGCTACTAGTCCTAAACAACTTCCTGCAATACTAAGAATGAGCTCAGTTTTTAAGTTGGAATAATCTTTTCCTAAAATCCATAGTATTTGAGCGGGAAACAAATATACGATTCCAATAATAAATATTCCAAGAGTAACTAAGCCAAGTTGTATCAGGAAAAATGTTTTGAACAATTTAATTTTTTCATCAGCAAGCCTTGAAAATCTAGGTATAACCAGTGTGCTTAAGATTGCCGTAAAAATCCCCAACATCATACCTAACCGGCCGAGTGCACCAACTTGGGCCACAGCTGCCGTGTTTCCAAAAAATGAAATAAGCCAGATTGTTATTTGCCCTGAAAGACAATAATAGATCGATCCGGGAAGAATTCGCTTTACAAAATAAAGAATTTCCTTTCTTATAGCAACATCTGGTGTTTGTTTCCAGTTGGCATACCCAAATGATATTTTTTTTAAATTAGAATTTGCCCACAACTGAGCGATCCCCGCAACAAAAATTGCGATAAATGCCCAGGGAAAAGCAAATAGGGTTATCATTATCAAAACAAGCCTCAATGTATTCGAAACGATATTATTTTTTTGAAGTGGCCCTATGTCCTGGTTTAGCTTCGGTGCAACCTGTAACAAAGCACCTGATAATGATGTGAAAAAAGAAGGTATAAGTGAAACGATTATCAAAAAAGACATTAGCCAACTTGCATCATGATGGATCAAAAGGTACAATAGAAATGGAATGGCAATTAATAAGCTGCCAATTGCAAATTTCATTCTCAAATCCATACCTGTTGCCAGTACAACGCCAAGCTTCTCCCTATCCTGCCAAACCTTTCCCCCTTGAGACATAACGCCGGAGCTAATACCTCCATCAGCCAAAACCAGCATGGTGCCAAGCATGGTATTTGCCAAAGTATACAGCCCATACTCATGGGTTGGAAGCATTCTGATAACAATAATTCCGCTTATGAGACCAACAAATTGAACAATTAATTGTGCACCGCCAGTAATGGAAATTAGTTTTATCCAGGTAATTGCCTGCTCCTTATTTGCGATGTTTCCTTTTTTATGTACAACATCTTTCATATAAACTCATCCATATTAATACAAAGGATGTTTAACAATAAAATCATTTAAGAAAATATTTCGAATACCGGTTATATTGAAAAAAAGAGATCGCATTTGATATGAAGAATTTAGAGTTCACAACAAAATATTTGAACACAATAAAATGAAATTATTCGGTAATTTAAATAATAGAAATGGCTTCGCCTATCTCAGTCACATTAAAAATGGTTTTTACTAAGCATAAAAAGGTATCTACGTGAAATGATAAACCTTTACCTGTTGGAACTCTTATTTAACGAAAAAAGTAATATTAACATATCTTATCAATCTAATAATTCATACAAAACTGATAAAATAAATTCTACACTTAATCAATATTAAAGTTTTACTCACCTTTTTTCACTTCGCCAATGATCACAAGGACCACTTCACTGAGGATTGCCATAATAGTCAAGGATAATAACACGTAGGTTCATTGCGAATAAGCAATGGACGCAGATTTGACAGAGCAGGAGTAATTTTAAATATGAAACATTAGGACAGAAACTTTTTCAATATCATATCTACACTTAAAACTATAAATAATCCTGGTGTCTGATTAAGCAAATTGGGAAAATAATTATTTACGCTTCCACCATTTTTTCTTTGCTTCCTGTCCGTATACATAATTGTAGTTTTCTCCATATCCGTAGCCTGATCCGTATTTTCCGCCCGTCTTTACGTCATTTATGATCAGTCCTATTTCGCTAAGCCTTCCATTGATGTATATGTCATTTAAAAAATCAAGTTGCTTTTTTAAAGTTTTTCGTTGCCTGATTACATAGATTGATTGGTCCGTATATTTATTGAGGATGAATGCGTCAGTTACTAGTCCTACCGGGGCGGTATCAACGATAACATAATCGTACCGGCGCCTCAGCACTTCAAATAAAGGCCCCATGTTTTCATTTAGCAATAAATCTGCGGGATTTGCAGGAATCGGACCTGCCGGATATATATGTAATGTGGGAATATCTTCTGATACCTGGTAAATTTCGGAAAGATCGATTGTTTGTCCGCTTAAATAATCTGAAAGGCCTTTAGTGTTACTAATTCCAAGATTTTTTATAATACCAGGTTTTCGCAAATCAAATTCCAGCAATGCAACTTTCTTACCGGGTACCGCCAAAACCGCAGCAAGGTTTAAACTTACCATTGACTTTCCTTCGCTGATATTAGAGGACGTAATCAAAATTACCTGGCTTTTATTTGCTTTTTCGGATAAGGCAAGATTGGTTCTGATTAAACGAAACTGCTCTCCATATAAATCACGGTTCATTACCAAAATTCCTTTTGTTTTACGCTTGGGTATGTTTACCAGTTCGCCTAAAACGGGTATTGCCAATTTGTTTGTGATATCGCTTCTGGTATTTACTTTATCATTCAACTGATCCAACAATACGATCAGTCCTACCGGCATTAATAACCCTAGCAAAGCAGCCACCATCATAATGTTGCGGGAATTAGGCTCAACGGGACCGTAGCCGTTAGCCCTATCGATTTGCTTGTATACACTAACATTGGCAGAACCAGCAGAGATGGACGCTTCTTCTCTTTTTTGTAAAAGGTATAAGTATAACCCTTCGGTAATGCTTTGCTTTCGCTTAATTTCCTGCATCACCCTTTCCTTACGGGGTAAAGAAGATAAGAACTGTTTATATTGATTATTTTTTTGTTGAAGACTACTCTGCTGGAGGTTTAGATTTTTATTGATGTTTTGGAGGTTTTCCAAAACACTTCCCTTAACATCATTAATTTGGTTATCCAAGTCCTTCAATACAATACTATTATTTGAGAGACGAGGTTTCTCCATCTGCTTTTTTAATTCAAGTTCATTGTACTTGGAAATAAGTGTCCCCAATGTTGGGTCATTAATACCCAAACTTGAAGGAACCAATTTACCCGGATTATCAGGATTATTGAAATAACTCTGTATTTGCTGAATAACACCCTTTTGTATATTTAAATCCAGAATATCCTTAGAAACATCATTCGAATTAGAAAAAGCCTGCCCCGATTGGCTTTCCACATTAATAATTTGATTTCGGCCCTGATAATTTTCAAGCGATCCTTCAACGCCACTCAGTTCATTGGATATAATATCAAGCCTGTCATCTATAAAACGGATTGTATTTCTTGATGCAATGGTTTTCTCCTCTAGATCAGCTCTATCATATTCTTTTACAAGCGCATTGAGAATATCTTTACCACGCTCCAAATTTTCAATTAAAATATCAACTTTGATGATTGTAGTTTTCTTATCAAGCCAATCAACAGTAACCTTACTTGCTATTTCCCGAGCAGTTTGTTTAACGGGGCTCCAAATAGCCATATACTGCCCATTTCCAGATTCGTCTTTCCCCCTTGGTGCAAGTACAAATTGAAATCCATCCATAGTGTAGGGAGTGTTCCAATTTAAGCTACTTACTTTTTTATTTGATTTAGCACCGTATTCGATTTTAACACCAGTGCTATTAAGGCTTTTAACGATAACTGCAAATCCCTTTGAACTATCTTTAATTTTTTGAACTATTAATCTAAAGGGAGCTTCCAAATATATATCAGATGATTTTACCCGACCCAGAATAAAATAGGAAATATTAAATTGATTTTCTAGCACGATACGCTCCATCAGTCCGCTGGAACGCATGAGCTGAAGCTCATTTTCCATATTACTGCTTTTGGTAGCAACTAATGCTGTGCTGATTAAGTCTTCCTGCGAGGTACTTTTCTTTTCTCCCTTTACTAGAATAAGAGCAGAAGCAATATATTTGGGCGTTGCCTTACGTAAATATAAAATAGCTCCTCCAATAAATATCCCCAGTGAAAGTATAAAAACTGGCCAATAAGCAATGTACTTCTTTAGTATATCCTTCACTGAAAGTCCATCTGCCTTTCCGGTTGTTTCACCGAATAATTCATTTTCCATTTCTTGTTCTTGTGTAATAATTATTATTGAAAAACCCTAATCACCAATGCAATGCTTGTAATCAAACCTATGATTGTTACCAAAACTTGTAATCCACCCTGTGCGAAAGTCTTAGCCTGCCCCTTCAATTCCGCAAATTTTTGATCACTGGCACCAACATAAATAATATCGTTGGACTGCAATAGGTAAGCCGGAGATTGGAAAATACTTCCACTTCTAAGATCCATTTTATATATCTTTCTTGTGTTACCATCTTCCCTTATCACAGATATATCTTCTCTTTTCCCGTTGTCGGTGAGATCTCCTGCGGCACTTATCGCATCAATGATCGTCACTCTATCGGATTCAAATTTCTGGGTACCAGGGGATTTCACCTCTCCCAAAACGTTTACTTTAAATTGTAAAAAATGAATAACAACGGAAGGATCCTTCACATAAGGAGATATTTTTTCTACTATACTTTTTTGAAGTTGTATTTGCGTTAAGCCTGCAGCCTTGACAGTGCCTATCACAGGCATTTCAACATTACCAGACATATTAACCAAATAACCATTGCTTGCCCCTCCAGCAGATGCCGGAGTATTAAAAGGAACTGTTTGCTCCTGGTTTAAACTGGTGCTTAACACCTGAATGCTTAACAAATCATTATTTTGTACAATAGGCTCTTTTGATTGTATATATTTTATACTATCTAATCCGTTTTGAAAATAAATGAAACTCTGTTTAGTAACCCTTTTTGTAGAATTACAGGAAAGTAAAATAGCAGAGGTCACCACAAGTAAGGACCTAAATGCAACACTTAATTTTATATTGGTAAGCATATGTAAGGAGGAGTTTGTTAAAGAGTTTAAAGAGTGTTTCAAGAATAACTAGCTGTTTATTTACTCAAATGTATTTTAATTTATTCTTCAAGTTATATAAAATAGGTACTTTAAGCAATAAACGCAAAAATCAAATGGAGATTGTCTAATAAAAGTTTTGACCGCTTTTATTAAAAAAGCATTTTTAATAAAAGCCCAAATAGCCATTTGCTAATAAATATGATGTTTTTGAGTTTTGTTTACTGATACATTAAACCTACAATTTTGTATCCACTTATTTTTTATGCAATTAGGATTAATTAAACAAAAATAGCTATTCCCTTTAAAGCAAACCAAGGTATAGCTATCAAAAAACAAAAAACTATGTATTAGAATGGCTTTCTTTCAGTACTGAACTTGATACAGAGAAGTCTAGCCTGCAAACTGGAATTTGTCAATCATTGAATATGACTGCTTAATAGATGTTATAATTTCCAAAGTTGATTTCTCTATTTCTGCAAGTAGCATATATCCAATAGAGGGGAGTGCAATCTTTACTGTACTATTTTTAACCGTTACCATATGGGTTTTTACTGTTCCGTCCCCGTCAATTATCTTTTCCATATTTTGGTGACCTAATTGAATTTTTTCCAATTTCACATTTGAATATTCGTTCATAAATCTTTTCATCACTTCAATTTCCTCAAGCCTTACCATTGCCGGCTTACCCAACCAATAAACTACATTGACTACATTTTCTGTTAATCGAATATTTGACAGTTCACTTTCTGAAATTGAAATAAAAACATATGAAGTAAATAACGGCTCCACCGTTTCACGCTTCCTTAAATTCACCAAGCGTCTCATGGGACAATAGTTTTCAAAATTTCGTCTTGACAATAAATTAGCAACTTTTTTCTCGTAGCCTGCCCTGGTATACAAGATGTACCAGTTTTTTGTTGAATTACTCATATTCGTTAATTTTTTAAGACAAGTATTATATCCACTCTTCGAATATCTTATTAATTAATAATTTATATACTTACGACTTTTACTCCCATTGCTAGAATCGAACCGGCACTTTTTTATTCCATACGTAAATGATAACCCTTCGGCCTATTACAATATTTTCAAACTAATTAATATCAAAAGCATATTTAATTAATGATTGCAAATATTTACAATTCATTAAATTTTACACAAAAAAAATTAATACTAGCAAGGAAAAATGGAGAACAATAGTTAATTAAGAGGTATTTCGCTAAAGGATGATGGACAAATGGTCTCTGGACTAAGATATAGGTACCAAGGAGGTAAAAGTGAAAAAATCTTTGGGATCTTTTAAACTATTAGTACCGTTGAGAAAACAAATATAGAATTGTTATTGAGAAAAAAAAAATAATAAATACTGAAAAAAAAATTGCATTTCCCAAAATACCTACACATTTAAAATAATTAAACTATCTATATAACGACGGTTAAAATTGAAATCGTAATGTTTTTTCACTTTCTCAAAATAATATTACTTCAAAAAGACGATTTATTATGATCACAAACCTGGGCAATTCACCATAGGAAGGTTAGATCAAAATAGTTACAAAACTACTTTACCTATCTCTGTTCAACAATCCATTTTCTCATCATGAACAAATCAATAAGAGGTACATGAGTATCCAAATCCATATCGATGCCATCATCCAATCAAAATGCTATTTAGGAACGACAAAGCCGGAGAATTCCACTAAATAACTTCAACAAAAATTGCATCACTTCATATTTCATAAATAAGTCCGGGGGGTTGACGATATATAATCTGATCAACTGGAAATAAAAAGCAGATTGCTACCAATTCTTGGTTATCAACATTACCAACGCATTGATTACAATTTATTGCTGATTTATAGATTAGCGAATTAAGTAAAACATAAAAAAAGCCCCTCATAAAATGAAGGGCTTGTGACTAATGTCGGGATGGCAGGATTCGAACCTGCGACCTCCTGGTCCCAAACCAGGCGCGATACCGGGCTACGCTACATCCCGAACTAAACTGATATTTACCATTTGATGTTTGCCCCTTTGAAAGCAACACCATAAATTGGGAATGGTTAATAAATGTATAAGATCTTTTTGCGGAGAGAGTGGGATTCGAACCCACGGTACAGTGTTACCCGTACGACGATTTAGCAAACCGTTCCTTTCGGCCACTCAGGCATCTCTCCTACCTGCCCTACTTTATTTCGGGGTTGCAAAAATACAATTCGACAACCGAATCCCCAAAACTAAATGAAAAATATCTCAAACTATTTTTTAAACGCTTGCTGACACTGCATCACAGGGGATATTTTATCTTATCAGGTGCCTCCATTCAAACAAAAAGACCATTTGATGAAGGCTTTTTTACAAGACTACCGTTTGCTTATGATTGCTAAAAATAAAAAATCCAAACTCAATGATGAATTTGGATACACAAATTATTGTGGAATATTTTTTACATAGCCGCCAACTGAACTTTTTGCTGAAGCTCCATTACACTCTCTTTAAAAATTGTATCCGTATCCATCAGGTCTTTTACTGTTTGACAACTATGGATCACCGTTGTATGATCTCTCCCTCCAAAATGCTCCCCGATAGTCTTAAGCGAATTTTTTGTAAATGCTTTTGATAAAAACATGGTGATTTGGCGAGCCTGTACAATTTCACGCTTCCGTGTTTTTTGAAGCAGCTTATCATAAGGAACATCATAGTATTCGCACACCATTTTTTGAATAGCATCTATGGTAATTTCCTTACTGGAAGATTTTACAAAATTTCTTAGTACTTTCTTTGCCAACTCAAGGTCAATTTCTCTCTTATTTAGCGAAGATTGTGCCAACAATGATATCAATGCTCCCTCCAATTCACGCACATTGCTGTTGATATTATATGCAATATATTTCACCACTTCTTTTGGCATTTCAAGACCATCATTCTTCATCTTCTTTTCCAAAATCTCAATCTTTGTCTCGTAGTCCGGCACCTGGAGATCGGCGCTTAGTCCCCATCTAAAACGACTTAACAAACGCTCTTGCACTCCTTCAAGATCTTTTGGTGGTTTATCACTCGTAAGAATTAACTGCTTACCACTTTGATGCAGGTGATTGAATATGGAGAAGAATGCGTCCTGCGATTTTTCTGCCCGGTTAAAAAACTGAACATCATCAATGATTAACACATCTATCAATTGATAAAAATGTATGAAATCATTGATAGCTCCATTACGGCCGTGATCAATAAATTGATTGATGAATTTTTCGGAACTCACATATAGAACAACCTTGTTGCTGTGAATCCTTTTTACTTCATTGCCAATAGCCTGGGCAAGATGCGTTTTACCTAAACCAACACCTCCATAAATTACCAAAGGATTAAATGAAGTTGTACCAGGTTTTTCAGCCACTGTTTTTCCTGCTCTTCTTGCCACCCTGTTACAATCTCCTTCAATAAAACTGTCAAATGTATAAGCATGATTTAACTGCGGATCAATTTGCATCTTTTTGAGACCAGGGATCACAAAAGGATTTTTAACAGGGTTATTTATAACTAAAGGGAAGTCCATTTCATTATTTGAGTATGATTTAAAACCATGTCCCGGAACGTCCATTGTAAGCGGTTTATTTTTGCTGTTGCCACTGTCTACCATTATTCTATATTCCAAACGTGCGTCCTTCCCTAATTCTCTTTTTAGTGTTTTTGCTAATAAACTAATATAATGCTCTTCGAGGTATTCAAAAAAGAACTGACTCGGAACTTGTATAGTTAATACCTTTTCTGTAAGAGCAACAGGCTTTATTGGCTCAAACCATGTTTTATAATGCTGCCATTCTACAATGTCTTTGATTATCTCTAAACAATTAGCCCATACCTTATCAAAAACTTTATCCATTATTCCTTAAGCTATTTATATATTGTGTTAATATTTTTCTCTTATTCCAGTAATTCTTAATTGAAAATTCAAGCAAAATTCCATTCAGAAGGACAGCGAATATCAAAAGAAATTGTGGAAAAAAAAATTTTTTATTCCCTTACTTTTTTACTTACTGCACCAATAAATAGCTTTTTTTAAGCCGAATTGTAAATTTTAAAAAAAGCTGTTTCCATCTGCCTTCTCAGAACGCCCTGTCAGCCTGCATGAGTATAGGGAATAATTTTAAATGCACTTTTTATTTCAGAATAAATCCATTTTAAAATAAAGTGGATAAGTTCATCAAATAACAAAAGGGAGCGACCCGTTTGGTAGTATAATTTAAAACACAGTTTTTTACTGTCCCCCCATTTTTAAAATTCCATTAAGATAGGCCTTATAAAAATTTACACTTGATCCATTGATAAAAATCAAACATGCAATAAATCAAATTTTATTCTATAAAAATATCGTTCATCAAATCAATAAATTCTATTGATTTTAAAGAATTTGATAACTTCATTAAAACAGTTGGTGGCCCTTAATTCGTTTGGTTCTTTGGAGAAAATGATTGCAAATAATATTATTAGCTTGAATTGGAAGGCTTGAATAAAAAAGTGCTTTCAGAAAAGGAAGATAGCTATTTTTTCTAAACCAAGGCGAAAATTTTGTGTAAATATTTTTGTCGACAAATAAGTTTACTTTTACCACATAAATTATATAAAAATGAGTTACGAATTAACAGGGAAATTAGTAGTGAAATATGATACTATGCAAAAATCTGCCACCTTTAAAACAAGAGAGTTTGCAGTGGAAAAAACAGATGATATTGGTGGAAGAACAATTACCAATTACGTGAAATTTCAATCAGTACAGGATAAGACATCCATCATCGACAAAGTAAATGTTGGGGATGAAATAAAAGTGTACTTTAACATCAAGGGCACCAAATGGGAGAAAGATGGTAAAACAAGTTACTTTACCAATTTAGATGCCTGGAGAATAGAGCCATTGTCGCAAACATCAGGAACTGATAACACCGGCACCGACACTGAGTACATGGAGCCTTTAGACACTTTCTCAGCTTCATCTTCGGATGCTATCGACGACCTGCCTTTTTAAAATGTAATAAAGCAAGATCATCACAGGTAGATACAAGCAATTTAGAAAATATATTTTTTTATTTAATTAGGGAGCTTTGAAGAAAAAATATCTTCAAAGCTCTTTTTAGCTATTAGCGGTATGCAACAAAAACTTGCTTTAAAATTGCTCCCTTCCGAAGCTGCCGACCAGGCCCAAATTAAAGCCGCAATTGCAAAAGCTACCGGCAAAAAGGAAAGCAGTATTTCAGGTTTTCAAATTCACAAACAATCTATTGATGCACGGGGTCGCACAATCTGGATGAATTTGACTCTAAATGCTTTTATTGAAGAACCCTTTCAACAAAGAGCGATCCAGCAATTCAACTTTAAAAATGTAAGCAATGCTGCAAAAAAAGTAATCATCATTGGTGCCGGCCCTGCTGGCCTGTTTGCAGCATTACAATTACTTGAGCTGGGTATGAAGCCCATCATTTTAGAAAGAGGAAAAGATGTAAGGGCAAGAAGAAGAGATTTAGCAATACTCAATAAAGATGGTATTGTAAACCCGGATAGCAACTATTGTTTTGGAGAAGGCGGCGCCGGTACTTATAGCGATGGAAAACTATATACCCGCAGTAACAAACGGGGTGACATCGACAGGATACTAAACCTGTTTGTACATTTTGGGGCAGAAGAAAAAATTTTATATGAAGCACATCCTCATATTGGCACCAATAAATTACCACTGATCATCACTGCAATGCGTAGCCGACTGTTGGATTGTGGTGCCGAATTTATTTTTGAAAAAAAAGTGACTGACCTTATTATTGATAACGGAGAAATTACTGCGGTGGCTACTTCTGATGGAGGTATATTCAAGGGAGACGCCATCATTCTTGCAACAGGACATTCGGCGAGGGATATATTTGAATTACTACAGCGTAAAAAAATATTGATTGAAGCCAAGCCTTTTGCGCTGGGCGTAAGGGTAGAACATCCACAGAGCCTGATTGACCAGGTGCAATATCATTGCCCCACAAGGGGCGATTTTTTGCCACCAGCTTCTTATAACCTTGTTCAACAGGTAAACGGCAGAGGCGTATTTTCATTTTGCATGTGCCCCGGAGGAATCATTGCACCCGCTGCCACATCGCCGGGAGAAATTGTTGTAAATGGCTGGAGCCCGTCTAAGAGAAATAACCCTTTTGCGAACAGCGGCATGGTAGTGCAGGTAGAAATAGCGGATGCCCAAAGAGAATTAAAAAAGCAACAACATAAAATGCAGCATCCAATCGAGGATTCTCTTCAGTTGATGAAGTTTCAGCAGATGGTTGAGCAAAACAGTTTTACTGCTGGTGGCGGTTTTTCAAAGGCACCCGCTCAGCGCATGGTTGATTTTTCCAACGGAAGGCTGTCTACGACTCTGCCTGATTGCTCCTACCAACCTGGTTTAGTATCCTGCCAGCTAAGTGAAGTACTGCCTGATTTCGTATATACATCTCTTGCAAAAGGATTTGTTGAATTTGGTAAAAAGATGAAAGGGTATTTTAGCAACGATGCAATAGTGGT
>Ga0123337_10003920_pt1 | contig 15438 bp, 10 predicted proteins | sample frozenSSSSmetaG_FD_89792 | JGI IMG/M metagenome (GOLD analysis project Ga0123337, IMG submission 89792) | Glacier valley bacterial and archeal communities from Borup Fiord, Nunavut, Canada, to study Microbial Dark Matter (Phase II) -... | ecosystem: Environmental > Aquatic > Freshwater > Ice >... | reverse complement strand
GTTCGGCGTCGTATTCGCCGACGGCGCCGGCCGCGAGGGTGCGCGTGAGTTGGGGCAGGCGCATGTCCTCGGCCTGGGCGGCGAGCTGGAGCGCGTTGATGAGTTTCGAGCCGAGCTGTTCATCCCGGCCTTCGAGGAAACGGGCGATGCGCTCCGGTGGATTGCGGCGAAACCAGCCGATGCGCACACAAGCCGCCACCGCGAAGAGCACCGCCGCAGCGACCGCGCCCATCCAGCAGAGCCTCGCCGGCAACCCGAGTTGAAAGAACGCGTCGGCCGCGACCGCGAGCAGCGCGAAGACGAGGAGCCCCGGCAGCAGGCGCCAGCCAAGGGCGCGCGCCTTCTCGCGCTGCCAGACGAGGTCGGCGTCGGCCAGTCGGCGGAGGAGGGCGGTCGTTTCTTTCGTGGTGTTCATCAGCAGAGCCCCCAGCGGCGGCGCAGATACCAATCGGCGCCCATCAAAATTCCAATGAGCCAGAAAACCCACGCGCGGTCCCAGGCGGTGATCTTGCGGACGCGCGGCGCATCCTCGACAGGGGCGACCACGGCGGCATGGAGCGCGGCGGCGAATTCCTCCGGCTTGAGCACGCGGCCGCCGCTCGCCTCGCTCAGGCGGCGCAGGTAGGCGAAGTCGGCTGCGACATCGGTCTCCTCGACATTGTCGTCATAAACACTGAAGCGCACCGTCTGACGCGTCGCGTCGGGAAGCGTGACCTCGGCGCGGTAGCGGCCTGTTTTGTCAGGCACAAAATCCGCCTCCAGCCTCTGGCTGGTCGCGCCGGCGGGAACGGCGCAGGTCAGCCGGGCGATCTCGCCGTCGTCCCGGAAAAGGGTGAGCCCGACCGCGCGCGTGGACGCAAGCGAGTCGCGTGCGACGATGCGGAAACGGATTTTTCCGCCGAGCAGGACGTTGGCCGTGTCCGCGCGGAAGGTGAACCGGGTGTCGGGCATGACGTCGCGTCCGCGCATGAGCCAGAGCACGGTCTGGTCCCAGAAACGGTCGAAGACGGTGTTGGCTTCCTCGGCCTTCGCGTTGAAGGCCCAGCGCCACAGGCCGTCCACCCCGATGCTCAACACCTGGCCGGCACCCTGCCGGCGGTGCACCATCGCGGGAAACTCCGCACCGCCGTCGAGCTCCGCCATGGTGGCGGCGAGCGGCTTGCGTTCACTCGCCTCGTAGGAGCCGACGAGTTCGGGCAACGCGGCGCCTTGCTTGCGGGCGGTGTCGTCGGCATCGGCCAGCAGGCGAAACGGAGCCACGACGCGACCTTCGCGACCGACGCGCAACGGCGCGCTTTGCGTGACCGAACGTCCCCACGCCACCGGTTGCATCGCGCCGCCGAAACCGCGCCCCGAGAAGGCGTCGCCCCGGCTGAACACCACGACGCCGCCCAGCCGGTCCACGAATTCCTGCAACGCCTCCACCTGCGACCAGGTGAGCAGCGTATCGACTCCCTGCCCCAGGATCACGACGTCGTAGGTATTCCACTCCGTCGCGTTGGCGGGCACGCGGAAGGGTTCCTTGCGCTCCTCCGTGCGGAGCACGCGCCAGCGGTCCTTCGCGTAGGAGACGACGCTGTCCACATCGAGCTTGTCGTTGCGGCGCAGCGAGCGCTGGAGAAACGTGGTGTCCCAATACGGCCGGCCTTCGAGCACGAGCACGCGGATCTTCTTGTCGATCACGTTGACGTAGGTGTCCACGCGGTTGTTGGCGGTGTCGGCCTCGCCGGGGAGCGGGTCCACGCGGATCTCGTATTCGAACTGGCCGGCCTTCTCCTCGATCACGTCGAATTGCAACGGCACCTGCGTCTCCTCACGCACGACCACGGAGCGCGATTGCACCACGCGGCCTTCGCGCAGAAGCGAGACCTTGAGGGTCTCATACGGACAGCCGAGCGGCCGAAGCACGGCGCCGATGCGGATCGCCTGCTTGGCGTAGTGAAACGGCTGATAGGAAGTGATGCGCACCGACACGTCGCGCACCGCGCCTTCGCCGCCAAAAGGCACCACATAGATCGGCACCTGGCGGTTGCGGGCAAACAGCGCGGTCTGGGCGGGGTTGATGAGTTCGAAGTCGTGGCCGTCCGTCAGAAGGAACAGGGCGTGCGCCCCCTCGCCCGCCGCAAGCGAGTCCAGCATCGTCTGCACGGAGGTGTGGATCTGCGTGGTCTCGCGATCCGGACGCAGCTCGGCCAGAGGATGTGAAATCGGCGTGGCATTTTCGCCGAAGGTGAAGAGCCGCATCCCTGCGGGGACGACCGGGGTGGCGGAACGGGGCGCGACGCCCGCATCCCAGAGCAGTTCGCGCGCGGCGTCGAAGCGGGTGAGCTTGCCCGCATCGGGCTGGCGCATGCTGCGCGAGGCGTCGAGACCGATGAGCATGACCTTCTCCTTCGTCTGCACCGGCAGCGGCTCGATGCGCGACGGTTGCAGCAGAATGAGCAACACCAGCGCGCACCCCGCGAGGCGTAAGAGCAGCAGGAGCACGCGGCGCGAGGGCGAGAGATTACGGCCCGTCTGCAAATAAACCCACACGGTCAGCACCCCGAGGACGAGCGCCAGCAACAGGACGAGAGGCACCGGCACCAACGGGTCGAGGATGATCTCGCTCAATGCGGCGCCGGGATTCATCGGGCGAGCCTCCGGAAGACAAGTTGCAGGGCGAGTTCGAGCAGCAGCGCGCCGAGCGCGGCCAGCAGGAACCACGGCACGAGCGAACGCCCATGCGCGATCTCGTCATAGTCGCGCTGGCCGGCGGCGAAATCAGAAGCCTGGCCCGCCGCCAGCTCTGCAGGCAGGTGGGACTTGTCCACGGGACGCAGATCGGACTCCTCCGGGTCGGCGTTGACGGCGAAAGCGTATTTGATGCGTCCGTCGGTCAGCGTGTAGAAACCGGTTTCCTCGGGAATGAAACTGATGCCGGCACGCTCGCCCAGCGGCTCTTGGCGGACGTCGATGAGGCGGCCCGCCGGACTGGTGAAAGACTGGCGGCGCAGGTCTTCGCGCCACACCTCGCCGGTAACGAGCTGGCCGGCGGCGAAGGCGAGCGGCGCAGGCTCGCGGGTGTCGAGCTGCTTGACGAGGTCCTGCACCCAAGCGGGAAAAATGCGCTGACGGGCGAGGTTGCTGGAAAATTCGCCGACCGAAAAATTCATCAGCACAAGCGTGCCAAGGCCGTGCCCCGTCACGGCCATCGCAGGCGTCTCGTCGCCGAAGCGCAGTAAAACCTTCCCCGCGCCGGTCGCGCTGGCGGCGTGGAAATCGTAGAACTCCAGCAGGCCGAGGTCTTGACGAAGGCTGCCGCGAAAGAGCCGCAGGAAACGCGCGTTGAAATCACCAGTGGCGATCTGCTGCGCACCCGAGCCGACGTTGTCGGTCTTTCGCAGCGGCCCCACGCGCAGCGGCAGCGGGGTCGTGGCCATGGCTTTTTCGAGGCGGTCGAGGTTGGCCGCGTCGGTGTCGCTGTCCAGGAACCACACGATGCCGCCGCCACGATGAAGGAACTTGGCCAGCGTGTCGGCCCCCGCGTCGTCGAGCGGACCGCAGCCGGTGATGAAGAGCTTGCTCGAGCCCGCCAGCCGGGCCGGATCGAGCGCACCCGAAGCCACGTGGCGCGGCAGAAGCGAGCCCGCCTGTTGCGCGTAAGGGTTGAGCGCGGCATGGAGAAAACTCACCGGGGAATGGCTGGCATCGCCATCGGCCGACAGCGTTACGATCTCCTCTTTTTCAACCACGGGGAGGACGAGCGACCAGCGGTTGTCGGCCGCGAGATTGTCGGGCGGCAGGGTGATCTCGCACAGGTGCAGGCCGGGCGAGGTCACGGGCACCGGCACGGTCACACGCACTGACGACCAGGGGCCGGCGGACACGGGCTGCTGCACCTGATGACGCTGATCCACGCGCACCGTGATGACGTCGTCGAGCGGCACGGCGGAAAAATTACCGACCGTCACTTCGAGCGGCACGGTGTCGCCGGCCAGCACCTGGGACTGGTTCAGTTCGGCGCCGAGGATGGCGTGGTTTTCCGGGGAGGCGGCGCCAACATCGACAAAGAACAACCGGACGCGGCCGGTCAGCGGCGCGAAATCGACCAGCGCCCAGTTGCGCCGCTGGAAGTCGGACAGGTAGTAGATCTCGACGGGGCCGGTTGTCTTGGCGAGGAGGCGTGCAGCTGCGGCGTTGGCCAGCGTGAAATCGGCACGGGTGACGCCGGGAGTAAGCTGATGCAGAAAACGCCGCGCCGCCGAAAGATTGCGCGAGAAGGAATCAAAGCAGACGGCGGGCGTGTGCGCGACCGAGATGACGTTGACCACATCATCGGCGCCGAGCGTGCCAAGGATCTTGTCGGCCTCGATCACGGCGCGCTGGCGCGAGGTGAGGCCGGCCTGCTGGTATTCCATGCTGAGGGAGCGGTCCACGATCAGCAGCACCTGCCGATGCACATCGGCGGCGCGTTCGGAGGAACCGAAAAGATCGAGCACGGGCTTGAGAAACACGAGCAGCAGGAGCAGCAGAAAAAGCGTGCGGACGAGCGTGAGCAGGCGATGGCGCCACTTGTAGATGCGCGAGCGCTCGGCAGCGGATTTCTTCAGATGCTCGACCGAGGAAAACAGGAAACGCTGGGGAAACCGCTTGTTGAGGAGATGGATCACCAGCGGCAGCGCGAGCAGCGCGGCGAGCAACCAGAGAAGCGGGGCGTTAAGAAACGTCATGGCGCGCGGGCTGGATTCAGCGGGCCGTCCCGCGCAGGCCAAGATAGGCTTCCAGCGCGAGGGTGTAGGAGTCGGAGGTGTTCACCTGTTGATGCTCGATGCCGCGGGCGACGGCTTCACGCGCCAGCGCGTCAATGGCGGTGCGGGTCTTTTCACGGTAGAGGGCGCGCAGATCCTCGGAATCCACCTCGACCTGCTCATTCGTCTCCATATCCACGTAGCGCGCTACGCGGTGCGAGGGGAGTTCGGTCTCATCGGGGTCGAGCACCTGGAGCAGGAGTATCTTGAAGCCGCGGTGCTGGAACTGGGCGAGCGCGTCGAAGAGCGGCGCGGGATCGGTCAGAAAATCCGAAAGCACGACGAGCCGCCCGCGCTTGCGGCAGATCTCGGCCGCCTGGCGCAGCGCGGCGGGCAGGTCGGTGGAAGATTTCGGCATGACCTGCTCCAGGGCGGTGATCATCTCGTGCAGGTGGCGGCGCGTGCCTCCGGGCGGGAGCCAGGTGTTGAGCTTGTCGGCAAAGAGGCCGAGCGCCGCCTTGTCGCCCTGTTTCGCCATCAGGTAGGAAAGCGCGGCGGCGATGCGGGCGGCGTGATAAATTTTCGGCATGCGGCCCGCCCCGGCGTAGCGCATGGAACCGCTCGTATCCACGAGAAGGTAGGCGACCATGTCGGTCTCGTCCTCGTAGCGCCGCACAAACAAGCGGCGTGCGCGACCGTAGGCGCGCCAGTCGATGCGGTCGATCGCGTCACCGGGCACGTAGTCCTTGTAGTCGCGGAATTCCGCCGAGGATCCGGGATGCGACGAGCGATGCCGGCCCGCAAAAAAACCATCCACCGTCGCCTGTGCAAACAGCATGAGGTTCTTGAACCGGTCCAGTTCGTCCGCCGACAGCAGTGAGCCCGCATAGCGCGACTGGGCGCCGGCCGGCAGCGGCGGAGGGAGAGGCGGTGGAAAAGCCATTGCGGCAGACCGGCGATCAGTAGGCCTTTTCCGGGACGGACTTCACCAGCGCGGCGACGATGTCGCGGGCCTTCTTGCCGGCACCGGTGGCGCGGTAATTGGTGATCACGCGGTGCTGAAGCACGGGGCCGGCGACTTCGCGCACGTCGGCGGTCTCGGGCGTAAGGCGGCCCTTGAGAAGTGCGAGCGCCTTGGCGCCGAGGATGAGGTATTGGGAGGCGCGCGGACCGGCGCCCCACTCGACATAATCCTTCGTGGCCTGCGGCGCCTGCACTCCGGACGGACGTGTGGCGGCGGCCAGCGCGACGGCGTAATCGATCACGTGGTCGGACACAGGAGCGGCTCGCACGAAGTGTTGCACCGCGAGGATCTGCTCACGGTTGGCCACGGGCGAGAGCGTCACCGGTTCCTGCAGAGTCGTCCGCCGCACAACCTCGGCTTCCTCGGCCCGCGTGGGATAATCGAGGTGCAGCGAAAACATAAAGCGGTCGAGCTGCGCCTCGGGCAGCGGGTAGGTGCCTTCTTGCTCGATGGGATTTTGCGTGGCGATGACGACGAAGGGATCAGGCAGCTTGCGCGTATCATGCCCGACGGTGACCGCGCGCTCCTGCATCGCCTCAAGCAGGGCGGACTGCGTCTTGGGCGGCGTGCGGTTGATTTCGTCGGCCAGCAGCAGGTTGGTGAAGATGGGGCCGGCCTGATACTCAAACTCCAAGCGGCGATCTTTTTCCTGAAGCAGCTCCGAGCCGATGATGTCGCTAGGCATGAGATCGGGCGTGAACTGAATGCGCTTGAACGACAGGTCGAGGGACTCCGCCAGCGATTTGACGAGCAGCGTCTTGGCGAGACCCGGGACACCGATCAACAAGCAGTGTCCGCGTGAGAACAGACTCACGAGCAAGAGGCGGACGATGTCGTCCTGCCCCACGATCACCTTGCCGAGTTCGGCGCGAATGCGTTGATAGACCTCTTGAACCGTTTGGGGAGTTAAGTCGCTCATCGTTGGTGCTTTTTGTCGGAGGAAGCCGCGCGCTTCTCCAGCCCAAAGTCACCCTTGTTGCATATTTATGGTTTCAGCGGACGGTCAGAAGCACGCGCGAACCGCTGCTTAAGTTTATCCTCATCATGACCCGGCGGCACCATGCGCACGAGCCGGCATGCGCCCTTTTATCCGAGCTCAAACGGAAAATTCACCGCGCCCAGATGCCGGAATTGCAGCCGGTGAATCCGCGCCGTGACCTGCGCCGGCACCAGCCGGTGCTCGTCCATGTAGGTGCGCAGTTGGCCGAGGTAAGTCTTGAGATAATTGCTTCCGAGTTCCTTGTGCGCGGCCGCCACCCGCTCCGTCGCCTCGCGCAGACCCTGGAGGCCGATCGTCTCCAGCATCGCGCACATTTCCAGGATGCGGTTGAACTCGGCCTGCACCTCGGCGATCCCGAGCACGCGAACCTGCTCGATCCGGAGCCGGAAACCCACCACCGGCACGCGCGGTAGGACCGCGGCGGCCTGCGGAGTTTTCAAGACATCCCGTTGATGCCGGTCCGCCACATCGTTCACCTTGACGACCACGTCGTCCAGTTCACGGGCGGCGGTCAGCGCGAGATTGATCGACTGGTTCGCAGACGGAGAAAAATCCTTTTTCTGCCAGTCGTAGCCCGACGACACCATGTTGCGCGCCTGTCCGAGCGAGCGAAGCAGCGCTTGCAGCTTCGCATCGAGAAGATCCAGCAGCCCCGGCCATGCCACCAGGTTGTCCAACGCCGCCAGCCCGCGCACATAATCCGCCGACACCGCGCGCACGTGGCTTTCCAATTCGTTCTCCAGGGCGGGCACGATCAACGCATGTAATTTCAACATCGTTTCCTGTGCCGAGGTGACCTTCACCCGCTCGTCCTTGGCGGCTTCCACCGCCGCCAGCTCGGCGGGGTTCCCGATCGTGGGCAGGAAACGCGTGCGCGAACTCAACGACTGCTCGATCGCCTTCGCGCGCAGCGTGAGATCGTCGCTGAGTTCCTTGAGCAGCCGCAGCGCGTAGCGCACATGGCAGTCATCCAGGAGGAGCTCGTCGAGTTTGACGGAAAGTTGGGACATCGGGGATAACCCTAGCAAAGGCCCGCCCGCCCCTCTCCTCAAGCCTCCTTATTGCCACCCATCCGCCCCACCTCGTCCAAACACGCTAAAATCTAGTTTGTCACGTATTACGTTACAATTTTTAATCTACTAAAAATCGTTTGTCACGTATTACGTGACAAACTGGATCAGTCGGCCACGTCGGGCACGGCTGGAATCAAGAAGCCTGCGACTCACTCAAGGACTGGCTCCAGCTCCCGTTGAACCTTCGGCCCGTGTGGCCAAAGATTAGTGTTCATAAGTGCCTATTTGCGGTTACTCCTGTTCCCCAATCATGAACGATGCGGATGATGATCTTCTCGTAAACACGCGCTCCGAGCCCGGCGAAGTCGGGCTGATCGAGCCGCATGATTTCACCGCGACCGCCCCGTTAACCTTCGACAACGGCCAGACGCTCCCCGGCTTCACCCTCCGCTACGAGACCTACGGCCGCCTCAATCCCGCCCGCGACAACGCCATCCTCATCTGCCACGCACTGAGCGGCGACCACCACTGCGCCGGCATCCACTCGCTCAACGACCGCAAGTCCGGCTGGTGGAACAACCTCATCGGCCCCGGAAAAGCCGTCGATACCAACAAGTTTTTCGTCCTCTGCTCCAACGTCATCGGCGGTTGCCAGGGTTCCACCGGCCCCTCCTCCATCGATGCGCGCACCGGCCGGCCCTACGGCATCACCTTCCCCGCCGTCACCATCCGCGACATGGTGCGCACGCAGAAACTCCTGCTCGATTCCCTCGGCGTCCAATCGCTCTACGCCGCCATCGGCGGCTCGATGGGCGGCATGCAGGTGCTCCAGTGGGGCATCGAATATCCGTCGTTCGTGAAACGCCTGCTCGCCATGGCCACCACCGCCCGCGAGGGCGCGCAAGCCATCGCGTTCAACGAGGTCGGCCGCCAGGCCATCATCCAGGATCCGGAGTGGAACAACGGATACTACCCGAAAAGCGGCGGTCCTCGCGTGGGCCTCGCCATCGCGCGCATGATGGCCCACATCACCTACCTCTCCGACGCCTCGATGGACCGGAAATTCGGCCGCAAAGCCGTTTCCGCCAGCCGTAAATCCACGCCCGCCGCAGCCACCGATGTGTCCGAGCTTTCCATGGAAGGCATCGATCCCGTCGCACCCACGACCTCCTTCAACGTCCAGTTCGAGGTCGAGAGCTACCTGCGCTACCAAGGCCAGAGCTTCATCAACCGCTTCGACGCGAACTCCTATCTCTACATCACGCGCGCGCTCGACCAGTTCGACCTCGCCGCCGCGCACGGTTCGCTCGAAGACGCCTTCGCCAAGGTCGAGGCCGCCACCCTCGTGGTCGGCTTCACCAGCGACTGGCTGTTCCCGCCCGACCAAAACCGCGCCATCGCCATCGCCCTCCTGCGCGCCGGCAAACGCGTGAGCTACGCCGAACTCTCCACCGACCTCGGCCACGATTCCTTCCTGCTCGAATCACCGCAGCTCTACGACCTCGTGCGCGGATTTCTCAACTGACGTTTTTCCATGTCCCTTCACGCCATCAAACGCACCGTTGATATGCAGATCATCGCCGAATGGGTTGATCCCCGCTCGCGCGTGCTCGACCTCGGCTGCGGACGCGGCGTGCTCCTAGAATACTTGAATCAGACCAAGGATGTCTTCCCCGTGGGCGTGGACCTCGACTTCGACAAAATCTCAGCCTGCGTACGCCGCGGTCTCACTGCTTATCAGGGCGACATGACCGCTTTCATGCAGTCTTTCCCCGCCGCCCACTTCGACCGCGTGATCTTCTCGCGCACCCTCGAGGAATTGTCCGAGCCCGGCGCGGTCATCACCGAGGCGCTCCGCGTGGGTCGCGCCGTGACGGTCGGCTTCGTCAACCACGCCTACTGGAAAAACCGCGCCGACATCTTCCTGCGCGGACGCAAGCCGCTCAACCCGGTCTACACGACCGAGTGGTTCGAGAGCCGCCCGACGAACCCCGTGAGCATCGCGGATTTCGAGCACTTCTGCGCGAGCCAGAAAATCCGCATCACCCGCCGCGCCCACCTGAGCGGCGACTGGAAAACGCCCTGCGGCCTGCTGCCCAATCTCCTTGCCGGCTACGCGCTCTACGACCTGACGCGGTGATCAGCGGTCATTTCACGTCTCATCAGTGAGCACTTTGTTCACCTTTCAACTCACCGCGCTCGCCCTGCCGCAGGCGATCGCATCGGTGCTCTGCCTGATGGCGGCCGGTTTTGTCTGGCCCCTGCGTCGTGAGTCCGTGAGCGCCTCCTGGCTCCTGCTGGTGCTCGTCGGCGCGATTCTCTGGTCATTCGCCGGGGCGTTGGAATTTTCATCGGCCTCGATCGAGGGCAAGCTCCTCTGGACCCAGATTTCCTACATCGGCATCGTCCTCGGGCCGGTCGCGCTTTTTCACTTCAGCTACACCCACACCCATGACGGGAAAGGCCCGCCGCGGCTCGCGACCCTCATCCTGATCGGCCTCGGCGCACTTATTCTGGCATCCGTCTTCACCAATTCGCTGCACGGCTGGCAATGGCCCGATATCCTCTCCGTGCATCGGGACGGCCTGCTGTTCGCACGTTATGAACGCGGCCCGATGTTCTGGGTCACCGTGGCTTATTGCTACGGGTTCATGCTCGCCAGCTCCGTGATGCTCGCGGCCCACGCCTTCAACCTCGGTCATATTTTCCGCCAGCAGGCTTGGATTGTCATCCTCGCCACGCTCGCACCCTGGCTCACGAGCATCGTTTATGTCATGCGTATCGGGCCTCGCCCCGAGCTCGACCATACTCCGGTCGGCTTCGCGATCACCGGCCTGCTCCTTTCGTGGGCGGTCGTGCGCATGCGCTTGTTTGAACTCGTGCCCGTGGCGGCCAACACCCTGTTTCTCCACATTCCCGACCCGGTGCTCGTCACGGATCCCGCCGGCCGCCTGTTGCGCGCCAATGCCGCCGCCCTCCGCCGCTTCGACTTCATCGGCACTCACATCGGCCGGCCGGTCGCCACCGGCTTCACCGGTCACTCCGCGCTTGCGGTTGCCATCTTCGAAAGCACCGCCCATCCCGGCCCCCGCACCTCCTTGTGCGACGACACCTGGTGGACCGTCGAAGCCAGCCCCCTTGGCGAAGCCGGCAGCCGTCTGCGCGGCCACCTCATCATCCTGCGCGACATCACCGAGCAAAAACGCGCCGAGCTCGCCCTCCTCCAAGCCAAGCAGGATCTGGAAAAAACCCTCGACCGTGCCGACGCGCTCGCCCGCGAGGCCGTCGCCGCCAACACCGCCAAGAGCAACTTCCTCGCCCAGGTCAGCCACGATCTCCGCACTCCCCTGCACGCCATCATCGGCATGACCGAGGTGCTGCGCACCGGCCCGCTCGACGCCACCCAGCAGGCCGAGGTCGCCATCATCGGGGACGCCGGCGACGCGCTGCTCCGCCTCATCAACGACCTGCTCGATCTCAGCCGCATCGAAGCCGGCCGCATCGATCTCGCCCACGAACCGTTTCAACTCGACGACGTGCTCGACCAAGTCGTCGACCTGCTCGGCCCGGCCGCCCAGCGCAAAGGCATCTCCTTCGTCCACTGGATCGAGCCCGGCCTGCCCGGCGGTCTGCGCGGCGACGCCGAACGCCTGCGCCAGACCCTCTTCAACCTGGTGGGCAACGCCGTGAAATTCACGGACCGCGGCGGCATCACCTTGCGTGCCCGGCGCGAGGGAAACCTGCTCCATCTCGAAATAACGGATACCGGCTGCGGCATCGCCAAAGAGCACCTCGCGGCCTTGTTCGACCCGTTCAACCGCGGCGATCCCGAAATCGCCCGCCGGATTGAAGGCACCGGCCTGGGCCTCGCCATCACCCGCCGCCTGGCGGAGGCGATGGGCGGCACGGTCTCCGTGCGCAGCCAGCCCGGTGAAGGCACCGCGTTCAGCCTGCATCTCCCCATCGTTGACGACACCGCAACCGGCCCGGGCCTCACCCGGCTATCCGAACAAATCTCCGGCCGCCGCATCGCCGTGGAAGTCGCCGATCCCGTCCGCCGCACGGCCGTCATCCAAGGCCTCCGCAGCCTAGGCGCGGATGCGTTTTCCCCCTCGGCCGGACACATCCCCGTCGCCGGTGAAACCTTGATCGTGGATGCCCCTCAAAAGGATCAAACCCCATCCGCCCCGCGCGATGCTTTTGGACGCGTCGTCATCACGCTGGTCGCACCGCAGTCCAAACCTTCCTCAACCCACACCGCCCTCCGCCGCCGCAGCCTGGCGGCCGCGCTCATAGGTTCCTCGACTCTTTCGCACGCACCTTTCGTCGCACCGGCTGGATCGCGCCGCCATGTGCTTCTGGCCGACGATAACGCGCTCAGCCTGCGAGTCAGTGCCGCCCAGCTCGCCCAGTGCAATTGCGATGTCGAAACCGTCAACGGCGGCCTCGCCGCCCTCGAGCGGCTCGCCGTCGAACCCTACGACATCATCGTGCTCGACGGACAAATGCCCGACCTGAACGGCTGGGAAGTCGCCTACCGCCTGCGCCAGTGGCCCAAGGATGCGATCAACGCGCGCACGCCGGTCATCGCCCTCACCGCCGATCTCACACCCGAGTCCCACGTGCGCTGGCTCCACGCCGGCGCCGCCGTGGTCCTCGGAAAACCGGTCCACACGCGCGACCTGTCAGACGCCCTGGAACGCTTCACGCCCAAAAACGCCGCGCCCTCCTGAAACGCGGCGAGACGCCGCGTCCACGTTCTCAGCCCTTCCACTTGATCAACCGCTCGGCTTGGATGAGGCACACGCAGTTGCTCCCGTCGGCCGTGTGCATCCAGTAAAGATCGAGCGCGGGAAACGCCTTGTCCATCGCGCGCTGGAGCCCTCCCACCTCGATCAGCACCACGCCGTGCGGCAGCAGGCGGTCCCGGGCCTGCAAGAGCAGCTTGCGGATGATGTCGAGGCCGTCCTTGCCGCCGTCGAGCGCCATGCGCGGCTCGCGGTGAAACTCCGCCGGCAGCGCGTCGCAATGCGCGCTCGGCTCATACGGCGGGTTGCTGATGATCACGTCGTATTTCACCTTCGGCACCGCGTCGAACACGTCGCTCTCGTGCAGTTTCACGCGCTTGGTCAGCTTATGCTTGTCCACGTTGATGCGCGCCACCGCGAGGGCGTCGGGCGACAGGTCGATCGCATCCACCTTCGCCTGCGGAAAATGATGCGCGAGCAAGATGGCGAGGCAGGACGACCCCGTGCAGACGTCCACCACCCGCTTCACCTTGGCCGGATCAGGCAGCCAAGCGTTGAGCTGCTGCGGAATGATTTCCAAAAAATAACTGCGCGGAATGATCACGCGCTCATCGACGTAGAAACGATACTCCCCGAGAAACGCCTCGCGCGTGAGATAGGCGGCAGGGATGCGCTGATCGAGCCGACGATGGAGCATCTTTTCCACCGCCATGACCTCGACCTCCGTCAGCTTGTGCTTGAGCACGGACGGCTTGCTGTCGAGCGGCAGCGCGAGCGTGCGCAGCAAAAGATAAAGCGCCTCGTCGTGCGGATTCGTCGCGATCTGACCAAGCGCCGCGCCGGTTTTTTGATAGCGCACGACGGCGTGCTTCAGCCAGTCACCGAGGGTAACCGGGTGGGTGGGTTTTTTGCGCGCCTTGGGACTGACCGGCGCCTTTTTTTTGGAGGAAGCCACGTAAAGGAAAACGCTGGGAACCCGCCGACGAAAACAGGCGGCAGGCCGCTTGAACAGCAAAACCAACGACGCTAACCAATTAACCTGTCACCCAAAACCGCCGGTGCGCAGCAGGGGTTTTGCAATAACCGCGCTGCTTTTGCTTTCCTTCTACGTCTTGGACTTCGTCTCTTCCGTCACATGTGTGTGGGTGAAAATATGGTCAGGGCAATAGCACTGGTCGCCCGCGCACTTCGAGCAGTAGCGGAAATCGAGGTCGCGATGGGTATCGCTGTTTTTGTCGCACACGTGGCAACGATGCCGCGGGCCTTCGGGAGTGCCTGACCGCGCAAACCGGTCCGCCTGCACCACCATCCGCCGGCGACGCAACACCATCGTCTGGAAAATATCGCGCCCGAAAAACAGCAGGAAATTCCCCGTCGAGGCGAGAATCTGCAGGCGCGTGTCCCAGCCGCCCAAAATGAGTCCGACCGTGTAGATCGCCCACGTGATGAGCGCCAGCCACTTGATCTTAACCGGCAGGATGAAGAAAAGACACAGCTCGAAATTGGGGTTTAGATAGGCAAACGCCAGAAACACCGAACCAGCCATGAACGCATTGGCCACCGGATAATCTGGCGTGAGAAACCCCACCGCCACCGAGAACAGATAACCGCCGAAAATGAAGATATTGAAGCGAAACGTCCCCCAATAAGTCTCCAGCGTGCTGCCCATCAGCCAGAAAAGATACCATCCAAACGCAATGCACACCGGATTGGATATCGGCGGCACGAAGAAAAACGTGAGCAGCCGCCACGGCTCGCCCGCCTGCACCAAAGAGGGAATGAGCAGGAGCCGGTTGACGTCGATCGAGCCCAGCATCCAGAGCAGGTAAACGCCCACCTGCCCGATCACGAGATACAGCGGCAGGTGGGTGATGGCGTAGCGCCCGAAAAGACGTTCAAGTTTGTTCAGCATCGAAAAATCGTCCCAACGAAAACCGCGCGACCGTGGCCGGCGCGAACCTATTTCTTCGCCGGTGCTTCAAGTTGGACGGCCAGCTTTTCCTTCTGCGCCTGCAACGCGGCCTCCTTGACCGTCAGCAGCAGGGCGCGCGCATCGTCGGACTTCCCCTGCTTGATGAGGATGTTGGCCTCGTGCAGACGGATGGTCTGCTTGCCCAGCGCGCTCGGGACTTTCTCCTCCAACGCCCGCCAGTTGGTCAGCGCTTCCTCCCACTCGGGGATTTCGAGGTCGTAGAACGATTCGCAGTAGCGGTAGGCATACGGGATGTTGCCCGGCGACAGTGCCATCGCCTGCTCAAAGGCGTCCTGCATCGACTTGTCGAGCGTGGCGCGCGTCCACTCGCCGGCCTTCAGGAAATCATCACGCCCTTCCGCGATGAGCACGCCGATCTGGTAGTGATAAAGCGGCTCCTTAGGTGCGAGCTTCACGGCGGCGAGGTAGTAGTTGAGCGCCTCGATGGGCTTGCCCTCCTCGGCGAGGTAGTTGCCCAGCTGGTTTTTCACCAAAGGCAGGTCGGGGTTGATCTGGTTGGCCTTGAGCATGAGGGCGGCGGCGCGCCTGCGCTCGCCGATCACCGGCTTGCCGAGGAACAACGCATAGCTCACGTAGCCGGCCGAGAGATTGGGATATTTGCCGATGTAGTCCTCGTAGTCGTTGGTCAATTGCTGGAACTGCACGTGCAAGTCCTCCAGCTCGGACTGGCTGGTCTTCGTGGCGGCCATCGTCAGCAGGGTCTGCTGCCGGTCATAAATGGCCTTGAGCGCCGGCTCCGCGCCGGCCGGCGCCTCGTCGCCAACCGGTTTCGGGGCGGCCGTCTCGGCACGCAGGCCCGCGACCGGCAGGCACACCAGCGCAAGGGCTATATAAAGGGACGGCTTCATTGGGAACGGGTGCGACAGGCTGCGCGCGCGCAAGTGCCGCGTAAACATCCAACCTTCGCTCATCAGCACCCCTCCGGCCCCC
>Ga0123337_10003918_pt1 | contig 15442 bp, 14 predicted proteins | sample frozenSSSSmetaG_FD_89792 | JGI IMG/M metagenome (GOLD analysis project Ga0123337, IMG submission 89792) | Glacier valley bacterial and archeal communities from Borup Fiord, Nunavut, Canada, to study Microbial Dark Matter (Phase II) -... | ecosystem: Environmental > Aquatic > Freshwater > Ice >... | reverse complement strand
GTCCGCTGGACGACCCGCGAGAATCCGCTGCGCTACGAAGGCGAGGCACGCGGCGAGAAAACGCTCACCCTATCGTTCACCGCGGCGATGGAACCATCCGCCGAAACCACCGACCGGCTCGCCTATCGCCGCGCCCCCCGGCTTGTCCAACCTAGCGGCATCGCCGTGGTGCGGTTGAATCACGCCACCCCGGCTCCCCGCATCCTGCGGGTCGCATTGATCGACGCCGACGGCACCGAGCGCGCTTCCGCCCAGACTTCGGTCGCCGCGGGGCGTTTCCGTAATACCAGCGTCCCCGTGCCCCTTCCGCCCGTCCTCCCTAACGGCAGCTATTCATGGCGTCTCCAGCTTCTGCCCTCCAGCGGCACCGGCACCGCCCTCACGACGGTCAATGTCGCCGGAGGTCTCTTCGATCAAAGCGTGGCCGCACCCACCGCCGCCAACGGCACCGACTTCGACGCCGACCATCCGCGCATCCAGTTCATGGGACGGATCGAAAACACCAATCCAAAGCAACAATGGCTGCACCGGTTTGGCAGCGAGGTCCGTGTCCGTTTTTCGGGAACCTCGCCCGCCCTGCGCGGCAGCGTCACCGACAACGGCTTTGGCGGCGCTGAGTCCACCACCCTTTCAGTCGTGGTGGATGAAAATTTCGCGAACCCGATCACCGTCACCACCGATTCCTTCAACTACGTGAAAACCCTCGTCACCGGACTAACCGACGGCGTCCTTACCGTCCGGCTTTTCAAGAGCGGCGAAACGGACATCAGCATCCGCGTTGATGGCTTCCGCGTGGACGCCGGCCGCGGCCTGCTCATCCCCGAGCCACTTCCCTCGCGCCGCATCGAGGCCTACGGCGACTCCGTCACCAGCGGCGGCACGGCCACGCCCGGCTACAACGCCTACGCCCCGCTCATCGGTCGCGAACTCGACGCTGATGTCCACATCGTCTCCAAGGGCGGCACCGGCGTCGCTGCCAGTTTCTCCAATCAGGACATCCTGGTGAACTACTACGACAACCTGAGTTACCCCAACGTCTTCAACGCGTCCGCCGCCGGCAGCCTGCCGTGGGATTTCTCCCGCTGGACCGCCGATATCGTCATCTGTTGCATCGGCCACAATGATCAATTCAACAACGGCGGCGCAACCTTCAACAGCCGCTACGCGGAGTTCAAAGGTTACATCCGCACCGCCTATCCCAATGCGAAATTCCTAACTGCTAACACCCTCATCAGCGCCAATCTCGGCCAGTTCCAAAACGCCGTCGATCCGCTCATTGCCGCAGATCCACTGCACAATTTCGCCTTCCAGCCCAACACTTGGAGCGACAGCGCGACTGGCCATCCGCCGACCGCCGGCCATGCCGCGCAAGTGTATGGCGACGAGCGCCGCTACAGTCTGGCATAGTTGGTGGAAGACCAGGTCGGCTGGGCGTTCAGCGCGGTTGGCACCCCTTACGACCAATGGGTGGCCACCTCATTCACCGCCGGCGAGGTTGCCCAGGGACTTCACCTGCCGGCGGCAGACGCCGACCTCGACTGCGTCTCGAACTTCCTGGAATTCGCGCTCGGCGGTGATCCGACCGATCCCGCCTCCGCGCCGAAATTCAGCGTTGCGCCCGGTTCCGCCGGATCGCTGGACTTCTCGTTCTTCCGCGCCCGTGCGGATGTCAGCTACGTTGTCGAGCGAAGTACCAACCTAAGCGGCTGGTCCCTGTTCTCCAACAACCCCGGCAGCGTAGGAGGTGTGGTGACCATCTCCGACACCATCGTCCCCGGAGAAAACCACTTCTACCGACTCCGGACCTCACAACCCTGATAGAAATCCGCATGCCCTGTCTTCCCTCCACCCATCTCTACTTCGGCGGCGACTACAACCCGGAGCAATGGCCGGAATCCGTCTGGCTCGATGACATGCGCCTGATGAAGGAAGCGGGGGTGAACCTCGTTTCCATCGGTATCTTTTCCTGAGCGAAACTACAGAGCGTTCCCGGCGTCTTCCACTTTGAATGGCTGGACCGCCTGATGGATTTGTTAGCCGAAAATAACATCCAGGCGGACCTTGCCACCGCGACCGCTTCGCCGCCGCCTTGGTTGATCAAACTCCATCCGGAAATCCTGCCCACGCTCGAGAACGGCACGCGCTGGTTGCAGGGATCGCGGCAACATTACAACCCCAGCAGCAGTGCCTATCGAAATGCCTGCGTGGAACTCGTCACCGCGCTCGCGACCCGCTACAAGGATCACCCGGCGCTGGCGATGTGGCACATCAACAACGAATATGCCTGCCACGTCCCCTCCGACTACGGCGACGAAACCTCCGCCACCTTCCGCGAGTGGTTGAAGGCGCGCTATGAATCGTTAGACGCGCTCAACGACGCCTGGGGCACCGCTTTCTGGAGTCAGCATTATTACGAGTGGGATGAAATCCTGCCGCCCCGCGCCGCGCCGACTTTCCTGAATCCCTGCCAGAGCCTGGATTTCCAGCGTTTTTCCAGCGACGCGCTGCTAGAGTGCTACCTGATCGAAGCCCGCATCCTGCGCGAAATTTCTCCTTACAAACCCATCACCACCAACTTCATGGAATGGGTGAAGGCGCTCGACTACCGGAAGTGGGCGCAAGCCATCGACTTCACCTGCCTCAACATCTATCCGGAACCCACCGGTTCCAACCGCCCGCTCGCACAGAACGCGGACATGACACGCTCGTGGAAAGATGGCAAACCGTGGCTCATCATGGAGCAGGTCACCACCCATGTGAACTGGCGGGACCGCAACTCCACCTAGGCCCCCGCCTGATGCGGCTGTGGAGCTATCAGTCTATCGCCCGCGGCGCGGACGGCATCTGTTTCTTCCAATGGCGGCAAGCGCGCGCCGGAGCGGAGAAATTCCACGGCTCGATGTTCGGCCACGGCGATCCCGCCACGCAGCGTTGTTTCCAGGAGGTGAAACAACTCGGCAACGAACTTTTTGGACTAACAGCAATTGCCGGCACCCGCTTCGTGGCGGACGCCGCCATCTACTTCGATCAGGAAAACTGGTGGGCGCTCGAACTTCCGAGCAAGCCGAACAACAATCTCAAATACAACCGCGCGGTGGAGAACTTCTACACCGCGCTCCTCAACCGGAACATCGCCACCGACTTCGCGTTCGGCGACAGCGATCTCTCGCGCTACAAGCTGCTCTTCGTCCCCACTCTCTATCTGGTCAAACCCGGCGTCGCGGAACAGCTCGAAGCCTACGTCGCCGCTGGAGGCATCTCCGTTTTCACCTACTTCAACGGCATCGTCGATGAGGCGGACCGCGTTCTGCTAGGAGGTTACCCCGCGCCGTTCAGGAAACTGCTAGGCCTGTCCGTCGAGGAATGGTCCGTGCCGCCCGATGACCGGACCTCCACCATTTCTAGCAACGTCGAGGGCTTCGCAAAAACACACACGTCGTCATTCTGGGCTGAAGTCATCCGTCCGGAAGGCGCGGAAATCATCGCCGTTTTCGACGACGACTACTACGCCGGACTCCCCGCCGTCACCCGCCATCGCTTCGGCAAGGGCGAGGCCTGGTATCTCGGCACCGAACTCGAGCCCGCGTTCTACGACGAACTCATCTGCCATCTCGCGAAAAAAGCCGGCGTGCACCCGCCGCTCGATGTTCCGCAAGGCGTCGAGGTCACCCGCCGCCGTGGCGAGGGGAAGGATTTCCTTTTCCTCCTCAACCATGGCTCGGAGGCCGCCACCATTGACCTAACTGACATCCACTGTCAGGAATTGCTCACCGGCCGGACAGCCGCCGGATTGTGGTCCCTGCCCGCGCGCGGAGTCGCCATCCTTTCCATTTCCAGCCACTGATTCAAATGCAACGCCGTCATTTCATCACCACACTCGCCGCCACCATCGCGGCCACCCTGCCAGCCCGCGCGGCGGGCGCGCCCAAGCGGCGCATCCTGCTGCGGTCCTCCTGGCAGACCGTCAACATCGGCGACATCGGCCACACCCCGGGCGCGCTGCGCCTGTTCGAACGCCACCTGCCGGACGTGGAAATCACCCTCTGGCCCAGCAGCGTGGACCGCGGCGTGCGGGAGCTGTTGCTCGCAGCATTCCCCAAACTGCGGATCGCCGTGGGCGACGTGGATGACGACCTCAAGCCCACCACCCCGGCCCTAACGGAAGCCTTCGCGCAATGCGATCTGTTGGTCCACGGCTCCGGCCCGAATCTCATGGCCTGGCGGCATCTCGACGCCTGGCGCAAGCTCGGCAAGCCCTACGGAATTTTCGGCATCACCTTCGATCCCCTCGGCGGCGGCAAGGGCGGCGATTGGGAAGGCGGCACGCTTAATGAGCGCGCCGCGAAAATTGCGGCATTGCCCTTGAACAACATCAAAGTGGCGGAACGACCGGTCTTCGAAGACGCCTCTTTCATTTTCCTCCGGGACACGCTCACCATGGGCTATCTGCGGCGCCAGCTCCCGAACCTGCGCCACACCGCCTTCGGTCCCGACGCCACCTTCGCCTGCGATCTCCGCGACGATGCGAAGGCGGACGCCTAGTTGAAAGCTAACAATCTGGAGGAAAAGAAATTCATCTGCGTCATCTCGCGGCTCCGCTGGACGCCCTATCACACGATGCAGGGCAAAACCGCCACCGAGGCGGACAAGATGAAGGACGCCGTCAACGCCCGCACCCGCGCCGCCGATCACGCGGGCCTGCGCGAAATGATCATCCGCTGGGTCCGCGAGACCGGCATGAAGGCCGTGGTCTGCCCGGAGATGACCTATCAGGTCCAGCTCGGCAAGGAGGAGCTCATCGATCCGCTGCCGGACGACGTGAAACCCCACGTCGTCTGGCGCGACACCTACTGGCTCAACGACGAGGCCACCTCGGTCTATCGGAAGGCGTCCGCCGTGGTCAGCCTGGAAAACCACTCGCCCATCCTCGCGCTGGCCCAGGGCACGCCGGTGATTTTCATCCGCCAGCCCACCGATACGATCAAAGGACAAATGTGGCGCGATCTCGAACTCGGTGACTGGTTCCTCGAAGTGGGCGACGCCACCGGCGATTCCCTCTGGTCCCGCCTGTCCGCCATCCACGCGGACCCGGCGAAAGCCGCCGAAAAAGCCCGCGCAATCCATCAACGCATTCAGGACCTCGGCCACACGATGGTGGAAGTCGCTTCCCGCTCTTTCAAACCATGAAAACCCTACTCGCCGTCGCCGCCCTGATTCTATCAGCCATTCCGCTCTCCGCCCAAAGTCCGCAAGGCGACAAGGTGGATCTCGCGAAGGCCAACCAACCGAACACGCTCAAGATCCTGTTCGTCGGCAACAGCTTCACGTTCATGTGGGATGTCCCCGGCCAGCTCCAGTCGATGGCGGTGAAAGGACCACAGAAAAAGAAGCTCTACGTCCACGCCCTGACATGGGGCGGCAAGACACTGGATTTCTATTGGAGATAGATAGAAAAGAAAGCAGCCTCTGGAAACGTGGAAAAGCTGTTGGAAGCCATCAAGTGGGACGTCGTCGTCCTGCAGCGCTGGGAGAACGACAAGGTGGAGGAAGTCGTCCCGAAATTCACCGAACTATCAAATCCAAGAACCCCGACACGAAGATCCTGCTCTACGCCTTAGGCGGAGCGGCAAGATGGATCAGGAAGCCAAGCCACCGGAAAAAGTCATGAAATCCCACCTGAAAGCCGCCGAGCTAACAGGAGCCACCGTCGTCCAGATCACGTGGGCGCGGTACCAGTTCCGCGTGAACCATCCCGGCGGGCAAGACGTGGCCGACGATGGCTGGCACGCCGGAAGAGTGCGCGCCTACACGACTTCCTCCGCACTCTACGCCCCGCTGTTTCACGAAACCCCAGTGGGGCTCCCCTGCCTCCAATGGTAGACTTGGGTTCCGCCGGAAGGCAAGGGCACGGGCAAGGTCACCGATGAAGTAGCCGCAGAGCTCCAAAAACTCGCCTGATCCGCCGTCCTTCGACGTTTCCGGACTTCGTGTTGTTGATGGTTAGATCCAAGGCGGCCTGAAGCGCGCCCTTGCGCTGTTGATCCGCCGTTCCATTAGGGCTGCGGTTGACGAACTCGGCCAGAGACCGGAAGGGGCCGCGGGCCTTGACTTCCTCGACGATCGCTTCGGCGAGCAGGTCAAGCTCACTGTCGGCGCTGCCGGAGGTGAGCGTGCGCCAGCCCCGCCAGAATTCCGGACCTGATCCGGAGGCTCCTCTTTCGTAAGCTGCCGTCGAGAAGGCGTGACCGAACCGGTTGAAACACAGCGAGATCCGGGGATCATGAAAAGCCGTTTCTTCATGGGGTGGATGGCTTGCGCCCGCCGAAAAGCTCCACGCGTCCGACCTGCAGGTTCCAGCTCGTTCCGGTCGGTGCCACATCGAGCTTGAGGTGCCGGGTGTCTTCCGGCAGCGAGTGGTTTTCAGGACGGAAGGTGCTCACATTCCAGCCGCCGCCGCTGGAAACAGATGGGGTGCGAAAGGTTTTCACGGGGGTCCACTGCCTGCCGTCCGTCGAACTTGAGAATCCCACGATCGCGTCGATCTGGAGTTTCACGTCAAAATAGAGGGAGATGGAGAAATTCGAGAGTGCGGGATGAGTCCAGACCAAGTGCTGGGGCGTATCAGCCGAACGTGAGGCACGACCGCCGTCACGATCGAAGTATTGCTTGTTAGATGTATCGATGGACCAATCTTTCGAACTCAGCGCCGGGTCGGTTTTCCGAAGGTCATCAAGGGTATCGACCACGGTCGATCCGTTGGGGTTCCACCGGTGGACGATCACTTTCGCATAATGGTCGTCCTCGGCGAAGATCAGATACTCTCCACTGCGGGTCCTGCGCGCGCGGATGGCATAGGGAATATCGAAGGTTCCGCACAACGATCCGACGGCCGGTGTGGGGGTGAGTTCGCCGACATAGGAAGCATCAGACAAGCGGTGGATGCGGATGGTTCCCTCGCGGCCGTTGCTGCTGAAATAGCTGTAGCCGAGAAACAGATAGTCGCCGGCGACGCTGATGGAGGATATCTTGGTGCTGTCCATCGGAGGGTCGAGAGTCCACGCGATGCTTCGTTCCGCGCTGCTCCAATGGTCATATCTCACGATGCGGTTGCCCGCGTCGCGATCGCCATCGTTCCGGCTGGTGCTGGCGACATACATGGTGTCGGATTCCGGAAAGTATTCGATGCGCCGGAGTTCCCCGTGGCTGCCTTCCGGGCGCGGAAACTCGGTGTAGCTCCCCTTCTGATAGTCGTAAATGGGGTTTCCGTGCTCATCAAATCCCTGCAGACACCAGGCCCGGATGCCGATTCCGTTTCCCGACCAATGATTGCAGGAAAAGAGATCGCCATTCGAGTCCACCCACATGCCGTAGCCGAGGTTCGGCATTCCGGGGCCCGCGGCGAACTCGTCGGCGTCGAATCCCCCGTTGCCGTTGCGGTCGCGCCAGATGAAATCGCCTCCGGGAGGGCTGCCGGGATAACCGGCCTTGTAGCCGGCCTGGGATTCCCAGATACCCGCCGGAATGGCTGTTTCGCCGCCGTCGGCGGGAGAAAAACGATAGATCAACATCCGCCGCGCCTGCATGCTCACGACATAGAGAAGCTGGTGGCCCTCCACGCTTCTAACAAACGTTCCACCGGTGTAGTCCCAGCCGTCGGGAGCCCGCAGGAACCGCTGGTCCTTGGGGTATCTGACCGGGTTGAGGGTCCGCCCCACATAGGTCCACTCGGTGCCGGCGCTGGTCTTGCGGAGGTCGAGACGGTAGCGCGAATACTTGTCGTAAACATCGATGGTGTCGCCCGTATCAGAAGCGGGATCGGCATCGGCACAGTCCACGAACGTGAGGCCCAGCTTGCGCCAGCGCAGTTCGCCGGAGGGAGTCCGGGATTCCAGGACCGTGCCACCGCCGTGCCAGAAGGAATGGGGTCCCACGCCGTTGAAGCTGATGTAATAGTTGCCGTCAGGGTCGGTGGCGACTCCGGTGAGGCCGCTGCTGCCGAACTTGGCCGCGGTGATCTCACCGGGCGTGCCCGAGTAAACGCTTGAACCGAAGGTGGCGGAGGGCGTGTCGGTTGATACTGATAGATTTCGATAGATCTTCACCTGCTGGTCCGGGCCATTGTCAGCCACCAGCAGCGAGCCCGACTTTCCATCAAACCAAACGCCGGTCGGGTCGAAATCCGGGCCGCCAGTGATTTCCGCGGGAAGTTTGGTTCCATCCGCTTTGAAATTGAGGATTTTCGCGGGCAGGTCTCCTTCCCTGCGCGAGACCATCCAGACGGAACCGTCCCGGGCGCAGGCGAGATGTCCCGGCCGCTCGACCGTCCATTTTTTCACGAGCTGATGGTTCTCCAGATCCCATACTTCGAGTTCGTTGTCGGTGGATTCGGCGACGAAGATCCGCTGGTTGGCGGAATCGATCGCGAGGCCGCGCACGCCGATCATTTTGTCCTTTCCGGTTGGCGCGGTGGAGACATCGAAGGAATCCCCCTGTTTGCCCATCCCGCCGGGAAACGGCGCGGGAGCCCCGTCCGGTGTGCAGCGCCTCACGGTATCCCAGTTGGAGGCATAGATGAATTGATCGTCCCCGGTGACGGCGAAACCGCCTCCGAAACTGTCGTGCAGGCTGTTCAACATGCCGATCGGGTCACCGTCCTTGCCCGAATAAAAGCCGCTTTCGCGGCGACCTTCGTCCCACCAACTGTTAGTATAGACAGTTCCTCCGCCGGAGACATGAAGGCCGAGGATGTTGTTCTGAATCCATTTCCCGTCCCCCTGGCCATGTGAGTTTCCCAGCCAGGTGCTGGTGTGTGAGAGAGCCGGCATCACGGGCGGCGCGGCGGTCGCCTGGGAGTTCTGCGCGGACAGGAATGATGCGGTGGCGGAGACTGCGGCGAGCGGCAGAAGAAACTTCAGGATTTCCATCAGGTGGGGTCGGGTCGGAAAAAAGTGGATCGCGCGGGGTAACGGCCTTCAGGGATCTGAAGTCCGCCCACCCGCTTGGATCCGCCGGCAGCTCAATGGCACCGGCGGCGGAAGATGAAGAGCAGTGAGACACCGCCCAGTCCCATCAGAAACGTGGATGGTTCCGGAATCACGCTGGTGACGAAGGCAATGTCGTCGATCCCGCGGCGGAGGTCGCCCGCAGCACCGTAGTTCACCTGGACGCTTGAGATGGATTTGCCCGCTGGCGCGGTGAAGCCGTAGAAGGAGTCCTCGGTAGTGCTCGGAATCGTGCTGGTAACGGTGAATGCCGCGGAGGCCGACGCTGTGGTGGCATTGCTGAACGTCGCAGTCACCACGATCGTGGGCGTGCCACCGCCGTTTCTGGCCAGGATGGTGAAGCCGAACTGGGTGACCACCTCGCCGACACTGCCATTGGTGATGCTACCCACGGTGAAGGTGGAAAACTGGGTGGCGGTGCTATCCAGCAGGAAATGCCCGGTGATCGACTGGGTGTCGGAAATCGCCCTGATGTTGTTGGAGGTCTGGATATTGTAGTTGCTGCTGGTACTGATCGATAGGGTTTTGCCAAGGCCGGTTCCATATTTGGCGTCGATTCCGGTTTGAGTATTGATCGAACCCGTGTTGAAGTCGATGACACCTCCCAAGTTGTTTGAAAAGGCGGTAGCCACATCGGTGGTGAAGGTGGTCAGGCTGATGCTGCCCGCAGCGACACGGTCGACTGCATTCGCATTGTTGGTGGAGTCGTAAACTCCGACCGTGTTGAGCACAACGACCGCTTGCGACAGACCCATCGCGCAGATTGAGATAACAATGGCGAGGAGGCTGGATTTATGGGGGTTTTTCATGATGGAATTGCAGGGGGTCCAGAGTTTCTATGACATCATGGCAGCGTGGCTTTGAGCCGTGCGAAGAGCCTGCCCTGTGGTGCGTTGGTTTTCGGAATCGTCACGGTGACCGTGTCGGGAAGCGCGTCGTTGGGAGTGATGGCGACACTCACTCCGTTGACATCGGGTCCGCTGGATGCGGCGGTGACCACAACATCCGTCCAAGAGTCCAGCGAGGTGCCATATTCCACGATCTGCGTCGTGTCCGACTTGCTCAGATCCTCGCGGAAATAGGTGAAGGTGAAATTGCTTTCGCTTTCCACGCCGACCGGCAACAGCGCCGCGTTGAGGCCCGAAAGTGGATTGCCACCCAGGATCCACTCGAGTCCGTTTTTGATTCCGTCCGCGTCGGGATCGTCGCCGAAACCCTTTTCCTTGCCGGGAGTTCCGTCGAGCCCCTTGCCGGTGGCCCAAGTGTCGAAAGCGCTGCCACTGGCAGGCGCGGTGGTGATGAAGGCGAAATCATCGATGCCGCGGCGGAGGTCGACTCCGCCCGCACCATAGTTCAGCGTGATGCTTGCGATCGACTTGCCTGCCGGAGCGGTGAAGCCGAAGAAGGTATCTTCAGTCATGCTTGGGATGGTGCTGGTCACGGTGAATGGAGCCGATGCCACGCTGGTGGTGCTGTCGTTATAGGTGGCGGTGGCTGAGATGGTGGGAGCCCCGCCGCCATTTCTGGCCAGAATCGTGAATCCGACGGAGGTCACCACCTCACCCGGCAGGCCACCGGTGAGGGGACCCAGGGTGATGGTGTAAAATTGGTTGCCAGCTGTGGGGTCCAACAGAAAAAGGCCGGTTCCGCTGTTTTCATTACCTGAGATCGCCCGGATGTTGTTGGAGAATTGGATGTTGAAAGTGGCGCTGGTGGTGATGCTGAGGGTTTTACCCAAGCCCGTCCCATACTTCGCTGAAATCCCTTCCGTTTGAGAGTTGAAAGTTCCGGTATTATCGAAATTGATCACACCACCGAGATTGTTGGAGAACGCGGTTAGCAGGTCAGTCTTGAAAGTTGGGAGGTTGCCGATCGCGGTGCGGTCCACGACGTTCGCGTTCGTTGTCGAGTCATAATCAGCCACCGTATTGAAAACGAGGGGAGCCGCGTGCGAGGTGAGGGAGGCCAAACCGAAGGAAGCAAAGGCCACGGCCGTGGATCTGAGGGTTTTTTTCATAATGAAGGTTTATTGACTTACTCAAGCTGTAGCAAATCGCCGGAGGGTCAAGTCATATAATGACATTTTTTAACATGATTGCGCAGCTTTCCAACTACCACAGTTCATGGAGGCAGTTGACCGACACTCCAGCCTCGAGCAATCCAAGCAACCACTACTGACCCATAAGTATCTTGACACCAAATGCTTGCATTTGCATTTCCTGCATCACCCCCTCTCCCATTCGAAGAGAAAAAGTGGTCTCAGCCGCGCGGTTGTTCAGCAGGATGACGTGAAGCCGGCCCGTCTCCAGATCCTCGGCCAGAATGTGGTCGATGGAAGCGCTGCCTGCCTTCACGAAACCCTCCCTGAACACCAGTTTCGCCTTTCTGCCCGAGACTTCGCCGGGCGCAAAACCCACGCTCTGATGCGGTCCTACCTTGGGGGCCACGAAGCCGCGGGGAAACTTCACCTTGCCGGCCGAGCGGTATTCGGCCTCGGCTAGCAGATAGTCCGTGATCCAGCCGATCTGCCACCACGCGTGATGCGGATAGGGACCGGCTCCCTGGTTCATGTTCTTCCAATAGTAGGAAGCGACTGCGGTTTCGGGATGGACGAAAGCATCCCGCCCGATCGCGGCGATGCGTGCGAGGTCGAGGAAAATCCGGTCTCCGGTGAGTCCGGCCATGCGGACGAAAAGGCCGGCATGGCTCGCAAGCAGGATGGGACCGGTGTTGTTGGCGGATCCCAACAAGCCACCGTGCTCGAAGCCGAGACCGACCTGTGAGATCTCCCATTCCTCCCGCTCACGCCCACCCGCGGTGACCTTCCCGCGGGTGGGGATGGGGTGGGTGTAAATGGAGCACACATAAATCTCGGCCGCCAGGATGGCGGCATCACGGTATTTCCGTTCCCCGGTTAGATCATGCAGGTCCAGCAGCGCCTGCGCGGTCTGCGCGGTGGCGAAATCCGGCATGTAGCGGATGTCACCGCAGACGCCCAGCATCCTGCCCTTGTTCACTCCTTGTTCGATGAGCCGGTCCGCGCCGCGTCGGGCGGCGGCGAGGTAGCGCGGATCTCCAAGAATGCGGTGGGCGGCCAGCATGCCGTAGAACGTCGGCCGGAGATCCATGACGTCCCCGTAGATTTCCGTTTCCGAACGGCGGTCATAGGCAACCGCCCAGCTGCCGTCGGGTTTCTGCGTGTGCAGCAGCCATTCCGCGCCGGCGCGCAGGCGGGCTTTGAGCGCTTCGTTGTCCGGTTCGAAGAGCAGAATGTTCCCCAAATCGATGAGCGTGTAATAGGTGACTCCGATCGGTTCGATGATCTCCGCCCATTCCTCAACCCACTTTCCGGACTTCGAGAGGTAATACTGCCCTTTCACCGCCCCCTTGAAAAAACCCTCCGCGGTTTCCTGTTGGGCGAGTTTGAAATTGAGGGCCAGCGGCAGTTGGCTGCGCGAGAGCGGGGAGTCCTTGTAACACCTGCCGAACATCCACATCGCGCCGTAGTCCGCGTTTTTCATGGCATCTCCATCAGCTCCTTTGACGGAACCGAGATACGCCTGGGCGCCGATCCGCAGACCCGAGTTTTCCTCCACCCGCCAGAGGGAGGTGACCGGATCGGTGGAGTAGGAATGCAGGCGTTCCAGCCTGCGCGAGAGCGCTTCCTTCGATTCCCGCAGGACCAGCGAATCCTTCAATCGGTAAACATCACAAGCGGCGTGCTTGATCGCCGCGAACCAGCCGTCCACGGTGAGGCTATAGCGAAAGGAAAACCGCACCTCTCCACCCGCCTTCATGGCGGATCCCTGCTGGCCCAGAACAGGCTGATAGAGCGTGGGCGACAGGCGTCCGGCGCGGTTGCGGTGCGAGAGTCCCAGCAGCCAATCCTCCTGATGATTGCCGTCTTCCGTCCATGGCCGGCGGCTCTGACCCGGTGCGGGGATGATCGAAAGCGTGACGCCGTTCCTGCTGGTGACAAGAGGGCAGAGCGTGGAGGCGGCGCGCTCTCGATAGATCACCGGCCTATCAGGAACACCGTGTCCATACGCGTATGAGAGAGGCAGGTTCCTCTCGATTTCCGAGCCTTGGAAATATCCCGGCACCGCGGCCCATGCGAAGTCATCGTCGGCAATGGTGGCGAGCGTGGGCGTCGCGAGCGAATAGAAACCGTCGCGGTTCGCCCGGAAGGCGTGGGTTACGAGAATATCGCATGGATGGTCAGGATCGAGCGACCACGTCGATGAATACTCCCCGCAATCAAGGCCCCGCGTGAAACGCAGTTCCCCTGCGTCGGACCGTGCCGCATCCTGGGGAAAAAACTCCTGCGCCACGCCTGCCAGATTCAGGGCAACCTCGCTGCATCCGGCATCCCACCTCTCCCGCAGAAATTCATGATCTTTCCGGATGTCACCACCATCCAGTGTTCTGAAATCGCCGGCAGGCTTGGTGGAGTCAGGCTGCCCGATTGCCCCGATCAGGGTGATGGAGCCGGACGGGATGCCTGGCTGAATCCATTCACCACCGGATTTCAAAGCAAGCGTGGTGAGGTGCCAGCCATCCGTTCGGTTTTCCCAACGCACGCGCAACCGTGCGTTTTCCATCCCCACATCCGCCCTCGCGGACATGAACGGACAAAGGCCGATGACTGCCGATAGATAACGGATTCTCATGATGCGGGCGGAATTCAGCAAAGTGACCACGGTGAACAGAATACACAGGTTGCGCAACGAATGTTTCCGCAGACACCTCTTCAACGCCGGTTCGCGACGCGGTATTCTTTCGGCGTCTGCCCGAAGCGCAGGCGGAACAAATTCACCAAGGCACTCGCCGTGCGGAATCCCGAGCGCCCCGCGACATCATGGAGAGAGAGGTCGGTGGATGCCAGCAGCCGGGTGGCCAGATCGAAATGAGCCTGCCAGATCTCCTCGTGCAGCGTGTGCGCGACGAGCTTGTTGAACCGCCCTTCCAGCGAGCGCCGCGAGAGGCGGGTGGCCGCCACCACGTCGGTGACCTTGATGTTCTGAGAGGCGTGATCGTGGATGAAACGCAGCGCGGCGACGACGTCGGGATCATCGAACGCGTACACATCCGTTGACCGCCGCTCAGCCAAGAACGTAGGTGGAATCAACACCGGCTCGGCGGGCCTCGCCTCGCCTTCAAGAATCCGGTCGAGCCAGAGCGCCGCCTGATAGCCCCGTCTTTCCATGTCCACGTCCACGCTTGAGAGCGTGGGCGAGCAGAGTTCGCAAAGCTGGTCATGGTTGCCGATGCCTAGGACTGCGATTTCCTCCGGGACGCGCAGGCCGAGCTTCCAGCACGCCTCGATCACCATCGCGGCGAGACGGTCCGTGGACCCCAGCACCGCCAGCGGGCGCGCCAACCCGGCGAGCCACTCCGCCAGCTCGTCATCGCCGGCCGTGCCGATGGCGAGCGATCGCACTTTGAAGCCCGCCGCCTCCACGGCCCCGATGAACCCTTTGCCCCGGTCTGCGGAAAATCTCGCGGTTTCCCGCCGCCGGAGGAATGCGAACGATTGGAAACCGCGCCCCAGCAGGAATTCCGCCGCTTTGGCCCCCACACTCAGGTCATCTCCGATGACGTTGATGAAAACGGGATCGATCTGACGCGAGGTGACGTTGATGATCGGCAGTCCGCGCCCGGCGGCGGCGTCCGCGAACCGTTGGTCAATCGCCGAGCAGATGATGCCATCGCCCTGCCAGCTTCCCACCAGATCCGCCAGTTCCTTGCGCTCGCGGTCGAAGTAGGCGATGCGCCAGTTGTTCTTCTGATGGGCGAAACGGCTGATTCCCGTGAGGATCTTCCCGCCGTAGCCGTTCAGCGACTCCACCATTAGACCGATATGCCGGATGCCTTCCATTGGCCCCCAGCATTGATGCAGGGCGGTTCCTGTAAATAAAGAAAACCGCCGCACTCCGCGCCGGTATCTCAATAAGCCGGATCACTGTGGCGGGGGGCGGAATTTCCACCGCTCTGTCGGGCCGCTTTTCTTTTCGAGCCAAACCTCCCCGCCAGCGCGTCGACGACGACTTCCTTCACCTCCTCGGTGTAGATGGCTTTCGAGCCTCGTTTTCGTGCTCCCCGACCAAGGCTCACCTTGCCGTTAAGGGCTTTGATGGCGTGCTTGCGATCCCAGCCGAGGGTGTCGCTGACCTCGTCGATCATTACGCCATTTCCCGGCGCGATTCCAACTCGGATATCGTGCCCGGCAGCTTTCCAAATATTGATTTTTGCTCTTCTGACTGATGATCCCGGTAAATGTTCTCATCCGGATGTCATTCTTTCAGGCGCAATGCGCGCACGGCGGATTTTTGCACGGGGTCAGTTGCGGCGGGCGGTGATGGTGGCGAAGGCGAGGCGATGGTTGAATCGGTTCATGGCGTCGTGGAAGTCCTTGAAGGTCGATTGCCGGAGGTTTTTGC
>Ga0123337_10003913_pt1 | contig 15454 bp, 9 predicted proteins | sample frozenSSSSmetaG_FD_89792 | JGI IMG/M metagenome (GOLD analysis project Ga0123337, IMG submission 89792) | Glacier valley bacterial and archeal communities from Borup Fiord, Nunavut, Canada, to study Microbial Dark Matter (Phase II) -... | ecosystem: Environmental > Aquatic > Freshwater > Ice >... | reverse complement strand
TTTGCCGGCTTCTGCATGATCGCGCTGCTGTGGGTCATCTACGGCTACTCGCTGGCCTTCAGCGGCCCGACCGATGGCGGCCTGTTCGCCGTGATCGGCGATTTCTCGAAGCTCTTCCTCGCGGGTGTCACCCCGTCGAGCCAGTCGGCCACCTTCTCGGCCGGCGTGGAAATCCCCGAACTGACCTTCGTGATCTTCCAGCTCACCTTCGCGGCTATCACTCCGGCCCTCATCGTCGGCGCCATCGCCGAGCGCATGAAGTTCGGCGCCGTCATGGTATTCCTCGCCATCTGGTTCACCTTCTCCTACCTGCCGATCGCCCACATGGTGTGGTTCAGCGGTGGCTACCTGTTCGGCCTCGGCGCCTATGACTTCGCCGGTGGTACCGTGGTGCACATCAATGCCGGTGTGGCCGGTCTTGTCGCCGCCATCATCCTCGGGCCGCGCAAAGGCTTCCTCAAGGAGCCGGTTCCGCCGCACAGCCTCGTCATGACCTTCATCGGCGCCTGTCTGCTGTGGGTTGGCTGGTTCGGCTTCAACGCCGGTTCCAACCTCGAGGCCACCGGCCTTGCGGCGCAGGCCCTGCTCAACACCATCACGGCTCCCGCCGCGGCGGCGCTGGCCTGGGCGGTCGCGGAGAAGTTCACCCGTGGGCATGCTTCGCTGCTTGGCGCGGCGTCGGGTGCCGTCGCCGGCCTCGTCGCCATCACCCCGGCGGCCGGCTTTGCCGGTTCGATGGGGGCGATCGTGCTCGGCGCCGTCGCAGGCTTCGTCTGCCTGTGGGCCGTCGTGACGCTGAAGCCGATGTTCAAGTACGACGACGCGCTCGACGTGTTCGGCGTGCATGGCGTGGGCGGCATCGTCGGTGCACTGGGCACTGCCATCGTCGCGGCTCCGTCGCTCGGGGGCTTCGCCCTCGGCGATCCGGCGGCCTACTCGATCGGTGGCCAGCTGTGGATTCAGCTGCAGGCCGTCGTCATCGCGGTGGTCTGGTCGGCAGTGGTGACCGTGATCGCGATGTTCATCGTCAAGGCGCTGTTTGGTGGCGTACGGGTCTCCGAGTCGGCCGAAAGCGATGGCCTCGATATCTCGAGCCACGGCGAGCACGCCTACAACGAGTAAGCATAAGAATGGCCCGCGCGGGGGAGACCTCCTCCCCTCGCCCTGCGCGGGCTCGACTGCCGGAGGGCCGGGTTTCGGTCCGGCCCTCCGTCTACCTCATGTGAATACCGCTGATCGCGGCGTGCAGCTCACGTACCTCTTGGCCCGCCACAGAGGCTTCCCACTCGCAAACCGCGTGGGCTGCACACCCCGGTCAACGGCTCAAGGCCGCAAGGCCCGTACCTGCCCCGCCAGGCGGGACTGCTGTTGACCGACCAGCTTTGTAGAACAAGCGGCAGTAAGGCAGCTTGGAGCCACACGCTCCGGGAGCAATATCAGCTTCGCAGCCGGCCTCTCAAAAATCCGCCGTCAGACCCTTGATCTCCCAGTCGCCATAGCGCGCCGGATCCAGTCCGCCGCGGCCGCCTTTTTCGTTCTTGCCGTCGGCCGCCTTGCGGTCGATTTCAGCACGGCGCGCGGCCGCCTCGGCCAATGCGCGCGCAGCGGCGGGCGGCAGCGGCTTTTGTTCGGGAGTGGCTTGTTCGCTCATCGACATTACCCTTCGGACAGTTTCCCTTGCCGGGAACCTCGGGCCGTCCCATCTATTGGGCGGTAGCACGCGAAACGAGGTACAAGACTTACCGCTCATGCTCAACTTCTTCCGCACATCGGTTCTCCTAGCGGCGCTCACGGCCATCTTCATGGCGGTGGGCTACATGGTCGGCGGCCAGAGCGGCATGCTGATCGCTTTCGTCGTGGCCGCGCTCACCAACCTGTTGGGCTACTGGAACGCCGACAAGCTGGTGTTGCGCATGCAGAACGCCCATGAGGTCGATCCGCGCCAGCAGCCCGACCTCTATCGCACCGTCGAGGCCCTGAGCCAGCGCGCCGGCATCCCGACGCCGAAGCTCTACATCATCGATACCGACCAGCCGAACGCCTTCGCCACTGGCCGCAACCCGCAGAATGCGGCGGTCGCGGTGTCGGCGGGGCTGCTGCGCTATCTCGAGCCGCGCGAGGTCGCGGCGGTGATCAGCCACGAGCTGGCGCATATCAAGAACCGCGACACGCTCACCATGACGATCACCGCGACCTTCGCCGGCGCCATCTCGATGCTGGCGCAGTTCGGCCTGTTCTTCGGCGGCGGCAACAATCGCAACAGCCCGCTCGGGCCGTTCGGCGCCATCCTGGCGGTGATCGTCGCCCCGATCGCGGCCATGCTGGTGCAGATGGCGGTCAGCCGGACCCGCGAGTACGAGGCCGACAAGGACGGCGCCCGGATCATGGGCGAACCCCTGGCGCTGGCCTCGGCGCTGAGCAAAATCGCCGAGCTGTCGCAGCGGACGGTCAACATCGCGGCGGAGCGCAACCCGGCGCAGGCGCACATGTACATCTTCAACCCGCTTTCGGGGCAGCGGATGGACAACCTGTTCTCGACCCATCCGGACGTGCACAACCGCATCGCGGCGCTGCAGAAGCAGGCTGGCGACATGCAGGTCGATGAGACCGGCCGGCGCCAGGCGCCGCGCTTCGCGCAGCCGCCGCAGAGCACGGCGCCGCGCGAAAACGGCGGCGGCTGGCGCGTGCCCTCGACCGGCGGCACGGAAGCAGATAATGCAACACCACGTGGTCCGTGGGGCTAGCCGGGCGTTCCGCAGGAAAAGTCGCGAACTTTTCCTGGTCGAGAGCGCGACCAACTAAGGGCTGAGTTTGAAACGACAGAAGAACCCGCCGGGGCTTGCGCTCCGGCTCCTCGCCGCCGAACGGCTGGGCGAGGTGCTCAAGGGGGCGAACTTCGCCCCCTTTTCGCATGCCGAGATCGAGGAGGGGCGCGACCGCGCGCTCGCTAACCGCCTCGTCACCACGGCGCTGCGCCGCCACGGCCAGATCAACCTGATGCTCGCGCGCTATCTCGATCGCGGCGTGCCGAAGAAATCCGGGCCGCTGGAGGCGATCCTGCGGCTGTCGCTGGCGCACCTGGTGTTCCTGCCCGAGCTCGGTGACCACTCGGCGATCTTCCTCGCCGTCGAAGCGGCCCGGAAGGACACGCGATCACAGCCCTTCGCCAAGCTGATGAACGCCGTGCTGCGCCGGGCGCAGGGCGAAGCGCACCAGTTGCGCCACCTGCCGCACCAGGCGCTGTTCCCGGAGACGCTCGGCCCGCTGTGGCGCGACACCTATGGCGCCGACGCCATCGAGGATTTCGCTGACGCGCTGATCGACGGCGCGCCGCTCGACCTGACGCTGAAAGACCAGGACCCCGCCCTGATCGAGGCGCTCGGCGCCGTGCCGATCCTCGCTGACACCGTTCGCATCGAAACCCGCGACCGCCCGGTCGAGGCGCTGCCCGGCTATGCCGAGGGGCGCTGGTGGGTGCAGGACGCTGCCGCGGCCATCCCGGCGCGGCTGATCAAGCTGCCGCCTGGCGCCCGGGTGCTGGACCTCTGCGCCGCCCCCGGGGGCAAGACCGCGCAGTTGATCAAGGCCGGCTACCAGGTCACCGCGCTCGACAACGACGCCGACCGCATGGTGCGGCTGGGCGAGAATCTCGGCCGCCTCGGCTACGCCGCCGACCTCGTCACCGCCGACGTGCTCGAATGGCAGCCGGCCGAGAAGTTCGACGCCATCCTGCTCGATGCGCCGTGCTCGGCCACCGGTACCTTCCGCCGCCATCCCGAAGTGGTCTGGCACCGCTCGATCGCCGACATTGCCGGGCGAGCCGCCATCCAGAAGCGGTTCATCACCCGTTCATTGACTTGGCTGCAGAAGGGCGGAACCTTGATCTATTGCGTCTGCTCGCTCGAACCGCAGGAGGGCGAGGCGCACCTTGGCTGGCTCAGCGAGCGTGACGACGTTGTGCTCGATCCGATCCTGCCCTCCGAACTCAGCGGCCTCGAGGCGGCGGTCAGGCCGGACGGTACGGTGCGCACACATCCGGGCCTGAGCGTTGGTCCGGCGGTTCTTGGGGATAAGCCGGGGACGCTCGATGGGTTCTTCATTGCGCGGCTGGTTCGCCGCTGACTACTCTGCGGTGGGCATTTGCTGAGGCTTGGCAAGCGGGCGACTGGGGCCTATCAAGCGCAGCCGGTTGTGGAATTTGAGGGCGTAGGCTTGGCTCATTCGCTGCGATTCGTCGCCCGCCGGACCCTCTGGTCGATTGCCGACCGTTTCGTCACCAACCCCGCCATCCGCTGGACCTGGACCGGGCCGTCGAGCGACGAGATCCAGGGTGGGCTGCCGGAATTCCGGCCGACCGACCGCGAGACGGTGCTCGAAATGATGCAGGGCCGCTACCTGCTGTCGTCGAGACTCGTCGACACGCATGGCGTCTCGCCCTTCTCGGTCGAGGTCGAACACGCCGACTGGCAGGACGACCTGCAGGCCTTCGCCTGGCTCCGCCACTTCCGCGATGCGCGCACTGACGAGGAGCGGCGCTTCGCCCGCACCCTGACGCTCGACTGGATCGGCCGCGAGGGCAGCTTCGAGCGCAGCACCTGGGCGCTGTCGCTGACCGCACGCCGGGTGCTCAACTGGCTCAGGCACTACAATATCCTGATGGAAGGGGCGTCGCTGGAGCAATCCCAGCAGATTTCCCGTTCGCTTTCGACCCAGATATCGTCGCTGAAGCTGCGGGCTTCGCTCGCCACCGACCCGGTCGATGCGCTGCTGGTGGCGCTGGCGCTGACCGGAGTGGCGCTGTGTGCCGACCGGCCGTCGGCCGAGGTGATCGGCCGCATCCATCGCTCCGAACGGCTCATCGAGCAGCAGATCGACGAGGATGGGCTGCATCGCACCCGCTCAGCCAAGGTGCAGATCCAGATCCTCATCGAGCTCATCACCATCCGCCAGGCGCTGCGCCGCGACTACGAGCAATACGCCAACGAGTTCAACGACATGGCGGAATCGATGCAGCGCTCGCTCGATGCCATCTCGCTTGGCACCGGCGAGCCCGGCTATTTCAACGGCACCGGGCAGATGCCGCACGACCTGATCGTGGCCGTCCAAGCGCAGAGCCCGGCGCGCGCCCGGCAGACCGGCACGCTCGGTGGCTACGGGCGGCTGATCGCGGGGCGCTCGATCGTGGTGGCGGATTCGGGCCTCGTGCCCGACCCCGAATACGCCCAATACGCCCATGCCAGCGCGCTGGCCTTCGAGTTCAGCCATGGCCGCGACCTGGTGGTGGGCAATTGCGGCCCGGCACCGTCCGGCTACGAGGACGGACTGCTGTTCCGGCAAGGCATTGCGCATTCGGCGCCAACCATCAACGCGCTGTCATCGGCTGCCATCCCGACCTCGGGCCCGATGGCCGGGCGGCTGGTGCAGATCGGCAAGCCGAACGAGATCGAGGCGCATGCCTCCGACGACAGCCTGATCCTGGCCTGCCACGGCTATGTCGAGCGCTTCGGAGTCAGCATCGAGCGGCATCTGACGCTGCTGCCCGAGGGGATGAGTCTCGTCGGGCAGGACCGGTTCGTGCGGCATCGCCCCCGTGTTTCGGGCGGCGCGGCGATCCGCTTCCACCTGGCGCACCAGACCGACGTGCAGGTGACGGACGACCTGATCCGGCTGCGCCTCAACTCGGGTGCCATCTGGACCTTCCTGTGGGAAGGCGCCGAACTGCGGATCGAGGACAGCGTGCGGCAGTCGTCGTATTTCGGCTTCCACCGCACCAAGCAGCTGGTGCTGGAGACGCTGGTGGCCGACGCCAACGAAGTCAGCTGGATCTTCACGCTCGAATCGACCTGAGCGGGTTCCCATCGTGCCTGCTTAGTGGTAGCGGAGCGCGCAACAACTCACATCGCGAGGAATTGGGCATGTCCGACGGCAAGGTGGTTCCGGTCAAGCGCGCGCTGCTGTCGGTTTTCGACAAGACCGGCATGGCCGATTTCGCAAAGGCGCTGGCCGGGCTGGGCGTCGAGCTGGTGTCGACCGGCGGGACAGCCAAGCTTATCGCCTCGACCGGCGCCGCGGTGCGTGACATCTCGGATCTCACCGGCTTCCCCGAAATGATGGACGGCCGGGTGAAGACGCTGCACCCCAAGGTGCATGGCGGCCTCCTCTCGGTGCGCGACAAGCCGGACCACCAGGCCTCGATGGACGAGCACGGGATCGGCGCCATCGACCTGATGGTGTCCAACCTTTACCCGTTCGAGGAAACCATCGCCAAGGGCGCCTCCTACGACGAGACGATCGAGAACATCGATATCGGCGGCCCGGCGATGATCCGCTCGGCGGCCAAGAACCACGCCTATACCACCGTCATCGTCGATCCGAACGACTACGATCAGGTGCTCGAGCACATCCGGCGATCGGGCGGCGTGCCCTACGAGTTGCGCCAGAAGCTGGCTGCCAAGGCCTATGCCCGCACCGCCGCCTACGACTCGGTGATCTCGGGCTGGTTCGCGAAGACGCTGGGCTACGAGGACATCCCCTACCGCTCCTTCGCAGGCCGGCTGAAGGAAGTGATGCGTTATGGCGAGAACCCGCACCAGTGGGCCGCCTTCTACACCACCGGCGAGGCGCGTCCCGGTGTCGCCACGGCGCGGCAGGTGCAGGGCAAGTCGCTGAGCTACAACAATCTCAACGACACCGATGCGGCCTTCGAACTGGTCAGCGAGTTCCCGGCCGAGACGCCGGCCGTCGCCATCATCAAGCACGCCAACCCCTGCGGCTTCGCGGTCGGCAAGACGCTGATCGAGGCCTACCGGCTGGCGCTCCGCACCGACCCGGTTTCGGCCTTCGGCGGCATCGTGGCGCTCAACGGCGTGATCGACGAAGCGACGGCGGTGGAGATCGTGAAGGTGTTCACCGAGGTGATCGTCGCTCCTGACGCCACCGAGGCCGCGATCCGGATCATCGCGTCCAAGAAGAACCTCCGCCTGCTGCTCACCGGCGCGCTGGCCGACCCGAAGGGCGATGGCCTGACCGTGAAGTCACTGGCCGGCGGTCTCCTGGTGCAGTCGCGCGACAACCGCAATGTCGATGACACCGAGTTCAGGGTGGTGACAAAGAAGGCGCCGACCGAAGCCGAGCTGCGCGACCTGAAGCTGGCGATGAAGATCGCCAAGCACGTCAAGTCGAACGCCATCGTCTACGTGAAGGACGGCGCCACGGTCGGCATCGGTGCCGGGCAGATGAGCCGGCTCGACTCCTCGCGCGTCGCGCACCGCAAGGCCATCGACGCGGCCGAGGCCGCCGGCATCGAAGGTGCGCTGACCAAGGGTTCGGTGGTGGCGTCGGACGCGTTCTTCCCGTTCCCCGACGGCATGCTGGCTGCGGTTGAAGCGGGCGCAACCGCAGTCATCCAGCCGGGCGGCTCGATGAACGACCAGGCGGTGATCGACGCGGCAGATGCCGCCGGCATCGCCATGGTGATGACCGGCATGCGCCACTTTAGGCATTAGTGCGGGCGGTAGACCTGCAGGCCCAGGCTCTCCATCTGGTCGAAGTCACGGTCCCGATGCAGGAGTTGGTGACCGTGCTCGATGCAGTATGTGCCGATGATAAGGTCCACGCTGTTGCGTATCGTTATGCCGACAGAGCGGAGGTGGCGGTAGTTCTGCGCCGCCCTCACTGCAATCTCCGTATCCAGCATCTGGACCAATGCAAAACGGCGCAAATCTGCCTCGACCCTGCGAGCCGCGGTTTCCGAGCGGACGCCGCGGAGGACTTCGAGCATGATCACGTCACCCAGCAGGATCTGTGTGCGGTCTGATATTGAGAAAAGCGCTCCCACCTGTGGATTGACGGTGTTGGCAAGCGCTCCGATCCACACCGAGCTATCCACGACGATCATTCCTTGTCGTCGGAATAGTAGATCGTGCCATCCTCTCTGAACTGCCGATCCTGCATTTCAGGTGCATCCCATCCGATGCCACGAAGGCTCTCCAATGCCTGCCGAAGTTCCTCATTGCGGACCGTGCGGCGCATTGCTTCTTCGACGGCAGCTTTCTTGGTCGCAAGCCCGGTCGCCCGCATGGTTGCCGCCATCAACTCATCGTCTATGTCGATATTGGTGCGCATCGCGGACCTCGCTGTGTATTAAGTCGTGCAAATATACACATCGCCCGCCGCGATCTCAAGCACTCCGTGCCAGATCGCTCAGCAACCCAGCCGCTACGCTCAGCCGTGATACCGTCATGTCGCCCTCGGTCAGGTCGCGGACAGCGGTGGCGGCGCGGGTGATGGCTTCGGGGCGGCCGTTGCGCCAGCGGTCGAGGCGGCCGGCGATGTCGCTGCCGCCCGCCGCCAGCACGTCGGTGGTCAGGTCGCGTTGGGCGCGGGCGAGATTGGCCAGCGCCCGGTCGAGGGCCATGCGGTCGAACCTGTCGGCGAGCACGATGGCGTTGCCCTCCTCGATGACGCGGCCGAGTCCGAACACCTCCAGCACACCGAAGAAGGCGGTGGCGGCTTCCGGGACGGTGACGCCGGTCTTCTCGGCAACCAGCACGATGTCGGTGGCGAGCGACAACACCGGCAGTTCGGCGAAGCGGCGGGCGAGGTCGCGGTTGACGCGGGCCGCTTCGAGCTGCTCGCTGCGTTCGGCGATGTGGCGTTCGAGCCAGGGGCCGGCGAGGCTGCCGAGCAGCAGTCGCACGTCGGCAACGCCGGCGCTGTAGCGCTCGACCAGCGGGGCGAGCCCGCCCTCGAAGCTGGTATTGCGCAGGAACCAGAGGGACTGGCGGCGGAGCAGGGCCTGTACCTCGGAGTAGAGCATCAACTGGGTGCGGCCGGGCACCGTGCCATCGAGCGCGTCGATCTCCTTGTTGAGGTCGGGCGTGCCGTAGACATCGCGCGCCGCGGCGTAGGCTGCAGCGATCTGTCCGGCATCGGCGCTGGTCGCCGCTGACAGCTCGCTGACGAAGGCCGGGCCGCCGCGGTTCAGCATGGCGTTCGACAGCACGGTGGCGATCACCTCGCGACGCAGGCGATGGCCGTTGACGGTGTCGGGGAACGTCTGGGTGAGCCGGTCGGGGAAGTAGCGGTACAGCTCCTTGCCCAGATACGGGTCGTCGGGCACGCCGCTTCTGAGCAACTGGGCGTTGACGCTGTTCTTGGCATAGGCGAGCAGCACGGCCAGCTCGGGCCGGGTGAGGCCCTTGCCGCCCTGCACCCGGGTGCGCAGCGCCGCGTTGTCGGGCAGGAACTCCACCGTCCGGCTCAACTCGCCGGCATGCTCCAGCGCCTCGATCAGGCCCTGGTGCTCGGGGAAGGCGCTCAGCCCGCGATGCTCTTCCACCGACAGCGCCAGCGTCTGCAGATAGTTGTTGCGGAGGCAGAGCTCGGCCACCTCGGTGGTCATCGAGGCGAGGAACTCGTTGCGGGTCTGCGTGGTCAGTTGCCCGGTGCGGGTCAGCGCGCCGAGCGCGATCTTGATGTTCACCTCGAGGTCGGACGAGTTGACGCCGGCCGAGTTATCGATGGCGTCGGTGTTGAGACGCCCGCCCTTTCGCGCATACTCGATACGGCCGAGCTGGGTCACCGCGAGATTGGCGCCTTCGCCCACCACCAGCGCGCGGATATCGGCGCCGTTGATGCGCACGGCGTCATTGGCCTTGTCGCCGGCCTGCGCGTCGGATTCGGTAGCGGCCTTCACGTACGTGCCGATGCCGCCGAACCAGAGCAGATCGACCTCGGCCTTGAGGATGGCGCGGATGACGTCGCTCGGCGATAGCTGCTCGTTGCCGAGCCCCAGCGCCTTCCGCGCCTCGGCGAAGAGCGGCACCACCTTCTGGGTGCGCGCATAGACGCCGCCGCCCTTGGAGATCAGCTCGGCGTTGTAGTCCTGCCAGCTGGAACGCGGCAGCTGGAACAGCCGCGAGCGCTCGGCCATGCTCACGGCCGGGTCCGGAGCGGGGTCGATGAAGATGTCGCGGTGGTCGAAGGCGGCGATCAGCCGGATCTGCGGGGAGAGCAGCATGGCGTTGCCGAACACGTCGCCGCTCATGTCGCCGACACCAACCACGGTGAGCGGGCTCGTCTGGATGTCGCGGTCGAGTTCGCGGAAATGGCGCTTCACCGCTTCCCAGCCGCCGCGGGCGGTGATGCCCATCTTCTTGTGGTCGTAGCCGGCCGAGCCGCCCGAGGCGAAGGCGTCGCCGAGCCAGAAGTCGCGGTCGGTGGCGATGGCGTTGGCGGTATCGGAGAAGCTCGCGGTGCCCTTGTCGGCCGCCACCACGAGGTAGGGGTCGTCGCCGTCGCGTCGCAGCACGTCGGGGGGCGGCACCACGGTGTCGAGCTCGAGGTTGTCGGTGACGTCGAGCAGGGTGGAGACGAAAATCTTGTAGCAGGTGGTGCCCTCGCGCAGCACCGTCTCGCGGTCGGCACCGGCCGGGGTCTGCCGAGGCACGAAGGCACCCTTGGCACCCACCGGCACGATGATGGCGTTCTTCACCTGCTGCGCCTTCACCAGCCCCAGCACCTCGGTGCGGAAATCTTCCGGCCGGTCCGACCAGCGGAGGCCACCACGGGCGATCGGCCCGAAGCGCAGGTGCAGGCCCTCGACGCGGGGCGAGTAGACGAAGATCTCGCGATAGGGCTTCGGCTCGGGCAGCGCGTCGACCTTGGTGCAGTCGAACTTGATGGCGAGCGCCGGGCGGCGGGCGCCCGACTGGTCGCGCTGGTAGGCATTGGTGCGCACTACCGCCTCGGTGAGGTTGAGGTAGCGGCGGAGAATACGGTCGTCGTCGATCGAGGTGGTGGCCTCGACCGCAGCCGCGATGGTCTCGTGCGCCTCTTTGGTCGCGCGCTCGCGGTGGCCGGCGAAATGCGGGTCGTTATCGGCGTGGAACAGCGTCACCAGTGCTTCGGCGACGTCGCCATGCCGCGCCAGCACGGCGTTGAGATAGTCGCGGGAGTAGGGGATGCCGACCTGCTTGAGGTAGCGGGTCAGGGCGCGCAGCACCTCGACGTCGTCCCAGCTGAGGCCGCGCAGCGTGGTCAGGGCGTTCAGCGCGTCGCTCTCGGCTTCGCGGCGCCAGACGGCGAGGATGCCGTTCTCGATCTTCTCGCTGAGGGTGCGGTCGGAAAGGTCGACGCCGCCGTCGGCTTCGAGCAGCATGTCGTGGACGAAGGTCGCCGTGCCGTGTGCCGGGGTCACGGTGGCCGTGTCCTCGTCGATGACGCGGAAGCCGAAATTCTCCAGCATCGGCACGCGGTCGCTCAGCGGGATCGGGCTGCCGCGGTGATAGACCTTCAGCCCGATCGGGCTCTCGCGCCCCTCGCGCATGCCGAGGCGCAGCGCAATGGCGCGCTCGTCGGGCAGCAGCTTGATGATCTCGATGTCGGCGAGCGCCGACTCCGACGAGTTGGTCGCCTGGTAGTCGGCCGGGAAGGCGTCGAGGAAATCCGCCACCGCACCGGCATTGCCGGAGGCAGCCTTCAGCTTGTCGCCGAAGGTCAGGATGCGCTGCATGACGCCGGCTTCGAGCGCGTCGCGGCTCGGATTGGGCGTGCGTCCGCCGTCACGACCGATGATGAACTGCACCCGCACCAGGTCGCCTTCGGGGAAGTGCGGGTAGAAAGCCGAGACCCGCCCCTCGTACTCGTCGGCGAGGTAGGCGCCGATCACCGCGCGCACGTCGGAATCGTAGCGGTCGCGCGGCACGTAGACGAGCACCGCGACGAAGTTGTCGAAGCGGTCGATGCGCGACAGCACCCGTACGCGCGGCCGGTCCGAAAGCTGCGCGATGGCGGTGGCGAACTCGAACAGCAGGTCGTCGGAGATCTGGAACAGCTCTTCGCGCGGGAACGTGTCGAGCGCGTTCATCAGCGCCTTGCCGGCATGGCCCCGGGGGTCGTGCCCGGCGCGCTTCAGCACCTCGCCGACCTTCTTCCGGATCAGCGGCACGTCGATGTTCGGGGTGGCGTAGGACATCGAGGTGAACAGCCCGATGATGCGCAGCTCGCCCGAAGGGTTGCCGTCGGCGTCGTAGAGCTTGGCGCCGATATAGTCCATGTAGCCGCGGCGATGGACGCGGGACTTGATGTTGGCCTTGGTGACGAGCAGCGGCGAGGCTTCGGCAAGGAAGGTCGCGTGCTGCTCGGTCATCTCGACGTAGTTCTTGCCCGAGCGGAGGAAGAGGACATTGGGGTCCTCGAGGATGCCGAGTTCGCTGTCGTGCACCGGCACGAGACGCTTGGCGCCGATGTCGCCTTCGAGCCGGTATTCGCGCATGCCGAGGAAGGTGAAGTTGTGCTCGGCGAGCCAGCCGAGGAAATGCATGCCCTCGGCGATCTGCGGCGGCGGAGCCTTGGGCGGATGCTGATGCCAGTCCTGCACGGCCTTCTTGACCCGCTCCAGCATCGGACGCCAGCCGGCGACGGCGCGACCGACATCGGTCAGCGTCGCTTCGATCTCGCCCTTCATCGCCTCGCGCACCACGAGATCGGGGAGCGGCTCTACCTCGATATGGAGGAAGCTCTCGAGCCTGCTGCCCGGCGTCGGCTGGTCGAGCACGCGGTAGGTAGCGGGGTCGAACTGCAGCACCGGATGGGTGATGGCCCGCACCACGCCGCCATAGCTCCGGATCGCCGCCAGCACGCTGTCGACGATGAACGGCATGTCGGCGCAGAACACCTCGACGATGTCGCGGCCGCCGGGCCGGTCGGCCGGCACGACGTAGACGTTGAAGCTCGCGAGTTCGCGCTTGCCCAGCCGGCTGTAGGATTTGCGGAAGCGCTCCTCCAGCATCTCGGCGGGGTAGGGACGGAAGTCCTCGGGATCGGTGGCCTCGGCGACGGCCCGCAGGAACCGCGCAAAGCTCGGTTCGGTCGACAGGTAGCCCTGCGCCCGCGCGATCAGCGCCGCCCGCGCATCGAAGACCGTCAGCTCGTTCACGGCAAATCCCCCCGGCTTGCGCCCGTCACACTGCGTCCGGCCAACCCCCGTTGTCGAGTGGTAAGACCTTGTCAGCCCATGGGTGCCATAGTCCTCCGAATTCCTTGTGACGGACCTAATGACGGCCATTCCCACCGATCTCAGAGCCCTGCTGCGCACCGGCCTCAACCGGTCGCTGGTGTCGCTGCTGATCAAGGTGGCAACGGCGGGACTGACCTACGCCATGTACGTGGTGCTCTCGCGCACCATGGGCGCCACCGAATACGGCTACTTCGCCTTCGGCCTGAGTCTTGCGACGCTGCTGTCGATCGGCGGCTCGATGGGCCAGCAGACGGCGATCCTGCGCTACTGGCCGGAGGAAGAGGTGGCGGGCCGGCACGACAAGGCGGTCGATGCGGTGCGCGCCGGCGGGGCGCTGGTGCTGGTCGCGAGCCTCGTGCTGTCGGTGGCGACGATCGCGGGCGCCATCGTCATGAGCCTCGTCGTGGCCGGACCGGCCGCCCACATCTTCGCGGTGGCCGCGCTGATCCTGCCGATGGCGTTCGCCGAATACTGGTCGTCGGCACTTCGGGCCCAGGGCTCGGTGTGGACGGCGCTCACCCCGCGCGACATCCTCTGGCGGTTGGTCGTGCCGCTGCTGGTGGTCGGGCTGTTCGGGCTCGGCGTGGTGCTCACCGGCTGGGGCGCGCTGCTGCTCACCGCCGTGATCCTCGCCGCCGCGCTGGGGCTGCAATACCTGCTGGCGCGCCGCCGGGGCTACGAGATCGGCTGGGGCGTCGGGCCGTTGCGCGACTACTGGCGCGAACATGGGGTTGCGACGCGCTGGTTCCTCGTCGGAGCGGTGATCGACTCCGCGGCGCTCAATGCCGACACCATCTTCATCGGCCTGATGGTCGATCCGGCGAGTGCCGGCGTCTATTTCAACGCCTTCCGTACCGCGGGCCTCCTCACCCTCTTCATGTTCGCCATCACGCTGGTGGTCGCGCCGATGGTGTCGCGGCACTATCATGCCGGCGAGATGCGGAGTGCGCAGGCGATCACCGCGCTCTGCGCCTGGGCCGGGTTCGTGTTCTCCCTCGCCGTATTCGGGCTGTACGTCCTGTTCGGCACCACGGTGCTTGGCCTGTTCGGCGCCCACACCGAGGCCGGCTACTGGGTGCTGATCCTGCTCAGCGTCGGCCTGCTGTTCGATGCGGCCACCGGCCCCTCGCGCATCGTCATGATGATGACCGGGCACGAGCGCGACTATGTCCGCATCTTCGGCGGCATCATGCTGGTGGGGCTGATCGTCGAGATCGCGGTGATCCCGTCCTGGGGGCTGCTCGGCGCCGCCGCGGTGAATGCCGGATCGCGGGCTTTCGCCACGGTGTTCATCGCGTGGTGGAATCGCAAACACATCGGCATCGACACCAGTCTGCTTGGCGCATTCCGGGTCAATCATCTGCGAGACGAGCGCCGCGACGTGCGGCCAGCTTGACCCGCCCTCCGCCGACACTTAAGTACCGGGGGTTAACCCCCGCCCTAGTTGGACCGCAGGAAAATGGCCGGCAAAACGCTGTACGATAAGATCTGGGATGACCACCTTGTTCAGAACAACGAGGACGGGACCAGCCTTATTTACATTGACCGCCACCTGGTCCACGAGGTGACAAGCCCGCAAGCCTTCGAGGGCCTGCGCATCAACAAGCGCACGGTGCGCGCCCCCGAGCGCACGCTGGCGGTGGTCGACCACAACGTTCCGACCACCGATCGCAGCCTGCCCAATCCGGACCCGGAAAGCGTCATCCAGATCGCCGCACTGGCCGAGAATACCCGCGATTTCGGCATCGAGTACTACGACGCCTTCGACAAGCGGCAGGGCATCGTCCACATCGTCGGCCCGGAGCAGGGTTTTACCCTCCCCGGCATGACCATCGTCTGCGGTGACTCGCATACCTCGACGCACGGTGCGTTCGGCGCCCTCGCGCATGGCATCGGCACCTCCGAGGTCGAGCATGTGCTGGCGACGCAGGCACTGATCCAGCAGAAGGCCAAGAACATGCTGGTGCGTGTCGATGGCCAGCTGCCGCCCGGCGTTACTGCCAAGGATATCATCCTCGCCATCATCGGCGAGATCGGCACGGCCGGCGGCACCGGCCACGTCATCGAGTTCGCTGGCGAGGCGATCCGCTCGTTGTCGATGGAAGGCCGCATGACGGTCTGCAACATGACCATCGAGGGCGGCGCCCGCGCCGGCCTGATTGCGCCCGACGAGAAGACCTACGAGTACGTGAAGGGCCGTCCGCGCGCGCCGAAGGGTGCTGCCTACGACCACGCCGTCGCGTACTGGAAGACCCTCTATTCCGACGAGGACGCGGTTTACGACAAGGTCGTAGTGCTCGATGCCGCGCAGCTGCCGCCGATCGTGTCCTGGGGCTCGTCGCCCGAGGATGTGATCTCGGTGCAGGGGGTGGTGCCGAACCCCGACGACATCGCCGACGAGAACAAGCGTGCGTCCAAGCACCGGGCGCTCGA
>Ga0123337_10003911_pt1 | contig 15462 bp, 10 predicted proteins | sample frozenSSSSmetaG_FD_89792 | JGI IMG/M metagenome (GOLD analysis project Ga0123337, IMG submission 89792) | Glacier valley bacterial and archeal communities from Borup Fiord, Nunavut, Canada, to study Microbial Dark Matter (Phase II) -... | ecosystem: Environmental > Aquatic > Freshwater > Ice >... | reverse complement strand
CGATAATAAGGATAACAATAGAACCTGCCAAAGCAAAGGAATGAATATCGACGCCTAAAATATTCAAGAGTTCTTCACCGACAAAGAAAAATGCCGTCATTAACAATCCGGCAACGATGGTCGCAAGTCCTGATTGGATATGGCCGGTTTTCTCTCGCAAGGTAACAATGACAGGAATTGAGCCGATGATATCAATCACTGCAAACAATGTGAAGGTGACGGTCAGAATTTCATGGACATCAAACATAGGGCAAAGTTAAGCCCAAGCATTTGCAATACCAACCTAAATGGCGGATTTCAAAAAGTCGTTGAAAGCCGCTGCTACTTGATAGTTTTTCACGATATAATCCAATAATTTTTCATCCAGAATAATTTCCGGGTCGGTGCTGTGCACCAGGTAAAATTGTTTATTAAAAATAAGTGCCTGTTCTTTGGCCTTTTCCTTTAATTCAGAAGGTAGAATCTTGGACTTTTCACCTTTGACATCTTCAAATACTTTCTTAAAATCTTTCTGATTGATAATTGTCTCGAATTTTTTAAGATTTGTTGCAATAGTTAATCTTACCTGATGCAGCAACTCTTTGTCAGGCATATACATTCCCGTATATATAGCCAGATGTTCAGGACCCAATTCAATATAAAGACCGGGATTAATCATGTCCTTTTTCCCGCCTTTGCTGATTGCGGCAGACATTTGATGCTTATATGGCGTTTTATCCTTACTGAAACGGATATCCCTGTTAATCCTGAAGATACAGTCGGAGGCATCAATATCTCCTAGTTCTTCCACTTTTTTTAGTTTTTCAATTAATGCAGTGATAAATTCTGCAAACGGGTTCTTGACATCGCGAATATAACGTGCGCGATTTTCGTCAAACCAATCCTTGTGATTATGAGCCGCCAGCTCAATAAAAAAATCAAGAAATCCTTGGTTAAAATATGCTTTTGCCATGTTGTTAAAAATAAAAAAAGCGCCCGCTAAACGGGCGCTTTTAATTGATCTTATTTTACTTAAAGTATACTCAATTGTTTTGTCACCTTGCCTTTATCTGTCATGATAGAAACGGTATATAAACCTTTAGCTAATCCTTCCACATTAAATGAAATGACAGAATCATTTACCTCAGTGATAGTTTTTACTACCTTACCATTGATATCAAGAATTGTAACATTGCTGATAACAGCCTCTGTTGAGATGGAAACATCAGCACCAGCCGGACTTGGATTTGGATACAATTTTGTATTGGCATTTAATCTCACCATTTCGATACTTACTGATTCATCATCAATAATCTGAACCACATGAATACTATCCGGACCGATAATCGTACCCCATGAATTATCTCTGATAACCCAAATGATTGTCTCAGGTGTTTTACCTTCAACAAGATTATCATCATTTAATTTTGACTTAACCATGACACTTGGTTCTGCCGGTGTAAGAATAAATAATCTTGAGGCAGTAGACTGATAATCTACACTTCTTCCTGCTGTTCCACCTTTAATAACAAGACTGATTTGCTGATTATTGGTCAGGTTAGCACATTGAAGCACAAAACCGTCTGTACTATCTCTCTTTTCAACCGCACTGGAAGTATCTGTTCTAAACCGGAATAGAGGTACAATTAAAGATTGTATATCGGAATATTTTCTTGGAGAAAGGAAATAACCTGAGTTGTATGGGGATGTCGCATCGTTTTGTCCGCCAATACCCGTGACATGGAAAAATCCACTTGGAGCTGCTTTACCATCAATATCCGTTTCACTGTCAATTAAAAGATTAAATGAATCACTTTGTGTCTGAACTTTTAACACTACAGTTGTGTTTGGTGCTAAAGCAGTACTTGGCCACAAAGACGGATTTTTAAGTTTAACCAGCGTATATTTTACAAGTTTAGACTCAGTTGTTTCGTCAAGTAAACCACCAACCAAAGGAGTTCTTAATGTTCTGCCACTGCCAAGCTTAATGATTGTATCCAACTGGGCAATTTGTGCCATACCGTTTAACTGACCTATTCTGCCATAAACCTGCACACTGTCACCTTCTGTAACCGTATACCCTTTTGTTCCACCTGAAGCTTTGTAGACCTGAATTCCACCGGTATTATCCACCAGGGTGAACTGCAATCCTGTCTGAGCACCCACAGTTCCTAAATTAACACCATAAACAACACCTCTTAATGCACATTTAACATTTAAACTGTCAAGCACGTAAGCAGGTGATTTAGCCGTAATAACTTTACCTATCTTATATTCCACAAGGTCATTATCCGAAATCGTTACTTTTAAAGTATCCGGTTTACCCATTTTCGCATTAAAAGAAGATCTGATAACAAATACAGCATCTTCAGTTGGTTCGCTCAAATTGTCATCTATGATTGGAATCGTAATCACGAAACTATCAGGGTCTGTGCTGAAAAACTGAAGTAATTGGGTTGAGAATGTATAATCAGTTCCCGGTTGTGCATTTTTGGGATCAGCATCATAGGTAAGGATAATATCACTAGGATTGACGTTTCCTCCAATTTTATTGACTCTTAATTTAACAGAACCCACATTTTCTTTTACCGACATGGAAGCTTTTGAGAATCTGTAAATTGGGGGAGCATCATTATCTTCAATAATCAATGTCAACAATGAATCCACGCCGATTTTAGCCGGTGATGTAGGATTTCTCAACACCAGAATAATAGTATCGCTTCTATCTTCGCTAAAAATATCATCAATGATATTAATATTAAAATCCAAACTATCAATCACCTTTCCACCTGCAAATTGAACCGTAGTATCTTTATTGCTTGAACCTATTTTGAATTCAGCCGGTATAAACGTGCTATCTGTCTTTTGTTTAACAAGCACCTTAACACTTGTTGCAGTGGTAGAACCTGAAGAAATTCTCAGTCTCACTTTTAAGATGCCGTTATTTTCTTTTACTGTAATTGTCTTTTTGGCAAATACAACTAAAGGAATATCATTATCGGTAATATTAATAGAGTGTGTAGTCTGGAATCCAATTTTTGCATTGACAGGGCTGCTTAACCTTATCGCTACATTTTCTGTAGGTTCACTAGAAAAATCATCAATAATTTTCACTTTAATGGTATCTATCACTTCTCCATATGGTTTGAAACGCATTGGGAATGGCGTGGTCATCGTATAATCCACACCGTTTGTAGCTGTTCCAGCATTAACAAAAGCACTGATCTTGCTGGTATCAGCATTACCATACTTTCTTCTTACCAACATATTGACAACTGTATTCGATTCCACCACGTTTGTGGTATTGATAACAAATTCAAATTCCGGTTTTACAAGTGGGGCATAATCACTCTTAATCACTATTGGTTTAATGGCACCACCTTTCTGATTAATCGTTGAATCTTTACCCCAAGTAGCGTCAGCTTCAATATTAGCATAAATAACAGAATCAAAACCGATATCTCTACTTTCAATCCTGGTAACACCTGTATTAAAATTGTTAGGAATAATAGTTCCCCATGAACCTGAAGTTCCATTCACTTTAGATGTATACCATGATGCAGTATTTGACATGGTAAGACCTTCATTTTCAGAATAGGTAATGGATATTGGCCTGCTGGTTGCACCAAGTGTATTGTCATAAAGAGAAACAATCGCTTTTGACTTAACAAAAGATGAACCATAGATCGCTGTACCATTATTGGTGCCTGCAGACGTTGAAAAACCCAATACCTTAATGGAATCGGTCAGATAAATTTTTGAAGTCGAAGCTCCGGCACTTATTTCCTCAAGAACAATCATCGGATAAACATATTTACCCGGAGCAAATCTTGAATCATTGGTATACATGGCTGCAAACCAGCCGGTATATTCACCTAAACCCGGAGGTAACACCATTGTATCGTGTCCTCCTGCAGTGCTTAAACTGGGAGATGAAATTGTAGACCAATTACCACTTTTTTTGATGATAATTGGCACGCCGGTTCCCGTAGTTGTAGTGCTGGAAGTATCAGACAGACTGATAAATCTGGCGAAATACTTGTAACTGCCTCCAGGAGTTAATCCCATTATCTTTGCCTGGAATAAAACAGGCAATCTTGTAGAATCCGCCGCTGAATTGCCGGTAGAGCCGCAATACAAGGGAACTTTTTGGCCCATCACAAGGCCCGAAAAGGGTTTCTGTGCATTTAGCGAGAGCGCTAACGCCAATAAGAAAATTGAAACTATTGTTTTTTTCATTATGTACTTTTTTGCAAATATAATAAATTTAATGGATTGCCATGCATAAACTAAAAATACTGAGACGCACGCCAGACACTTGTAATAACTGCTGTCCGCACGACTCAAGTGTAGCCCCCGTGGTAATCACATCGTCCATGATGCCAATGTGTTTTCCTTCAATACTTTGTTGATTGCCCACAACAAAGCTACCCTCTGTATTTTCCCATCTTTCATATCTTTTTTTTTTCGTTTGTGTATCTGTATATCTTGTTCTTTCCAGAATGCCGGGAACAAATGGCACATCTATCTCCCTTGCAAATCCTTTGGCGATTTCATCGCTCTGATTAAACCCCCTTTTTGAGAGTTTTTGTTTGTGCAATGGCACTGTAGTCATCAGGTCGGGTTTCAACGGCTGCATAGTCCCTTTTATTTGCCGTCCAAAGAGTTCGCCTAAAAATATGCCCATTTCTCTATTTCCATTATATTTTAATTCATGCATCAGTTGCTGGGCCAATCCCTTCTTCCTGAAGTACATAAAGGCATTCGCCTGATAGATGTCCAATCTTCCCCTGAATAAATGCCCCACCGGATTATCCGCATTGGTCTCGAAATTTGTTCTGGGTAATTTCATGATACAATAAAGGCAAATATGACTTTCTGTCCTTAGCAATGGACATGCGCATCCCGGACATATCCTGGGATAAAACAAAGATAAAAAATCCTTAAAATAATGAGTTCCTGACATCATAGTTTGAAAACCTGACTGAACCCGTAAATTTAATGATTCATGATGAGAATCATCAAAAAATATTAAAAATCAACACAGAATTATTTGCGAAAATGACAACAAAATGACAATTAAGGCATTTTGCTTTTCAATTTCATCAGAAAACCAACTTCAGCCTGACTCAGATAGCGCCATTTGCCTCTTGGAAGATCTTTTTTTGTAAATACACCTACACTGACTCTATCCAGCTTTTCAACTTCATAACCCAAATGCTCAAACATTCTTCTCACGACCCTGTTCTTGCCGCTGTGAATCTCCACACCGACATGTCTTTTATCTTCTTTGTCAACGAAAGACACAGAATCTGCAAACACAAGTCCGTCTTCAAGTGTTACGCCTTCCACAAGCTTATCCAAATCTGTTGAACTCACTTTTTTATCCAGTACAACATGGTATAATTTTTTAATTTCAAATGTTGGGTGTGTAAGCGCCTGCGCCACTTCTCCATCATTGGTAAGCAACAATACCCCTGTAGTATTCCTGTCTAACCTTCCTATCGGATATATTCTTTGTGGAATTTTATCAGCAAGCAAATCCATCACTGTTTTTCTTCCTTTTTCATCATCTGTGGTCGTAATGAAGTCCTTCGGTTTATTCATCAAAATATACACAAATGGTTCAGGTAAAATGATCTTACCCTCAAACTTTACTACATCCGCCTTTTTCACCTTGTGTCCCATTTCTGTTACCACCACACCATTGACTGTTACCATACCCTTGCGGATAAGGTCATCCGCTTCCCTCCTTGCACAAATACCGGAATTGGCAATATATTTATTTAACCTGATATCTGTAGGTTCGTCCTTGGTTCCCAATAATTCATTCTTTCTTTCATTGGGCGTTTTGACCGGCTTGTCGTTGTAAGATTTTTTTCCTTTAACCTCTGTTTCATATTTTGGCTTATAGGTTTTCCTGTCATCGCCATCTCTGTCCTTCCAGGGTTTAAAACTGTCTTTTCCACCACTATCCGGCTTTGCTCCCCTGCCCCTAAATGCACTTTCAGATTTATCGTAGTGCTTTTTATCACCTGAGGTGTTGTCTCTGTATGGTTTTCTGTCACCGGATTCAAAATATTTAGGTTGAGCTAAATCGTTTTTATCCCAGGCATTGCCTGCGGGTTTGTTTTTGTTGTATCCGCCTTCTCGCTTATCGCCTGACCGTTCTTTATCCCAACCCGATCCGGTCGGTTTACTTTTATTGTATCCGCCTGCACGCCTGTCATCGGGGCGATTTTTATCCCATCCCGAACCGGTCGGTTTGCTTTTATTGTAACCGCCCTCACGTTTCTCGTCCGGGCGATTTTTATCCCATCCTGAACTTACAGGTTTGCTTTTATTATATCCGCCCTCGCGCCTGTCTGCCGGGCGATCTTTATTGAACCCACCATCCGCCCGTTTTTTATCATGACTATATGGTCTGCTATCGTCCCGTTTCGCAGGGAACGGCCTATCACCTCTTGGTGCTAAAAATCTTGGTGGAGCTAATTCACTTCTATCTGTTTGATCGTATGGTCTTTTTTCATTTCTGCGACCGGCATCCGGTGCATTGCCTTCTTTTCTCTTACCGGCGCCATCAGGATTGTATGGTCTGTGATTATTACTTCCTTTTTTATCAAAACTATTACCTTGATGATTCTTATTCTCGCTGTTTTTCTTGTTATAAGGCATTATGCTGCAAAGATAAGACATATAGCTCTGAATTTATATAAACTTTATTGCTTTTATTTTAATTATGCTACTATATTAAAACTATTTTAAACTTCTAACTATCAGGCTTTAAATAGAGCCCTACAAAATAATGACCGGGTTAACCTGACTTTTTGAAGAATTTGTATTAAATTTGCTCCATTAAGTATATAATATATTCATGATAATTCCTAAATTTTTAAACCCTACAAATTCATTCCATTCTGAATTAAGAAAGCGCATCAACGAGTACTTTGTAGACATTAAAACTAAACCGACAGGTAACATTAAATTATACACCAAAGCCATCATCCTCGTTACAAGTTTTATTTTGGTCTATGTGCACCTGATTTTTTTTACCTCAGACTACATTGTTCTCAGTTTAACAGAGTGTGTTATTCTTGGAGGCTTAACCTCTGCTATCGGATTTAACATTATGCATGATGGTGCTCATGGAAGTTTCAGCCAACAGAAATGGTTGAATGATCTTGCAGGCTTATCATTAAACGTGCTTGGTGCAAATGTGTTTATGTGGAAAACAAAACACAATGTTGTCCATCACACTTTTACAAATATTGAAGGCATGGATGATGATATTAATGCTAAACCTTTCCTGAGATTGTGCGAAACACAGAAGCATTACAAGATTCACCGTTTTCAGCATTTATATTTCCTGATGGCTTATTCATTATTATACATTTATTGGATTTTCTTCACTGATTATAAAAAATATTTTACGAAAAAAGTAGGAGAAATGCCGATCAAAAAAATGAGTATTTCTGAACATTTTTCATTCTGGGGATTCAAAGCCCTGCATTTGGTTCTGTTTATTTTTATTCCAATCTACTTTGTTGGATTCACTCCTTGGATAATTGGATTCCTCACCTATGGTTTATTTGCAGGTATTGTTCTAAGTCTTGTATTCCAGCTTGCACATACCGTGGAGGACACCCATTTTCCGGTTATGGATATCTCAACAGGTAAAGTAGATGATGAATGGGCTGTTCACCAGTTAAAGACCACAGCAAACTTTGCTACAAGAAATAAAATTGTATCCTGGTTCACCGGTGGCTTAAATTTCCAGATAGAACATCACTTATTCCCGCATATTTCTCATATCCATTATCCGGAAATCAGTAAAATCGTTCGTCAGGTTTGTACAGAATACAATATTCCTTACATTGAATACCCTAAAGTAAGACTTGCCGTTGCCTCTCACATCTCTCATCTGAGGGAAATGGGCAAAAAATATTAAAAATAATTCATTCACAATCTTTACTAAAGGAATTTGCTTAAGCAAATTCCTTTTTTTATGCCCCCAATACTTGTAAATAATTATTAAACAGATATTTCAATTCATATAAAACATATAGGAACAGCCTCCCCTGCCAAAGGCCATTTTTCATACACTATACAGTGGTCCCGAATTAATGTCATTTTTATATCATAATTAAAACAATACTTTTTTGTCTGCTTCAAGAAAGTTAATATTGAATTAATATTTAACAAATACGATATGAAAAAATTAATTACTAAACAATTACATGTGCAGAGGGTATTCTTTTTGCTCTTGTTACTCGGAGTAGGAATACTCAGCAAAAAGCCAGATCTCATGGCACAAACACAGAATCCTGCACCGTACTGTAAACCCACGTTTAACAGTATGACAACCGGCCCGTGTACAAATAACTACGGTTTCAGGTTTTTTAACATCAAACTTGGCAGCATCTATACAGATTTATCTACTTGTTATGGCAGCACAACCAATGACGTGTACAGGTACTTCCCTGGAACTCCTACAACGTCCATCACCGCAGGTGCTGTTTATACTGTAACCGCTCAAACCGGTTTTTACACGGCCTCCCCAACAAATTACCCAATGGCTGTGGGCGCTTGGATTGACTACAACAGAAATGACGCCTTTGAAAACGGCGAATGGATAAGAGGAACTTCCTCTGTATTGCCTTCGAACAGTGTTGGTGCTATTCATACCTGGAATTTTACTGTACCTTGTAATATTACACCGGGTAAATCAAGATTCCGCATCATCTGTCAGTATAGCACTGCCGTGACCAATTCAGGTTATTGTGCTGGTTATTCTTATGGCGAATGTATCGATTTTGATGTGACCCTTAACTTGCCCACCAGCTTGAATGCCAACTTTGTGGCACCAACTGATGCATGGGTGAAATCTGTGGTTAAATTCATCAACAAAAACCAGACAGGTTACATCAAACATTCGTGGGATGCCAATAACGATGGTACAATCGAAGCTCAAAACAGTGTCAACTTTAATTACACTTGGAATAGCCTCGGCAATAAATGTGTTAAACTTGTCAGCACAAACTGCCTTGGAAAAGACAGTATTGTTAAATGTCTGAACATTAAAGCTCCCACTGCTGTGCCAGTTGTAGATTTCGTTGCCGACATGGTACTGGTAGAACAATATGGTTCTACAAAATTATTTGACCTCTCTAGTAACGGCCCGTGGCAATGGACATGGGACGTATACGATTCAAGCACTTACGCATCTTCAGGTTATTATCCATCGCTTACAAATGGCGATGTATATTCAGATCCTTGGGGGAATGGAAGCAATGAAAACACGCAAAACCCCGAATTCGGATTTGATGTTCCGGGATGTTATACGGTCGTGATGACATGTAAAAATGATGTAGGGCCTTCTCCAGCTGTCAGAAAGGTATGTTATATTACTGTGACATTACCAACACAATACAATTTAGGATACGGCACTTATGGACCTAACAACGACAATGTAGTGGGAAGTACCAGCGGAACTATCTTTGATGATGGCGGACCAAATATTAATTACGCCAGCAACCAAGGATTGGGCTCACGCTCTTACCTGCAAATTACGCCTTGTAATGCCAAAAAAATCACACTGACAATGACTAAACTTAAGTTTAAGGATGCAGGTGATAAACTGAGTGTGTGGGATGGAAAATCTCCGGGTGGTCCAGGAACAACGCTTCTTGCCTCATGGAGCTCTTCTGCAAAAGCACCTCAAAAAGTAACCGCTACCAGCGGTAGTATGTACATTTTATTTGAAGCGGATCTGGCTGGTGTCGATTCAGGTTTTGCAGGTTCTTATACCTCAGAACTTGGCCCTGCAACTATTCCAACTCCTTCATTTGCACCGTCAACTGCACCGAGTTATAACAGCACTCCGGTTAAATTCACCAATACAACTGCCAACATTGTTGGTGTTCCAACTTGGGAATGGACTATTGATGACAATCAAGTACCTAATAATGCCAAAAAAGACCTGAACTACACGTTTTTCACTGATGGCCAATATAAAGTTTGCCTGCTGGTTAAATCTTGCGTAGGAAACAAACAAAGTTGCACAATGATTGACGTTGTAACGCCTAACCAACAAACCATACTTGATTTCAAGGCTTCCAATAGACGCCCGAATATCAATGCGGATGTGGTGACACTAACTCCTGTCAGTGATAATGCCAATAGGTTTGAATGGACTATTTTCCCTACTACCTATACATTAATGAATGCTCCAAACGCTCCTTCATCTTATGGCGCAGGATTCATTAAATACGGTTCGACTCCGGGCGATAGCATTCCAAAACCAAGAATCAAGTTTACTGCACCGGGCTGTTATACGATTACTCTGAAGGCTTACAATAACCTTGATCCAACCAATACAACAAAAACAGTAGTAAAAAACAAATATATCTGTGCACTTGATTATTGCGCTCCAACTTCCTTTATCCTGAGCAGTGATATCGGCATCAACAGGGTGAGAATTTTAGACGGCACTGCTGAACTTATCAATAACTATACGACTTCAGGAACCAGTGCATACACTGACTACAGTGCTACTCAGCAATCAACACTTACCTACGGCAAACAATACACGATTGAAGTTTCAAGAAACAGCAATGTAGACCCTGCAAACCGCAAAGGATGGATTGATTGGAATATAGATGGTGACTTTGATGATGCGAATGAGCAAATCTTGCTTGAAACCAGCTCTTACAATCAAATCTACACTACAACATTTACAGTACCGCCACTGGCTTCTTCTTTTGAAGGTCTTACAAAATTAAGACTTGCTATCAATTACAACAACGAAGCTACTACATCTTGCGGACCTGTTACAGCGGGTGAATACGAAGATTACGGCTTAATACTTGCCAATGACAACATGCCTCCGGTTATTACACTTAAAGGCAATGACACAGTAAGAATTGAAGTTGGTTCTTCATATACCGATGCAGGGGCTACAGCTTTTGATATTTCAGAAGGTGACATCACTTCATCAATGGTTATGACAACTGACTTGGATGCAAATGTGACCGGTCTTTACACTGTTGAATACAATGTAACAGATAAGTCAGGTAATGCCGCAATTCCTGCCATCCGCACAATTATTGTTGTAAATGATTTGACCTTGCCTACATTAACGCTTAATCCCGGCCCAACAACATGTATTGAAGCCAGAAGAGATAATCCACCATACGTTGATCCGGGCGCAACAGCGTCTGACAACAAAATACCATTTATACTTACCTCTTCTATCATCATCACAGGAGAAGTTGACACCCGCAAAATCGGTTTATATACACTTGCTTATTATGTTCAGGACGTTGCTGGAAACAGTGTAACCAAAACAAGAAACGTTTGTGTTGAAGACAGCAAAGCTCCTATTATCCTTCCTGTTGGAGACACCTCTATTCAAATTGGAAGTGTTTGGATTGATCAGACAACTGTTGAAGATGCATACGATCTAACTCCAAGCCTGACTAAAGAATGGGGCTTTAACGGACCAGTGAATACATTAGTAAGAAGAACTTACCCTGTTACCTATAATTCAGTTGACCAAAGTGGGAACAATGCTATCCCTGTTATCAGGAGCTATAGAGTTGATGACTTTATCCCACCGGTCATCAGCCTGAATACTTTTGATATCGTTCAACACGAAGTAAGAACACCTTATAATTCCATCGCTGCATCTGTTACAGACAACTATTACCCTGCAGGTCAGGTAAGTCTTGTGAAAATTTCTTCAAATGTCAACCCTAATGTTCTTGGACAATACTCAGAAGTCTTTGAAGCAGTGGATGGTTCTGGAAACAAAACAAGAAAAACAAGAATTATCAATGTAGTTGACAAAGAAAAACCAATCCTATGGGGTGAATACTTACATGGATGTGTAGGTGAAAATATCTGGCCTATGTATGGATTGTCTACGACCGACAATTACTATAGCCCGGCTGAACTATTGCCTGTAGTTGAAATCGTAAGTCAAAATGTGAACCCATGGGAAGAAGGAACCTATTCTATTACTTATAGAGTAACAGACCCAAGCGGAAATACATCTTTACCTTTCACAAGATCGGTGATATATACCTACTGGCCAAAATGCCAATCAAGTTCTGTTGGTTTAAATCCAATCAACACTCTTGAAGAATCTATTAGTGTTTATCCTAACCCTTCAAGCGGTTTGGTAACAGTTGACCTGAAAGGCTCATTGGCTCAGAGCGCAACTATTGAAGTCTACAATGCAATGGGTCAAGTTATTCTTGTTAAAGCCTTCTCAGAAACAACAGGCAAATTTGAATTGAATCTAAGCGGTCATGCAAGCGGTGTATACACTGTTAAGCTGATAGCTGACGGACAAGTGATCACCAAACGTGTCGTCATTCAATAATTCATATTAAAACACTCTTAAAAGGTGCACCGATTTGGTGCACCTTTTTTTATTGTCTAAACCATTGGAAAAACAGCCTTCCACATTATAAATAACCTATATCATACAATTGTGAGATTCTATTTTTTATTTAAGAAATAATCAATCAAATTTGCACCCATTATGTCAGTATTAGTAGGAAAAAAAGCACCGCACTTCAGTGCACCGGCCGTTATCAACGGAGAAGAGATTGTTGAGAATTTTAGTTTGGACCAGTATCTTGGCAAAAACCATGTGGTTTTCTTTTTTTATCCAAAAGATTTCACATTTGTATGCCCTACAGAACTTCACGCTTTTCAAGCCCAATTAGAAGAATTTGAAAAAAGAGGTGTAAAAGTTGTAGCTTGTAGCACAGATACTGAAGAAAGCCATTACAACTGGCTTCAAATGCCTAAAGATAAAGGCGGAATACAAGGTGTCACTTACACTATTGTGGCAGATACCACCAAGTCTATAGCTACCAACTACGGTATTTTATTTGGCAACTATGATTACAACGAGGCCGGAGAATTGGTGAGCAATGGTCCTATGATTGCTTTCCGCGCATTATTTCTAATTGACAAAAACGGTGAAGTAAAACATCAGGTAGTCAACCATTTACCATTAGGCAGAAACGTTGAAGAAACACTGCGTATGGTTGATGCACTTCAACACAATGAAGAAAAAGGTGAAGTATGCCCTGCCAACTGGGAAAAAGGAGATGACGCCATGAATGCTTCTTTTAAAGGTGTAGCTGATTATTTAAGCAAACATTAATTCAATTTCATTTTATACTAAAAAAGTCTGGCCATAGGGTCAGACTTTTTTTATGCTTATATACTTTACTCCTATGTATGTGGCAATGTCCGTACGCCGTAGTCAATAAGTTTGTAGGCTAAAAACCTAGCCTTCAATTTTTGGTCTAAATCCTTTATCAGCGACTGTTTTCCAATATTGCAAACAGGTTCTTTTAGGTCGAAATAATATATCGGTGAACTCCATCCTTCAAATTCTTGTCGTGTAAATTTAATGATGCCGTCAGCAAGTTTTGCAGTGGTCTCATAACAGCGCACAAGCGCTGGGGAAATTTCTTTTAATTCCCAATCCTGCATGAGAAGCAAAGGAATTGTTTCGCAAATGCTTTGCACATTGTCAGCAGGGATTGCAAATTGTACACACCAATTTTTGCTGTCATTGTTTTGTTTTTCAGCTTCCTCATCTATTAATTTTGAAACGCCCTTGAATAACAAGGTTTCGAAACCAAACTCCAATTTAACAACTTGACCATTTAAACCATCTTGTAAGCCATAAATTGTTGTATCGTCAGGATTATCTGTATTGATTAACCAAAATTCTTCACCACCATTATCGCCAATAACTGAGTACGATCCTCGTACTTTATCTGACAAATGAGAATTCTGCTCTATTAAGTCATTTTCTCTTGAAAATAGGCCAAATACAAGATCTTGCCTCACGCCAAATGTCTTTAGAAATTCTCTAAAGTAAACAGGGAAAGATTTATCTATTTTCTTTTCAATGTATCTTACCTCAAGCTCTGTCAAGCCGCAATAAAAAACAATTTCTTTATACGGTTCTATCTGTTCTTGTATGTTTGTGTAGAATGTGCTCATGGATTACACCTGACAGATATATCATTATGCATCAAACTCTCATTCAACAATAAAGGCCAACATAATATGCTGACCTTCTTGTTACCTATGAAAACTATTAACCTCTCTTCTGATTGATTATCGTTTTTCCACAATCCTAGCGGCTTTACCACTTAATCCTCTTAAATAGAAGATTCTAGATCTGCGTACTTTACCGATTTTGTTCACCTCAATCTTATCAATGTTAGTAGAGTGTAATGGGAAAATCCTTTCAACACCAACACCATTGGAAATTTTCCTTACGGTGAAAGTGGCGTTTAAACCAGAGTTCCTGCGTTGAATAACATCACCTTGGAACAACTGGATTCTTTCTTTATTTCCTTCTTTGATTTTATAATGTACTGTGACCTTATCGCCTGCTTTAAAATTAGGCAGGTCAGTTTTTAAATACTCCTGTTCTACAAACTTGATTAAATCCATTGATGTATCCCTTTATTTTGGGAGTGCAAAAATACATATTAAACTTTAAAATCCAAACTTTTTTTGAAATTAGTCTTGTGAATCGTGTTCTCTTTTGGAGACAAACTTTCATACTTTCTCAAGCACCTGAAAAACAGCAACTTAAATTCAATAATATTATGTTTTACTTTTTAAAAATAAAACATAACAATCCATTACCTGAAAGCCTTGAGACAAAAAAACTCTTGTAAAAAATTTACAAGAGTTTTTTAAATATTAGAATCTTAAAAGTTTATTTGACGCTTCTTCTGATAATGTTTAATGCTCCTCCGGCCTTGAACCATTCAATTTGAGGTGCATTATAGGTATGATTGCAGTTAATGGTGTCGGTGGTACCATTCGCATGGTTCAAAACGAGTCTTAATGGCACTCCAGGCTTGAAATCTTTCAATCCCAACAACTGCATCGAGTCATCTTCTTGTATCAGGTCGTAATCCTCCTTACGGGCAAAAGTTAAGGCCAACATACCTTGTTTCTTCAGGTTGGTTTCATGTATCCTTGCAAATGACTTCGTCAATACGATTCTAACACCTAAGTGTCTTGGCTCCATAGCCGCATGTTCCCTTGAAGAACCTTCACCATAATTTTCATCACCCACTACAATGGTACCAATACCGGCGGCCTTGTAAGCACGCTGCACCATTGGCACTTCATCATATATACCTGTTAATTGATTTTTTACCAGATTTGTTTTCTCATTAAAGAAATTCACCGCTCCAATCAACATATTATTGCTGATGTTATCCAAATGACCTCTGAATTTTAACCACGGACCTGCCATACTGATATGGTCTGTTGTACATTTACCCTTGGCCTTGATCAAAAGTTTTATACCTTTCAAATCTGTACCTTCCCATGCTGGAAATGGCTCAAGAAGCTGTAAACGGTTACTTTGAGGAGACACGTTCACCTGAACAGCACTGCCGTCAAGAGCCGGTGATTGATAACCTG
>Ga0123337_10003905_pt1 | contig 15473 bp, 13 predicted proteins | sample frozenSSSSmetaG_FD_89792 | JGI IMG/M metagenome (GOLD analysis project Ga0123337, IMG submission 89792) | Glacier valley bacterial and archeal communities from Borup Fiord, Nunavut, Canada, to study Microbial Dark Matter (Phase II) -... | ecosystem: Environmental > Aquatic > Freshwater > Ice >... | reverse complement strand
TTTCCCAATGTAAATTTTGATGTAATAAGCGCAGAGCAATTAGTTGCAGATGGAAACAGATATAATGCGATTATATGTAGTGAAGTACTAGAGCATTTAAATAGGCCTGATGATTTATTGAAAACTTTACACCGGTCTCTAACGGATGATGGGGTACTAATCGTAACGGTACCCAATGGTATGGGACCTCGCGAACTATTTGTTACAAAACCGGTTATTAGGTTGCAAAAGCAGGATAAATTCATCTGGCATACAATATTAAAAATAAAAAAGCTGTTTGGTTACACAGGTACCACTGTACAATCTAGCGCAAGTGATCTAACGCATATTCAATTTTTCACAAAAACTGCTTTGCAAAATTTAGCAAAAGAGAATAATTTTCAAATAATAAAATTTGGTAAAACAAATTTTGTGGAAGATGTTTTTCCATTTTCTATTTTTAGCAAAAGAATTAAACTTTTGCAAAAAATAGATTGCGCTGTGGCGGAGGTATTACCGTACAGTTTTACAGGAGGATTTGTTACTGTTTGGAAAAAAAACAAAAATTAAATGCACATTTTTATACAAATATTGAAATACTTTTTTTACACTATAAATTGCTTGGTACTATTTTATTTCTTATTGCCTGTCATTCTTCATCTTATATATTTTCTGATTGGTGGTTATAAAAAAGTTAGCTTATTAAAAAATAATAATGAACCTGTAAATATCGATTATGATTTTGCAGCAATTGTAGCAGTTCATCAAGATATTAGATTTATTAAACCTTTGGTAGATTCTTTTTTAAAACAAAACTATAATAAGTTTATTGTATATATTGTTGCTGATGATTGCGAACTTGATGGATTAAAATTTAAAGATGAAAGAATTGTTTTAATTAAACCCATCGTTCCTTTACACTCTAAAATTAAATCCATCGAACTTGCAATTAGTAATTTTAAAAAAAAGCATGAAGTTTTAATTATATTTGACAGCGATAATTTAGTTCACCCTAATTACTTAAAAAATTTAAATAAGTATTTCCAAAATGGATTTAAAGTGGTACAAACCCACATGCTCTCTAAAAATATTGAAAATACTTATGCTCGTCTTGATTCTATCGGTCACATCTACTATACCTTTTATGAACGGCAGGTGAAGATGAAACTAGGATTATCCTCCTCCATACTTGGGCTTGGTATTGCAATTAAATATGATCTTTATAAAGAAATAAGTTACGGCAAAATCATAAATGCTTTTGATAAAAAGTTGCAGGTAGATTTAGCAATAAAAGTAAAACAAATTGCATTTGCGGAGGATGCTATCGTATATGATGAAAAGGTAGAAGCCGCTTCTGTATTGGAGAAACAGCGCATAAGATGGATGTACTCTTACTTTGAGCATTTTAAACAAAGCCTTAAGCTTACGTCAGCCGGATTTAGGAATTTTAATATAGGCCAGATTTTACTTGGTGCTTCCATGCTTAGGCCTCCAATGATTTTATTAATCTTAATAATGTTTGTTTTACTTTTTTTTTCATTCTTTATTAATATTAAATTGTCAATCATTTGGGTAATTGTTCTGATTTTATTCGCCATAAATTTTATTCTTACAATTGCTACACAAAGTGTACAAAAAGGAATGATGAAATCTATAAAATATCTGCCCCTATTAATTTTCAGCCAACTAAAATCTTTAATGAAGATTAAAAAAGCCAAAAACATTTACTTGAAAACTGAGCATGTTAAAATAATTTACATTGATGAGTTATTATCTAATGAACAGTATTAGAACATCATACTACAAGGCGTGCTCAGTATTACCTATGAGCCTTATAAAATCTTTAGGTTCTGCAGGCACACTGCTACCCTATCATCATACAGTGAGCAATGATTTTCTTCCTCACATAAAACATTTGTTTAATTATAAAAATGAAAAACAATTTACGAACGATATAGATTTTTTATTAAAACATTACAATCCTATTTCTCCTGATGATTTCAGAAAATATATAACAGAAAATTCAGCGTTGCCTAAAAAATCATTTTTGCTAAGTTTTGATGATGGACTAAAAGAAATTTATGATATAATAGCTCCGATACTTATCAAAAAAGGCGTGCCTGCCATTTTTTTTATTAATCCCTCTTTTATTAACAATAAAGAACTTTTTTACAGATATAAAATAAGTTTATTAATTAATGAATTACTGAAAAATAAAGATCATGTCTATTTTTTAAATATTTTCTACGATACACTTAGCATAAAAAATAAAACTTTACAAGAAATCACAAAATCATTAAAGAATATAAATAATAAAAATGCTTATTTGATTGAAATTATTGCAGAAAAAATCGCTTTTTCATTTCAGGACTTTCTTGTTTCAAAACAACCTTTTCTTACAGAAAAACAGTTAAAATCTTTACATAGTAAAGGATTTACTTTAGGTGGCCATAGTATGGATCATCCACATTACCATCATCTTTCGTTATCAGAACAGGTAGAACAGACAATAGCTTCGTGTAAATATGTAAATGAACTCATCGGTATAAATAATTGTAGCTTTTCTTTCCCCCATACTGATGAAGGTATTTCACAGGAGTTTTTTAACATTGTGAAAGATTATAATATTCCTTTATACTTTGGTACTCAAAACCAAAAAATGGAAATCAAAAATAAAATGTTGCATCGATTTAACGCAGAGCGTCCAGAAATAGACTTTAGTTCTCAAATAAAAGGGCTTACTACAATGATTTGGTTTAAAAATTTGATCGGTACAAATAAAATAGTCAGATAATTTTAAACCTTTGAAAAAAAATAAAAATTAATGCTAAGCACAAAATTTAAAGAATCATTGGGTCCTCTTTTTCCAATTGCAAACAAAATAAAATTATTGTTATTGAGGATAAAACTTAAAGGGAATAAAGTTTTTTGTCCTTGTTGCAAAAAATCATTTAAAATATTTGCAACATTTGGCAATGAAAGAAGAAAAAATTCAAGATGCCCAAATTGTGAGAGCCTCGAAAGACACAGACTTTTGTGGATGTATTTTCAAAATAAAACCAATCTATATAAAAATGATTTAAGAGTTTTGCATGTTGCACCAGAAACAGTTTTTTTTCATCTTTTCAAAAAGCAAAAAAATATCGATTATTACCCGTGCGATATTTACAATAAATTATATCCAAATGGTACTATTTATTTTGATTTGCTAAATCATAACTTACCAGACAATTCTTTTGACACAATTATTTGCAACCATGTGTTTCAATACATCGATGATGATAAAAAGGCAATGCAAAATATTTATAAACTTATGAAGCCTGGCGGATGGGCTATTCTGCAAGTACCAATTAATACAAAAAGTAAATTAACTTATGAAAACAATTTAATTACTGACCCTTTAGAGAGAGAAAAAGAATTTGGATTAAAAGAACATGTACGGTACTATAGTTTTGATTATGCAGATAAACTAAGAGATATAGGCTTTAATGTTAGTGTTGATGACTACTCTGCAGAATTTACTACTGAGGAAAATTATAGATATGGTTTCTGGCAGGGGGATTGTGTTTATTATTGTACAAAATGATAAGTTTAAAGCAAATTTTTTTTCGAATAATTTATTTAGCAAACATATGTTGTGCAATAATACTAGTCATTAGTAATTGTGCAATATTCTTAGATCCTTTTAAATGGTGGCCATTTGCTTTAGCCGGAATAGCATTCCCACTTTTACTAGTTTGTGCCGTAATTTTTTTAATATTTTGGTTATTTTTTAGACCCAAAAAAACTTTTGTTTCAATCGCAGCAATTCTTTTAAGTACACTAAATATCTTTTCAACATTCAGTTTTAATATTCCCTTAAAATTTAATCAAACAAAAGAAAAAAATAATATAAGGGTTCTCACTTGGAATGTGGGATTAATGAATTACACAGCAAAAGATAGCAGTACTGCCAGTTTTAATAATTCAATAATTTTTAAAAAATTAAAGGAAACTAATGCTGATGTTATTTGTTTACAAGAATTTCTTACAAGTCTTGTTCCGGGACATTATTGCAATTTTTTAGACTCAATTACACAAACTTTACAATATCCGTATCATTACTTTTCCAAGGATTTTACTTTGTTCTCCGGGTCATTCGCTAGCGGTAGCATCATTTTTTCCAAATTTAATATTTTAGATACTCAAAAAATAATTTATCCAAAACCTTTCCCAGGCAGTGTAATAAAAGCTAGCATAATTATAGAAAAAGATACAATTGATGTTGTAACAACTAGGTTACAGCCTCTGCAATTTCAAAGCAGCGAGTACAAAGAATTAAATAATATGAAGAAGGGTATAGACAGCGGTTTTACCGGTACAAAAAATATTGTTCAAAAATTACGATTTGGGTATAAAAAGAGAGTGGAACAGATAAATATTGTAAAACAATTGATAAATAAAAGTACTCGCCCATTAATTTTTACAGGTGACTTAAATGACGTACCGGTAAGTTATACATATTACAATGTTAAGAACAATATGCACGATAGTTGGATTAAAAAAGGCTTAGGATTAGGAAGAACATTTATTTACATATCTCCTACTCTTAGGATAGACCAAATATTTTTTAACGATTATCTTGATATAAAACAGGTAAAAAGGCTTTTTGCTGAGCAAGCCAGTGATCATCATGCAGTTGTCGCAGACTTGTATATAAAATAATATTTTTTCATTCTTAGAAATCTAAATAAATATGACTCTTTTAAAAATTATTTTCCTGACTTTGGATGAAAAAAGATTTATCAGTGCGCAAAATCCATTTCATAGTCACCTTTAATTCGCTCAATTGATGGATTAAAATAACCGAATTTAAGATCAGGGAATTCTTCCTGTATTAATTCCAGCATTTGTTTTACACCCATACATTCTCCTGTATCTGTTACACCTATTTTTCCAAGATACCAGTCCGGATCAATATTAAAATTTCTCCATTGTATCATTTTTAAACCAGTTTCTTTTATCAAACTTCTCAGGGCTTCATATTCTGCAATGCTATCGGTCATTCCCGGAAAAACAAAATAATTAATGCTCGTCCAGGCACCAAAACTTTTAGCTACTTTTAAACTTTCAATAATGTCTTTAAATTCGTAATTATTAGGGCGGTAATATGGTGTGTAGATTTCTTCACGGGCAGAATTGGTACTTACACGAATACTTGTAAGACCCGCTTCACACAGGGCTTTTACCGCTTTTGGCATGCTGCCGTTTGTATTAATATTAATACTTCCTTTTTGTGTATGCTTTCTTATTTCTATAATTGATTCTCTGATCGTTTCCCACATTAATAACGGTTCACCTTCACAACCCTGGCCAAAACTTATAATTGGATATGGAGCAGCTTCTAAATGCGGTACTGTGAATTCTACAATTTCTGCAGCGGTTGGTTTAAAAGTTAGTCTGTCCTGTGTACTCACAATTGTTTCGTCACTTGGCTGAAATGAAATACAACCTATGCAATTTGCATTACAGGCCGGAGAAACAGGAACCGGACATTCCCAACGACCCATAAAAAGATTTCTTGCCGCCGGGCAAGTGTATGTCATGCAACAATTTTCTGCCAAATGTTTTACCAATCTATTTTGGCTGTAAGCACTTAATAATTTAGCTAATCCTTCCTCTATTTTTTCCTCTACAAAGCCTTCACTTTCCTGCCTGATGTCTTTTTCAATTCTTACAGCAGGAACATAAATTTTTTCATCTTGCCAGCCTGCAGCTGTGTAGCAAAATAATGGCAAAGTAGGAGCATCAGGCATTGTTTCATAAGCAGAAATATACAGACCTGTGTGAGCCGGTGGTATAAAAGCAGCAACTGCCCAACCTTTTTCGCAAATGCGCATCTCCCCTGTTTTTACATCAATCCCAATTCCTCTCCGGCCGGGCAATTCATAGAGTTGTCCGCCATCAGGCAATAAAATCCATTCGCTTTCCGGTATTGGTAATGCATCCCAACCACTTCGCCCGGCTGTGAAGAGTGTTTCATCTTCATAAATTCCACCTTCACCATCAGAATACATTAAATAAGGAGATTTAGTAAGCATTTGCATTGTGCGAAAGTACGACGATTTTTTTGGGAGTAAAACTAAACAGGAAAACAGGAAGTATTTTCGGATGTTTTAATTGAAATCCTTTTTTAGATTGCAAAAATTATTAAATTCAGACGCATCAAAATCTGCAACAAATCTTTTGTCAATATTGAGTTGCAGCAATTTATTGTCTTTTAAATCTATGGTAAGAATGTCATCCTTACACATTACATGTGTAATATGCGACCACAAATATTTTTTTACAGGAAAAGAAGGATAAATTACACCTTCATCGTTAACTGTTACAATTGTTTTTTTATTGGTAAAAAAACTCATTACCGCAAAAAGCAAGAGCATAATACCCATCCAAATATTTCCAAAATAAACCCAGATAAAAGAAGATAAAATAAAAACAAATTCAATAACGGGAGACTTGATATGTTTTTTATTCAACAAAAAATAAAGCCATGGAACTGCATTTAAAATTAATGCAGCAACTGCAATGAAAGACTCGTTGACAATGGTTCTTAAAAAAACATAACCAAAACCTAAAAAATTTAATGTAAGAATAATGAAAGCAACTTTTTGGTAAGTTTTCAATCGCTCATTCGGAATTTCTATAGCAAAGGTTTTCAATTTGAACTGTTGCTTTTGGTGAGCAAATTACAGAGTTTGTATAAAATTCGGGCGCCAACATTTTCATCCCATTCATCGTGGCTGATACCAACTTCGTTCAAATCGAACCCAATTATTTTACGGCTGCTTTTCATCACTTTTTTAAAAAGGTAATATATTTCCTGCACTTCAAAACCTCCATGTACAGGAGTTCCTGTGTGAGGACAAAGTTTTGGATTTAACCCATCAATATCAAAACTTATAAAAACATTTTGCGGTAGAGAATCAACAATTTCGTCTGTTATAGTTTTCCAGTTTTCACCTTCATACTGCCTTTCTTTTATATCCTTATCAAAAAACGCCACCACCCTTCCTTCACTTTGTTCCATGTATCCTAGTTCCTCATCACAATAATCTCTTATTCCAACCTGCACCAGTTTTTTAAGTTGTGGAATTTCCTGCAATGCATTGTACATAATAGATGCATGAGAATAATTAAAACCTTCGTAAGCTTTTCTCAAATCCATATGAGCATCAATTTGTAGAATGCCAAAATCTTCATGCTTTTCTGCAATTGCCTTAAAAAAACCAAGTGGTGTGCTGTGGTCGCCACCAAGTAAACCCACCATTTTTCCTTTTTGTAAAAGGTCCCTGGTTTGTTCATATACCCAGTTGTTTAAGAAAATACTTCCTTCATTAATATCCCGAAGGGTTTTACACATAAACTTATTTTCCGTTACAATTTCTCCGTGAGAAATATAGTTTATATATAGTTCAGCCTCCTTTCTTAAATAATCGCTTTTTGTAAGAATCTTTTTATCCGGAATGCGCATATAAAATCCTTTGCGCCACTCATCATAAAATTCATTGTCAAACAAATCTACCTGCAGGCTTGCATGAAATATATGATCTGCAGCCCTTGCTGTGCCTGCATTGTAGCTTACTGTGACTTCCCATGGCACCGGAACAATTACAAGGTTTGCTTCTTCTTCTGTAAAAGGAAGACCAAAAATGTTATTGTTAGGATTACCTACAGAATTAGGATCAAATTGGGAGGGGTCGGGCATCATTAGTTTTTTGAAAATTCCTGCAAAGATAGGGGAGCAAATTAATCCTGTACCATCATGTTATTTTATTAACAGCTATCGTTTTTGATTATAAAATGTGTTAAATAAATTTTACCAAAAGCAAAATTTAGGCATTTATTAGAATAAGGCTTGTTCAATTGAATTAACTTTGCGGAATATTTCAAAAATGAAAAAAACACACATTATATTATTATTAGGAATTGCTGCATTGATAGTGGGATTGATTAGTTTTTCAGCAGATTTTTCTACGTACGATACCATAGGTTCCGCAAAAGAAAAGCAAGGAAAGTTTGTACATATTATTGCAAAGCTGGATAAAACACAGCCCGTAGAATATGACGCCATTAAAAACCCTAATTACCTAACTTTTTACGCAGTTGACAGTCTTGGCGGAAAAACAAAAGTTGTTTTTCACAACAGTATGCCTGCAGACCTTGAAAAAAGTGAAAGACTTGTAATGAAAGGAAAAATGGGAAATGAACATTTTGAATGCAGTGATATTTTACTTAAATGCCCAAGCAAATACAAAGACGATAAACAGCAACTGCAAAATGATATGAAGCAACAGACATCAATGAAATAACCAATTAGGGATTCAAAACAGCATACATGAAATTTGAAGGTGAACATTTATTACCGGGACAAATAGGACATTTTTTCGTATTACTTTCTTTTGTAGCAGCAATCATTGCGACTATCTCTTTTTTTAAAGCTTCCCGAATTGTTGATTTAACTGAAAAACAAAACTGGCTTAAAACCGCCCGGCTTGCTTTTTATATACAAGTTGCAGGTGTCTTAGTAATTTTTGGCTGCATATTTTATATCTGTTCCAACCATCTTTTTGAATATATGTATGCTTACAAACATGCATCTCTCGAATTAGAATACAAATATTTATTGTCATGCATCTGGGAAGGCCAGGAAGGAAGTTTTCTTTTATGGACGATATGGCATGGGGTTTTAGGTATATTTCTTATTAAAAAAAGCAAGGAATGGGAACCACCTGTGATGACCGTTATTAGTTTTGCTCAATTTTTTCTATTGATGATGATTTTGGGAATTCATTTTGGCAATATTAAAATTGGTAACAGCCCTTTTAGTTTAACCCGAAATGAAATTAGTGCTCCCATATTTGCCCGTGCTAATTACCTCAGTTTTATTAAAGATGGTTTAGGGCTAAATGTACTTTTAAGAAATTACTGGATGGTCATTCATCCACCGATTTTATTTTTAGGTTTTGCATCCACCATTATTCCGTTTGCTTATGCTTATGCAGGCATACAAACAAAAAGATATGGTGATTGGGTAAAAGAAGCTTTGCCTTATACATTAATGAGCGCTGCAATTTTGGGGGTTGGTATCATGATGGGTGGAAAATGGGCTTATGAATCTCTCAATTTTGGAGGTTATTGGGCTTGGGATCCTGTTGAAAATGCATCACTTGTGCCTTGGTTGTTATTGATAGCCGGAATGCATACAATGGTTATTTACAAAGCAACGGGGCACTCACTAAGAGCAAGTTATCTGTTTGCATTTCTTACATTTATTTTCATTTTATATTCTACTTTTCTTACAAGAACGGGTGTTCTTGGAGATACTTCTGTACATGCTTTTACTGAAACAGGTGAAGACATTACATTTACCATTTTTGGATTGCTCATATCTTTCAAAGCAATGAACGCCCTTATTTTGCTTTATCTGTTTGCTTTTACAATTCCTTCTCTATTCTTACTGGCAAAACATTACAAAAAAATACCTACAATTTATAAAGAAGAAAATACCAACTCCCGAGAGTTTTGGATGTACATTGGTTCCCTGGTTTTCTTTTTAACTGCTGTATTTATTATTGCAAAAACATCGGTGCCTGTCTACAATAAAATATTCGGGACAAAAATTGCACCACCGGAAGATATTGAGTTTTCTTACAACAAAGTAATTGTGTTGGTGGCAATTATACTTGGGTTTTTAACAGCCATCGCCCAATATTTAAAATACAAAACAACAGCGGGAAAATACCTGTTTAAAGCAATATGGTTACCAACATTAATTGCAGTTCTTATAATGACAGCACTGGTAATTTTTTACCCTTTTACTTATCATAAACAAGGTGCAGGTTTTTTAGGTGCAATTTATGTGGCAGCATTTGCAGTAATTTATTCTTTGGTAGCCAATGCCTTTTATATTTGGACGGTACAGAAAGGAAAAATATTGAAAGCGGGCAGTCCTGTTGCCCATGCGGGTTTTATGCTCATGCTTGTTGGTATACTTATTTCTGCAGGTAATAAAAAAGTTATCAGCAGCAGTACAGTTAACGGCATAACCTTGCCAAGCAGCGGTAAAGACCCAATGACAAAAGAGGTGGATAACCCGAGAGAAAACTTAACACTTTTAAGAGAAGTACCGGCGAGTTTAGATGACTACAAAGTAACTTTTCTAAAGGATTCTGCGGGAAATGAAAAAGGAAGAAAATTTTACAAATTAAATTTTCAAAGGAAAGATAAAACTAGCGGTAAAACGCTTGAACAATTTGGATTAGAACCTGATGTTTACCAGATGAAGGATAACAATATGAGCAGTAATCCTGATACAAAATCGTATTTGTTCAGAGATATTTTTACCTACGTTTCTTATGCATTAAATAAAACTGGGCAGGAAAAAGATACCGTAAAATTTAGTGAAATAAAACTGAATGCGGGTGACACATCATTTTACAGCAATGGTTATTTGGTGTTAAACAAAGTTGTAAATAACCCTATTGATAAAAAATACAAAAAAGAACCTGGGCAGGTTGCGTTAATGGCAGATATAACTGTTACCAGCAAAGAAAAACAGACTTTTAATGCAAAGCCCCTGGTACTTGTTGACAGTTTAGGAATTGTAAATATAGACGACACCGTGTTTGCGCAAAATTTGTTTGTCCGTTTTATTGGTATAGATGAAAATAAAAAAATACGCATAGGTATTAAAGAATCGAATACACTTATTGACTATGTAACAATAAAAGCCTATGTTTTCCCACTTATAAATTTGGTTTGGATTGGGCTTGTTATAATGGCTGCAGGCTTGGTTTTAAGTATGCTCCAAAGAGGGAAATTTACAAAGTTACAATCAGGTATTATTCTTACGTTATCTGTTGCATTTGTGTTTTACATGTTTTTGCTGGCCAATGCGTAGCCAATTATTTGCTTTATATAAATACAGTAATACAAAATTTTAAAATGTTGAAAAATGTTTTAAAGCCGAAGTGCGGCGGGATTGCAGCAAGTAGCCCACAGGAATGGAGCGCACCGGCATGACGAGGAGTACTGCGTAAAGCCCGGACAAATTTAAAATTCCATTAAAAAGCTAAACCGCCCACACCTGCTTTATTAAAAATTTAAGGTTCCTTTAAATTTTATACCGCATTAATTAAAGAACTTTAGTAATTATAAAAACGTGGTTTACTGTAGTGAAATTGTTTATAATACATTTTATGTTGTTTAATGTTTGTGTGCTCTGCAGCGTGCAGTTAATTTATGCACAACAAACCGGTATAAATGATACAGTTAAAACTCAGGCAATTATTTATGAAGGTGATACACTTGAAATGAAAACGCTGGAATTTGCTTACGCCTACGCAAAACTTACCCCTGCGCAGGTTAAAGCAAATGCCAAATACAACCGATTAAGAAACGCGGTTTATATTACTTATCCATATGCTCGAAGAGCTGGTACAGTTATGAATGATATAAATGAAAAAATGCTGAATGTAAAAAGCAAGGAAGAAAGAAAAAATTACATAAAATCTCGAGAGAAAGAACTTAAAAAAGAGTTTACTGACCCGCTTACTAATTTATCAGTCTATCAGGGTAAAGTGTTGATGAAGTTAATTAACAGGGAAACAGGCAACAACTGCTACGAAATTATTAAAGAATACAAGGGTGGTATTACTGCGAGGCTTTATCAAACGGTGGCCTTCTTTTTTGACAGCAACCTGAAACAGTCTTACGATGCTGACACTGACGATGCCACTATTGAACATATTGTAAGAGAAGTACAGAGAATGTACGGCTACAGTAATCCGCCACACAGCAAGATTATGTAATTTATTATTATCGTTTTTAGGTGTTTGTGAGTAGTTTGGCAATACCCCACCGCCTTTTTATCGTAGATTGCAGCCTAACAGTTTTCTATATTTTATGAAGATAGATGTTTTGGCTTTTGGGGTACACCCCGATGATGTAGAACTTGGATGTGCAGGCGTTTTAATTGCTGAAAAAAAGAATGGAAAAAAGATTGCTATCGTAGATCTTACACAAGGCGAACTTGGTACAAGAGGTAATGCTGAAATAAGAAAAGAGGAAGCCACAGCAGCGGCCGAAATTTTAAATGCAGATGCAAGAGAAAATTTAATGATGGAAGATGGTTTTTTTGAAAACAATGAAATAAACAAGAGAAAAATAATCACAGTTCTTAGAAAATATAAGCCTGAAATTATTTTTTGCAATGCTCCTGAAGACAGGCATCCTGACCATGGACGAAGTGCAGCACTTGTAGAAGAAGCAGCCTTTTTATCTGGATTATCAAAAATAGAAACATTTTTAGACGATGAATTACAAACTGCCTGGAGACCAAAATTTGTTTTTAATTTTATACAGGACAGGTATTTGAAACCGGATTTTTTAATTGATGTTTCAGCAGAAATGGAGCAAAAAATTGAATCAGTAAAAGCTTACAAAACACAGTTTTTTAATGTTGAAAATCCTGGCGGACCACAGACATACATCTCTTCTCCTGAATTTTTAGAAAGTGTATATGCACGTGCGGCCATGTTTGGCAAAATGATTGGAGTAAAATATGCAGAAGGATTTTTATCAAAAAAAATGATTGGTTTTAAAAATCTGGATGCGCTGGTAAAAGAAACAACTTAATAAACGATTATAAATAATATTTAAAATGGTTGCTACCCCAAAATTTAAAAACTCGACCGGAATAAACTTTCACAAAGAACTAAAACAAAGAGTGAATAATTATTTTGTAGAAAACAAGAAAAAAAGCACAGGTAATTTTTCACTTTATTTTAAAGCAGTACTTTTTTGGACATTGTATGTTGCTTTGTATGTGCATGTACTTTTTTTTACCCCCGGTACTTGGTTCGCCATTGGAGAGTGTTTTTTAATGGGTGGACTTACAGCAGCAATTGGTTTTAATGTAATGCATGATGGTGGGCATGGAAGTTTTAGTGACAGTGCTTTCTGGAATAAAATTGCTGCATTTTCTGTAAACGGTTTAGGTGCAAGTATGTTGATGTGGAACAACAAACATAATATTGTACATCATACCTACACAAACATTGATGGCATTGATGACGACATTGAAATAAAGCCATTATTACGTATGTGCCCGACGCAAAAAAAATATAAAATTCACCGTTTTCAGCATATTTATGTTTGGTTTTTATACACGCTTTTATTAGTAATTTGGGTATTTGGAACTGACTATACAAAATATTTTAAGAAAAAGGTCGGCAGTGTTCCCATAAAAAAATTCAGTATGTTTGATCATTTTGCATTTTGGGCGGCAAAGGTTTTCTATTATATTTTTATGATTGCGTTGCCAATTTATATTTTAGGATTTTTGCCCTGGATGGTTGGGTTTTTAGTAATGGCAATGTTTGCAGGTTTAGTACTCAGTGTTGTTTTTCAATTAGCACATACTATTGAAGAAACTGCTTTCCCTTTGCCTACAGTTGCTACAAATGATATTGAAAATGAGTGGGCTATTCACCAGATAGAAACCACTGCAAATTTTGCAACAAAAAACAAATTGATATCATGGCTGGTTGGTGGGTTAAATTTTCAGATAGAACATCATTTGTTTCCTAAAGTTTCACATGTGCATTATCCTGAAATAAGTAAGATCATTAAAAAGACCTGCGAAGAATTTAATGTAAAATATATTGAGCACCGCAAAATGCGTCATGCACTTGTATCTCACGCTTCTTACTTAAGAAGGATGGGAAGAGCGTAGAACGAAAATAGATTTAGGATATTAGATTTTCCCGATTTTTATCGGGTTTTTTTTTAAAATATTTTAAAAAATTCAACTCACGATAAGTCTATTTTAACTCAAAAACCTTTTTGACTAAAAAATCTAAAAATGTCACTTTTAACCGGTCTTAAAAGCATTCTTTAAAGTTATGTAATGGTAACAAACATAATGGCGCTATTGGAAAAGGCATTAATCTTAAATATTTATTATTTGGCAATTGTTTTTGTATTATTATTATAAATGGCATTAAATAATGTAGCTTTTATAAATCTTCTTTCAAGCGGTTGGTGAGACGAACCAATACTGAAATTATTGCAGGCTAATATCAAATCTGTGGCTCTTCATCATTATTTTCTAAATGATTCTTCAGCGCTATTTTAATAAAAAGTTTATTGTAATGCCTGTCCCGCCTGTTGCGCTTTTCTGTTTTGCGTTTTCCATTTCTTTTATCAACAACAATGTTTTGTAAATCATTTAAATCATCCAGGTTTTTAATATCGTTGGGAGAGTTTCTTTTAGGCATTGCAGCGTAGATTTTAAAATGTTTCGTTGGTTTATTTTGTTTTGGGTATAAGCCTACAACCTAATGCCTATAGCCCTTCCATGTGCCGCCGTATTTGTATTGCTCTTTTGTTTTGGCGGCATTGCAACATGCAGTGCAAACAAAAATCCACAGCTTACCTTTTTCTATTTGTATGCGGAAAAGTGTTATTTCCTCTTTGCTGCAGATGGCGCAGATTTTTGTTTTCATTTATAAGCAGTTTCAATGTTTTTCAAAGTAACAATATTTTTAAATATGTGCAGAGTCGAGGAATAGCGTTATCCGAAAGGATTTTTAAATATTATTAAAAAAGTACTGCGAAAATGCAAACCACTACAAGTATTGCCGGTCAAAGAACAAAAGCCCAAAGGCGCAGGGATGGGCAGTAGTAGCTGCCGTAAGAATAAACTGAAAAGTTCTATAATCTTTGCTGCGGCACTACTACAGACAGCCCGTTACCTCAGCCCAACAATGGTATTTGCTAACCGCCCCAACAACCCTTAAATTTGCGCTTCAAAATAATAGTATGAGCGAAGAGAAAAGCCTTAATTTTTTAGAGGAAATTATAGAGACAGATTTGACAGATGGGAAATATACATCGATCGTTACCAGGTTTCCGCCGGAGCCAAATGGCTATTTGCACGTGGGTCATGCTACTGCAATTTGTTTAAATTTTGGGCTTACAAAAAAATATCCGGGCTATACAAACCTGCGGTTTGATGATACCAACCCCGTAACAGAAGATACTGAATTTGTAGAGAGTATAAAGGAAGATATAAAGTGGCTCGGCTTTGAGTGGAAGCATGAATTGTATGCATCTGACTATTTTGATACAATGTATGAATTCGCTGTAACGCTTATAAACAAAGGTCTTGCGTATGTTGAAGATGCATCGGCAGAAGAAATTGCAAAACTAAAAGGCACACCGACCGAACCAGGAAAAGACAGTTTAGCACGCAGCAGATCGGTTGCGGAAAACCTCGATCTTTTTACCAGAATGAAAAACGGAGAGTTTGCAGACGGCACAAAAACCCTCAGAGCAAAAATAGATATGGCGCATACTAATATGCTGATGCGTGATCCATTAATTTATCGCATAAAACATGCGCACCATCATCGCACCGGAGACAAATGGTGCATTTACCCGATGTATGA
>Ga0123337_10003901_pt1 | contig 15485 bp, 11 predicted proteins | sample frozenSSSSmetaG_FD_89792 | JGI IMG/M metagenome (GOLD analysis project Ga0123337, IMG submission 89792) | Glacier valley bacterial and archeal communities from Borup Fiord, Nunavut, Canada, to study Microbial Dark Matter (Phase II) -... | ecosystem: Environmental > Aquatic > Freshwater > Ice >... | reverse complement strand
TGCAAATACGCGCTAAACTCCATCTCGGCCTCGATTGTGGGAAAAGTTGATGTGGTTATCTGGCTTTACCTCTCTCCTGGCCTTTTCGCCACTTTTTCTATGTCAACCTTTGCTCACACCCGTTTGAATCTGGGGTAATTGTCATTCATGAAGATTCTGCTTATGACGCATTTGACTATGTTGATGTGAAGCCTGTGAGATTTACCATTGATAGGGTGCATTATGCTATTTCTGGACCCTCACCTGACAGCCGTAAAGCATTTATTTTAGAGTTGGAAGACACATTTAGAAGTGGCAATTGGCCTTGGGACTGGTATGAAGAACAGATAGACCTTTGGAAAAAACTGATTGTTGACGAAGCCCTAGCTTATCTGACTGTTGTTTTAGAAGAACATGGGTTTCCAGCTAAACACGGAGAAAAGACCTTGCAAGGTTTCTATGCTTTGTTTGAGGACTTTTCTTTAGGACAAGTTTATAGTTTTATTTGGCGTTCGGCAAAAGACGCGGCATCAATATATCTACGAGAAAAACTACCGAAGAATCATGCGGCTAATATAGCAATAAGTAATATTCGGAAGGCAGGGGAAAGTGCTATAGCAAATGGTTGGGATGTAAAGCCATATCGACGAGACCACCGATGCCCTGAACCGTCGGTTTACCATGTATTTTTTAATACGATATTGAAAATTGGTGCAGATGGATTTAGTTCGGTCCCATACAACGCAATTATCCCCGATATAAACGCCTCAAACGATTCTTCAGACATATCGTTTTGATATGGATATGCAATCATCCCACCGCAATACTAACCCTTTTTTTGCTGCCCCTCAGGAAACCTCGTGATTTCAAACTTCACTGTGAATAATCCTCGATATGGACGCATTCCCCCTCCCTCACGTCGAGGGAGCCATACAAATCAGTCATCATGGAACAGGATTGCCCTCAGCCTCCCGGCTCCTCCCAAAGGCGAGGGGAGCCAGACCAATCCGTGCGTCTGGAAATCCCTCTCCATGAAGGAGCGGGATTTAGGGTGAGGGCTTCCAACTCTTCGATGAGCTGACCTGTTATGAACCTCACACGCGCCCTGTTGACTTTCTACGGGAATAATGGTATCGTGGTTGCCGCTCTACGAACCGAAAGGGGGTAGCAACGTGCTTTTCTTCACCCGGACCCGCCCTCGTTGATCGTCTGACTTCAAGCGACGACAACAAGACCCCGTACCCGCCCGCTTGCTGTATAAACTTTGCAAGCCGGGAGAATTAATCGCGTTCCGCACCCAATTTCGACAGCTTACTACTCGTTCGTAGGAGTCCTATCGTGAACGTCTCCGCCAGACGCTATGGCAGCATCCTGTTCCAATACCTGCGGCCACAAACACCGCGCGTCGCGCTGCTCGCCGTCCTGCTGCTCTCTGCGATCTTTCTGAAGGTCGCCAACCCGCAGATTATCCGCTACTTCCTCGATGCGGCAACCACTGTCAACCGCACCGCGCCGGGGTCAGAAGCAACTGCCGCCAACCTCATTGGCGCGGCGGCAGCATTCCTGTTCTTCGCGTTTCTGATACAGGGCTTCTCCATCGCGGCGACTTATGTTGGTGAGAATGTCGGCTGGCGCGCGACCAACGCCTTACGCCGCGACCTGATGCTCTATTCACTGCAACTCGATATGACCTTCCACAACGAGAAGACGCCCGGTGACATGATCGAGCGGATCGACAGCGATGTGTTGGATATGGCGATCTTTTTCAGCCAGTTCATCATCCGCGTATTAGGAAACATCCTGCTCCTGGCGGGCATCCTCTTCGCACTCTACGCCGAAGACTGGCGAATCGGCCTCGCGATGACGATCTACGCGGTGTTCGCGCTGTTTTGCTTCAACAAATTGCGTGGCGTCGCTGTCCCATACTGGAAGGCTGCGCGTGACGCGAGTTCGGACCTCTTCGGCTTTCTTGAGGAGCAGTTGAGCGGCACGGAAGACATCAAGGCCAGCGGCGGCGTCCCGTATGTGATGCGCAACCTGTACCGCTTCGGGCGGGTGCGCTTGCAGAGGGAGCGCAAGGCCGGAGCGATGAACACGTACCTGATCCAGACGTGGATTGCGCTCTACTACGCAGGCCGCTTCATCGCGCTGATTGCCGGGTTCCTGCTCTTCGCGAGCGGCTTTCTGACGCTCGGCACGGCCTTTCTGCTGATCTATTACACGGATGCGATTTTCCGTCCGTTGCGCGAGATCACCAACGAAATCCAGAACTTGCAGAAGGCGGGCGGCTCCATTGGGCGCATCGATGAACTATATCGCACGGAAAACAAGATCAAGGATGCAGGGACGCAGCGCCTGCCCACCGGGGCGCTGGAAGTCGCCTTCGAGCATGTGACCTTCGGTTACAACAAAACCGAAAACATCCTGACCGATCTCGATTTCACGCTCGCGCCGGGCAAGGTCCTCGGCCTGCTGGGGCGCACCGGGAGCGGTAAGACGACGATCACGCGGCTCCTGTTCCGGCTCTACGAGATCACGCAGGGCGCGGTGCGGCTGAATGGCGTCGATATTCGCGCGGTTCCAGTCGCGGAGCTGCAAACGCATATTGGCATGGTCACGCAGGAAGTACAGCTTTTCCGCGCCAGCGTGCGCGACAACCTGACCTTCTTCGACCGCACGATTGCCGACGAGAAAATCCTCGCCACGATCCACGATCTGGAACTCGGAGACTGGTTCGACGGTCTGCCGGATGGCCTCGATAGTATCCTGGAAGGTGGCGCGAAAGGGCTTTCGGCGGGCGAAGCGCAGCTTTTGGCCTTCGCGCGCGTGTTCCTGAAAGACCCCGGACTGGTCATCATGGATGAAGCCTCGTCGCGCCTCGACCCGGCGACGGAACAGAAGATCGAACGTGCAATAGACAAACTATTACAAGGCCGCAGCGGGATCATCGTCGCGCACCGCCTCGGCACGGTACAGCGCGCGGACGAGATCATGATCCTCGAAAATGGCGTGATTGGTGAACACGGTAACTATGCACAGCTCGTCGCGGACCCCGACTCGCGGTTTGCCTCGCTGCTACGCACAGGTTTGGAAGAGGTGACGGCGTGACCGCCTTCAACGGTATTGAAGAGAATGTTGACGACTCGTATGACATCCCGCGCCTGCCGACATGGAAATTTCTGTATCGGCTGATGCGCTTCAAAGCTGGCTTGTATCTGTTCAACGCGGCATCGGTCACGGGGTTGATGCTCGCCAGCCAAATCCCCGGCGTGGCGATGAAACTGTGGTTCGATGATTTATCGAACAAGACGCTGGCCGGGACGAATATGTGGACGCTGCTCGCACTGATTGCCGTCGGTGGCATCGGGGAAATTCTTGGCGTGTGGGGCATCCTGCGCTCGAACGTCCCGCTGAAGTTCATCAATCATACGCTCTTGCAGCGCAACGTCCTTGGTCGCATCTTCGAGATGCCCGGCGCGAAGTCACTCCCGGACTCGGAATCGACAGGTAAAGCGGTCAGCCGCCTCAAGCATGACGTGAATGAGATGCCGGAGTTCATGCTCTGGTCGAACGATGTTATCGCCAGTCTCACCTATACTGTCGTCGCGCTGACGATCATGCTCGCGATCAACGCCAAAATTGCGATCCTCGCAGTCATCCCGATGTTTCTGGTCGTCTTTGCGGCGAGCGTCTTCTCGGAGCGCGTCGAGCGCTACCGCAAGATGACCCGCGACGCAACGGCAGCAGTGATTGGCTACGTTTCAGAGACGTTCAGCAGCGTGCAGGCGATCAAGGTCGCGGGCGCGGAGCGCAACATCGTCCAGCACTTCGACGGGCTGAACGAGACGCGCCGTAAAGCCGCCGTGAAGGATCGCCTGTTCGAGGAACTCTTGCACTCACTCTTCTGGAACTCCGGCAATATTGGTACGGGAATCGTCTTGCTGCTGTGCGGGCAGGCCATCCAGGACGGCAGCTTCACGGTAGGCGACTTCGCGCTGTTCACCTTCAACCTGCCCGCCATCGCGGAACTGACCGGGCTTCTCGGCATTGTCCTCGCTCGCTACAAGCAAACGGGCATCTCGATCAGCCGCCTGCAAATGTTGATGCAGGGCGCGAACCCAAAAGCAGTAGTGCAGCATAGCCCGGTCTACGAGCGCGACCCGTTGCCAGAAATTCCCTATGTGCCGCGCACGACGGATCATCGCCTTGAAACACTGGAAGTCCGCGACCTGAGCTATCACCACCTGTCCAGCGGGCGCGGTATTGAAGACGTTTCATTGACTATCCCGCGCGGCTCATTCACCGTGATCACAGGCCGCATCGGGTCGGGCAAGACGACGCTGCTGCGCTCGATCCTCGGTCTGCTTCCGCATGATAGCGGAGAAATTGTCTGGAATGGCGAGCGTGTAGCCGACCCTGCGACGTTCTTCATTCCGCCGCGCAGTGCCTACACCGGGCAGGTTCCACGCCTGTTCAGCCTGACGCTTCGTGAAAACCTGCTGCTCGGCCTGCCCGCCGATGCAGTGGACCTTGAGGCCGCGATGCGCCGTGCAGTGATGGATAAGGACCTGCAAGACCTCGAAAAGGGGCTGGATACGATGGTCGGACCGAAGGGCGTGCGGCTCTCCGGCGGGCAGATGCAACGCAGCGCCGCCGCGCGCATGTTCGTCCGTGATGCGGAACTGCTCGTCTTCGATGATCTCTCCAGCGCGCTCGACGTGGAGACGGAAGCGAAGCTGTGGGAGCGCGTCTTCGAGACGGATGTCACCTGTCTGGTCGTCTCGCACCGCCACGCCGCGCTGCGTCGCGCCGACCACATTCTCGTTCTGAAGGATGGCCGCGTCGAAGCAGCGGGCAAGCTGGATGACCTGCTCGCGACCAATGAGGAAATGCAGCGCCTGTGGTATGGGGAGGCGCAGGAAGCGAAGGCGGTATAGTCATAGTTTGCAGAGTTAGGGAGATTGTATGACAGTCTCCCTAACTCTTTTCGGAGAATGTAAAACAATATCTTTGCTAAACATGCTGGACATTTCAAGTGTGGCAATGTAGCATAACATCCAGAACAAAGGGTTTCAAAATGCTTCCTGATGAATTTGCAGCGCTTTACGTGTTGAGGCGACTGGGTATGCGCGTGATGTGTCTACCCAAGAAGGGGATTGGATCGTCAAGGGGTTTATCGACATTTTCAAGCGCGTGTATCAGATGCCAGGGGACACCAAAGTGGTGTCGAAGGTTCTTGAATTATTCCTGTTGCCGCGACTTGCCAGTTTTGGTGAGAGAAATGGATATTCCCTTGTTTTACCTGCTCAACAGAATTTCTATCCAGACGCGACTTTCATCTCCCAAACAGATTCCTCAGAGTTGTATGCCGTTGATGTAAAAAGTACGTATCGAGTGGACAAACAGACTGTAAACGGCATGACATTGGGCGCATTCACCGGGTATTTTCGAGATCGTGCAAGCCGCAAAAATGTTCAATTCCCCTATAGTGGCTACCGCAGCCATCTCGTACTTGGCGTGATTTATTCAAAAAACGTTTCTGTTGAAGACACAAACCCTTCAAGGAATTCATTCGCGCAGTCAGAAATGGTGAACTATACACTTGATGATTTGGATCGTCTCATCTCCGCAATACACAACATTCAGTTTTTCGTTCAACCAAAATACAAGATCGCCTCAGCCCGGCCCGGAAGCGGGAATACACGTAATATCGGCTCCGTGACTGCCATCGATCAATTGCTAAATGGAACGGGACCATGTACTGCTCTCGGAGAAGACGTGTATGATGACTATTGGATGCACTACCTCAATGCAGACATGGGGCGCAAAATAGGAAGTAAGCCTTTCTACAATAATTTAACCACCTATGCAGCTTATAAACAGCAAGGTCAGCAAATCAGCATTGAACAAGCACGACATCTTGATTTGCTCGATACAGGTGCGGAAACATCTAAATGACGACCCTTGTTCCTCCGATAAAGTGTCAGGGTATTAAAACGAAGCTTGTCCCTAAAATTACTAACTGCTTACCAGAGGATATTGTTGGATGGTGGATCGAACCATTTTGCGGCTCCTGTGTTGTTGCGCTGAATGTTCAGCCTCAACATGCTATTCTTACTGATACAAACCACCATATTATTGCTTTTTATAGAGCTATTTAGAACGGCACGCTCACACCGCTAATTACCCGACAATACCTTGAAGATATCAACCAACGCTTGAAAGCAATAGGACAACCTTTTTACAACGAAGTCCGGGAGCGATTTAACAGACATGGTGAACCTCTCGATTTTCTCTTTTTGAATCGTGCCTGCTTTAATGGCGTTATGCGCTTTAATCGGCGTGGGGAATTCAACGTTCCGTTCGGACATAAACCGGACCGCTTTCGGGCTGGGTACATTACTAAAATCGTCAATCAGATACAAAGGTTTCGTGATATTTCTACACGCCTTGATTGGCAATTCATCGTTCAGGATTACAAAACTACAATCTCAAACGGGACCTCCGCTGATGTAATTTATGCCGACCCGCCCTATTTTGGTCGCCATGCCGATTATTTCAACAGGTGGGATGGTGGGGATGAAAGCACGCTTTCCGGTTTGCTCCAACAAACTCCGGCACGGTTTCTACTGTCAACATGGCATCACAATATGTATCGACATAATCCCAGCATGAGGTTGTATGATGATGAACGCTTTCATACCCGTCTTGTCGAACATTTCTACCATGTCGGTTCAACGGAGCAGCATCGCAGCTCAATGACTGAAGCACTGATTAGCAATTACCCACTTCCCGATACTCCAGCCGAGATAGCGTTAGAGCAACTGACATTTTTTTGATGATTAGCGATGGATCATGATTCCTCAAAATAAACCGGACGTGGTAAACTCTGCATATTCCCCTTTCCGTCTTCAGATATGCGACCAATCGCGGAGCGCCCCGGCGTGCAGCTTGACCCGACCTTTGTAAAATCCGGCGGCGCATTCGTCCTCGTGGGCGGCGGTGGCGCGGCCTCTGAAACCTATCTCGCGGACATTTTCCAGCGCTTCATCGCGCTTGCAGGTGGGTCGGATGCGCCGCTCGCCGTCCTGACCTGCGCGACGCGCTACCCGGAACAGCAGGCCAGCCGCACGGGTGGTTTCTTCCGCGAACAGGGCGCGAATGGAGTCCTCACGCCGCTCATTCGCAACCGTGCCGAAGCCGACGATCCGGCCAATGCCGCGCAAATCCGCGCCGCGCGTGGAATTTATCTGACAGGCGGCGACCAGAGCAAATATCTGAACATCCTGAGCGGCACGCGCTGCGGTGACGCGCTCGGCTGCGCATTCCACGAAGGTACGGCGGTCCTCGGCGGGACGAGTGCGGGTGCAATGGTGGTGGGCGACGTGATGATAGCGGCCAGCTACGACTGGGTGATGCAGCGGCGTGGTGTGCCGTTGGTGCGGCAGGGCTTCGGGCTGCTCGGAACGGGCGTCGTGTTGGACACGCATTTTAGCCAGCGCCGCCGTATCCCGCGCCTGATGCACGTCGTTCGCACGCTGCCGGGTATCCTTGGTATCGGGCTGGATGAAGATACCGCGCTGATGATTGGCGCGGATGGACAGGGCGAAGTGCTGGGCGCAGGTTGTGTCTACATCTTCCGCTCGCAAAACGGGCGGTTGAAGCAGCAGGCTGTACGGGCGGGTGGGCGTCTGGATTTGGCAGGGCGGCGCGCAACACAGGATGGCCTCGCCTCATCATCGCTCTCGGTTCGATAATTTAGTTCGTTGTGCGGCGCATATGCGATTCTGATCTTGACTCGCTATGATTCAACGCGCCAAAACATTACCAGATGAGGGTTAGCCCCATGCAAGCCGAACACACGCAGCAGTACGAATTCAAGGCTGAGATAAAGCAGCTTCTGAATATTCTGGTCCATTCACTCTACACTGACCGCGAAATATTTCTGCGCGAGTTGATCTCTAACGCATCGGACGCGATCAACCGCCTGCAATTCGAGATGCTCACCAACGCGGATGTACTGGACCCCGAAGCGCCGCTCGAAATTCACATCGATGTGGACAGCGAAGCGAAGACGGTCACGATCCGCGACAATGGGATCGGGATGAACCGCGACGAATTGATCCAGAACCTCGGCACGATAGCGCACTCCGGCGCGGCGACGTTCATCAAAGCGTTGCAAGAGCGCGGCGAAAACAACACGGATATTATCGGGCAGTTCGGCGTCGGGTTTTATTCCGTATTCATGGTCGCGGATGAAGTGCGCGTCACCTCGCGCTCCTATCGCAAAGATGACAGCGCGTCGGTATGGACTTCGACGGGCGACAACGCCTACACCGTCGAACCCGCGGAGAAGGCGACACGCGGCACAGAAATCACGCTCAAGCTGAAAGAGGATGCGGTCGAATTTGCGACGACCTGGAAGCTCGAACAGATTGTCCGCAAGCACAGCGACTACATTCCGTTCCCGGTCTACGTAGGGGAGAAGGTTGCAAACAAGCAGACCGCGATCTGGCGACGCAACAAGAGCGAAGTCACCGCCGACGAATACAAAGATTTCTATCGCCAGTTGACGCTCGACAACGAGCCGCCGCTGCTACACATCCACCAGCAGGCAGAAGCGCCCGTGCAGTTCTACAGCCTGCTCTACATCCCGTCGAAGGCCGACCGCGCGCTGTGGTCGGCGGACAGCCTTGAAAACGGACCGCGCCTCTACGCGCGCAAGGTCCTCATTCAGGAACACGCGAAGGACATGCTCCCGCAGTGGCTGCGCTTCGTCGCGGGCGTGGTCGATTCGGAAGACCTGCCGTTGAACATCAGCCGCGAGACGGTGCGAACCAACCAGGTCATGACGGGCATCAAGAAGGCGCTACAAAACAAGGTCGTCTCCGAACTGGAACGGCTGGCCGATAAGGAGCCGGAGCAGTACGCCGCGTTCTGGGAGCAGTTCGGGCGGCTGATCAAGGAAGGGCTGGCGACCGATTATGCGGTGAAGGACAAGCTGGCGCGGTTGGTGCGTTTCCATACCTCGGCAGAGCCGGAGAAGTGGGTCTCGCTCGCGGAATACGTTGCACGGATGCCGGAGAAGCAGACGGAGATTTACTATCTCTTTGGGGAAGATGCGAAGAGCATCCAGCGCAGCCCGCACCTCGATATTTTCAAGGGACGCGCTTTCGAGGTCCTCTTCCTGACGGAACCCATCGACAGCTTCATGACCAGCAACCTGACTGAATTCGAGGAAAAGCCGCTGCGCAACGGCGCGGATGCCAACCTCACGCTCCCTGAAGACGAGGCCGCGCCGGATGAGACGGGCGAGTCGCTATCGGATGATGCGTTGGCCGTGCTGCTGCGCGAATTCAAGACCGTGTTGGGCGACCGCGTACAGGATGTGCGCGAGTCGAAGCTGCTGACGGGTAGCCCGGTTCGCCTGCTGGCTGCCGAAAGCGCGATGGGCGCGGATATGGAGCGCATCATGAAGATGATGGAGCGCGAATATACCGCCCCGAAGCGCATCCTTGAGGTGAACCGCAAACATCCGATTATCCGCGGCATGGCTACGCTCAACGATGGCGTTTTGCGGGATGATCTCGCGGAACAGCTCTACGACTCGGCGCTGCTGCTGGAAGGCGTCCACCCCAACCCAGCAGAGATGGTCCCGCGCATCGAGGCTTTGATGGAAGCGCTGACGAAGCAGCGAACGTAGGTTCACGACATAGAAAAAACGCGGGCGCTCGTCGACGAGCGCCCTTGGCAGTCGAATATATCCCGGTTTTCTGTTCCAATTCCGGGTTTGAGCCACCTGCGACAGTGTGTCCGGCAAATCGACCTTGATCTTGCCGATGCACCGGACGCAATTCGCGTCTTCTCCTACTCTCTAGCCGCAGCCTCCTCTGGAAAATCGGTGTTCTGCTGCAAAACCAATTCATTGCCATCGGGATCGGTAATCATAGTCGATATCCCCCAGGGTTGGCGCTCCAGCGGAGTCATATTAACCCCCTTTCCTTGCAGTTCCACGTAATCGGCTTCAATGTTGCTGGTGATCAATACCATAGGTATGAAACTTCCCGTTTTGACCCACGTATTCAATACAATCCGGGTGGCTCCGCCCGGCGGCGCAAGCTCTATCCAACGTGTAGATGAATCTTCCATGTGGGGTATATCCTGGCGTACCTCGAAGCCCAGTTTCTCTGTGTAAAACGCAAGGGACGCGGCTTGATCGGTGACGGGAATGCCTAGCATGTCGATACGTTCAATATTCATACGGGGTTGCTCCTCACTACGGTTCGGACGACACAATCATTGTATTATCTTCCAATTGTAAAAATCGGTCATCATTCGGGTTTTCCTGCGCGATGAGCGCGTGTACGCCCGTAAAATATTGCGATGGCGACATGCCTACTAGATGCCGAAACTCGTGCGCCAGGTGCGCGTCATCGTGATAACCATGATGACGCGCAATTTGTTGAAGCGTCAAGAGGTTGTCAGCACGCTGCGGTTGATACAGCACTCGCCGCATTCGTGCGATGCGGGCGAACTGTTTGGGTGGCAGGCCGACGAGATCACGGAATACGCGCGTGAATTGCCGTTCGCTCAAATTAACCTGGTGCGCCAATGCCGGAATGCTCGTCTCGCATCGCTCCAAAATACGTACCGCGTGAGCAATAAGGTCAGCATAGAGCGGCGGATGGAGGTAGCGCGTGAAATAATCGATCAACGGCGCTGCCCAACGCGGTGTATAAAGTGTGTCGTAGAGCCGCCCCTCCAACGCACGAATGTTGGGTGGCGTGAAGAAGTCGCTTAGAATGTTCAACGGATAGGAGTCATCGCCAATCGGGATAGCGTGCTGGAACGCCGCCCATCCGCCCGGCGCAAACCGCACACCGATCATTGCGGATGCGCTCACCCCTACCTGCTGAACACGAAGGGCGTGTGCGTAAGGGCGTACAATCCAACTGGTAGTGCAGGCGAACGGCGTGTGTGACATGGGAACGATGGCTTGTGAACGTCCCTCAAATTGAAACAGCATCGCAGCGCGACCATCCGCCGCCAGCATTTCATCAGGAGGTGGAGTGGAGGGCATGAGTAACCGCCAAAAGCATTCAATCGTGGTTGAAAGCGCCAAAGGCGGTCGTACCGGTTCGTAACGATAGATTGGCATCGACTCTGTCCCGTAGTTTTGTATGCGGCGCGGTCTTGAAGTTCCGCAGGCAACCGATAGTCTGCAATTTCCTCAAGGGACGGCGTAGAGCTAAGAAAATCAGTCACAAGGTCTTTGATACTGCGCACATGAGCGTCTGTTATGCAACTCTCCACAGGTATCGGTTACGGCACGACAACATCCGCTGGCTTCGTGATGTAGCTGTAGAAGACAGGCGAGCCATCCTCTTCGAGCCGAACCTCGTTGATATTACCGCCGGGATATAGGTTTTGCAGCGTGGTCAGGTCGGCGCGACGCGAGGCCGCGACGATGAAGCCGAGCAGCTTGCTGCGCGCTTCTTTGGGTAGTTCGAGCGGCTTGGGATCGAGGCCGCGTTCGATATACACAAACTGCTTGTTTGGGTTACTTGGGTGGTAGAAGTAGTTGATGACGTTGGTGCGCGTGACTTCCTGCTCGAAGCCGCCAATAATGATGTTGAAGGCATTGGTGCGGTCGTTGAGCTGCATCTGCGCCACTACTTTATTGGTGCGCCAGTTGCCGATGTTTGCGATGTAATTTTTGGCCGGGATGTAATCGAATACGAAGTAGAAGGCGTAAATCCCGACGAGGATCGCGCTGAACGCAAAGAGCAGCCGGTTCGTCAGTTCCGGTCGCCGCAAAATAATCGCGATGCCCTGTGCCACACCGAGAATTCCGACCGCGACCAGCAGCGCGAACGGCGGCGTCCCCGGATAGTAGCGCTCATACTGCGGCGGGCTGATGCCAAGGACATTGATGCCGATGACGATCAACAGCGCCCAGCCAAGCGGGATACACCATTTTGGGTTCTTCCACAGCGCGAAAAGACACAACATCGTACCAAGCAGGATCAAGGGTCCGCCGAACGGTCCGGTCATTGCGGATTTCTCGCCATACCAACCGCTGCGGTCGCCCGTCGCGATGAACGGCGTGAAGCCGCCACGCAATTGCCCCATGATATATTCCGTGAAGTTGGCGGTTCCCTGCGCGGCCTGTGCTGTCAGCTCACCATTGACGATGATGCTCTTGTCGGCGCGCGTACTGAGCGGCTCCTGATTGTAAAAGATGTAGAAGTGCAGCGGCAGCGTGACGAGGAACCCGGCTAGCGCGACAAGGCCGATTTGCCGCAGGTTGCGCGTCACGGCGGGGCGGTCACGCAGCCACAGATAGACCAGATAGGAGACCATCGCAACAGGCGCGAGGCGGCCACCCAGATAAAACATCTGCGCGAGGCCGAGGAATATGCCGCTCACAATGTAATCAATGTTCGCGCCGCGTCGCATCCCACGCAGCAGGTAATAAAACGCAAGCGTCGCGAAGAGCGGGTCGGCGGGCTGGTTCATCGAGAGCCGCGCAAAGATAATCTGGAACGGCCAGACAACCATGAAGACGGCTGCGATCAGCCCAACGCGGCGACCAAAAATCTCCCGACCGAGTAGATAGACTGCCGGGATCGTGAGCGCGGCCATGATCGCGCCGGGGAAGCGCGCCGCGAACAGCGTATTGCCGAAGACGCCAATCGACGCGCTGATCATAAGCAGGTAAATACGCGGGTGGCTATCCACGCCGGGCATGAACGGCGTCGTCGTGAAGTTTTCGTAAAAGAGCGCCGCGCCTTCATCTGCGAATTTGGACTCATCCTGATCCATCAGCGCGGGCGTGCCGCCCAGATCGGTCACTCGGAAGAGCAGCGCGGCAGCCAGCAGCGCGAGCAGGATCAACCAGTCGTCACGCTTCAAGGGGCGCGCGTCGCGAGCATATTTCTGTCCCGCGCCGGGTAGTGCCGACATGACCAGCGCGACGATGGCAAGCCCCCATTCGATCAGGTGTTCCCATGTCGAGGCGACCTGTGGCCGGGCGACACCACGCCACGCACTCAACGAAAACAGCGCGAATGCCAGCAGCAGCCAGCCGACCCGTATCCGAAATGGCTCGCGGAAGCGCCCCGCTTCGATAATTGGAATGGTATCCGTCTGCACGCTCAACAGACTCGCGCGCAGCACGAACAGCATTGCGCCGACTCCGACGACGATGAACAACACGCTGCTGCTATAGACCCCGCCCGGTGGGTCGCGGAATAGTTGATACTGTCCAACAAACATCATAATGATGGAACCGACCAGCAGCACCAGTCGCAAAATTTGCGCGGGGCGTCCTGTGGCAAGCCCAACGGCCTCGCCACCGTCGTCGATGACGACATCATCCGCTTGCACGGCGTTCTCCGGGTAAATCGGTTCGCCGGACGGGATCAATTGGTCGGAAGTATTTTCCATGCGCAACTCCGCAGGTCATTACGATAATCAGGTGAAAGTGTACCACCCGTCAGCGCGAGGCGCATCACAAGAATATGACAACACCGGGCTGGATCAAGCGCATTGTGTAGGGGTCGCGGCTTGCCCGACCCATCTGGAAACAACCGCCTCGTCTCTGTTTCTTCATATCCGCCGCCATCCGAAACGACCCGCGCCGCCCTCCCACAACGCGCGTTTCTGCTCGTAGAGATACACCAGCGCAGCCTGTACCGTCGTGCGCGCAAGCGCATAGCCGACCGGCGTCGCGAGCGCATCCCCCAGCGCAACGGCTGCGGCTTGCGTGGCCGCACTATCATCCAGCGGACCCGTCGCAAGTGCGTCCTCGACGGCAGCGACGACACGCAGCAGCGCCGCGCGGTTCGCCTCGATTACCGGGCGCGCATCCATCAGGTGGACGCCATGTCCCGGCGAGAAGGTTACGCCTTCCAGCGCGGCCAGCCGATCCAGTGCATCGAGCGCGGAGCCGATATGCACGGTGAACGGGATCGGGTATTTCTGCAAAGTTTCGACGGGTAAAAACGCATCCGCGCTGAACAGCACATCGCCACAGCGGACCGCGACCTGACTGGGCGAATGTCCTGCGATACCCATCACTTCCAACTCCAGACCACTTAATTCCAGCGTTCCGGGTTCCAGCAGGTGATCGACCTTGCACGGTTGCGCCAGCGTAAATTTTCCCTTGAAGGCATCGAACGGCAAAGCGCCACCGGAGAGGAAAATACCCTCGATGTTTGGATTTTCGATGAACGCGGCTTCCGTGGCGGGCGCATACACCACGAAGGGCGGCAGGCTTCGTCGCAGATAGGCCGCGCCACCGAAATGATCCCCGTGACCGTGCGTAATGAGCAGCGCGGCAAGCGTCAAATTCATACTTTCGAGCGTCTTTTTGATTTTCTTCCCTGCGTCGTCATCGAGTCCGCAATCGATGACAATGGCCTGATTGCCCGCGCGGAGCAGGCCGCTGTTCGCGCCGCTTTGCAGGTGAAAGATCGAGTCGCTGAGTGGAACGGAAGTAAACGCCATGCTGCTGCTCCGAAGTATCGTATAATCATACCCATGAGCAACACATTATCTCACCTTGACGCGGATGGCGCGGCGCACATGGTCGATGTCGGCGCGAAGCCGGATACAGAACGGGTCGCGGTGGCGGCGGGCGAAGTCGCGATGCGCCCGGAAACGCTGCGCTTGATTCGAGATGGCATGTTGAAAAAGGGCGACGTGCTGGCTGTCGCGCGCATCGCCGGAATTATGGCTGCCAAGCGGACCAGCGAATTGATCCCGCTCTGTCACCCGATCCCGCTCACGCAAGTCGAGGTCGAATTGACGCTCGATGACGACGCGAGCGCGATCCGTATTCGGGCGACGGCACGCACTGTCGGCAAGACGGGCGTGGAGATGGAAGCGCTCACGGCGGTCTCCATCGCAGCACTGACGATTTACGATATGGCGAAGGCAGTGGACCGCGAAATGCACATTCAGAATATCCGGTTGCTGGAAAAGCGCGGTGGCAAGAGTGGGGAGTTCAGAGCGCCATGATGATTACAATTTTGCTCTTCGCAACGCTCAAGGACCGCGCCGGGACTAACCGCCTGCACCTCGCGCTCCCAAATGGTATAGAAACCCTTTTGGGTGTACGTGCTGCCCTTGCCGCGCAGCATCCCGACCTCGCGGAACTGCTGCCTTCGGCGCTCGCGTCGGTCAATCAGGAATTTGCGTTCGGACCGGAAGCGGTCAAGGATGGGGATGAGATCGCGTTCTTCCCACCCGTGAGCGGCGGCGCGGGGGACGCTTGGCCGGAAATTTGTCGCGTGAGTGCCCATGCACCCGACCTGAACGAACTCACGCGCGCGATTACGTCCCCGGCGACGGGCGCGGTTTGCCTGTTCAGCGGTACAGTGCGCGGCGAGACCGTACTACCCGGCCATCTGCCGCAGGTCGTGGCGCTCGAATATGAAGCTTACGAGCCGATGGCGCTGGCGAAGATGCGGCAGGTTGTCGCCGAAATCCGCGAGCGCTGG
>Ga0123337_10003899_pt1 | contig 15488 bp, 11 predicted proteins | sample frozenSSSSmetaG_FD_89792 | JGI IMG/M metagenome (GOLD analysis project Ga0123337, IMG submission 89792) | Glacier valley bacterial and archeal communities from Borup Fiord, Nunavut, Canada, to study Microbial Dark Matter (Phase II) -... | ecosystem: Environmental > Aquatic > Freshwater > Ice >... | reverse complement strand
GTGTACAGCGGGGTGTATAGTCCGGATGGCCAGCATATCCTCTCCGCTTCTCGCGACACAACGCTGAAGGTCTGGGACGCCGCTAGCGGCAGCCTCCTCCGCACGCTGGACGGGCATACGGATAGCGTGTACAGCGGGGTGTATAGTCCGGATGGCCAGCATATCCTCTCCGCTTCTCGCGACACAACGCTGAAGGTCTGGGACGCCGACAATGGCAGCCTCCTCCGCACGCTGGATGGGCATACGGCTGGGGTGACCAGCGGGGTGTACAGTCCGGATAGCCGCCACATCCTCTCCACCTCTGACGACGAGACGCTGAAGGTTTGGGACGCCGACAGCGGGGATTGTCTCGCTACATTTTACGCTGATGGCTCACTGGATAACTGCGCATGGCATCCTGGTGGAGAATATTTGATCGCTGTCGGCCGCAGAGGAATTTATTGGCTGCGTTGGGTCGAATAGGAAAGACAAACAGACGATGAAAATGAGTTTTGTTCCCGATAAGCACATTGAGCAGGACAGCGAAGATTTACTCGCGTTCAAACCGTTTGTCGATCTGATCGAAAACGCGACATGGCACGCGCACGCCGTTTGTGTACGGCGTGTTGGGCGATTGGGGTACTGGCAAAACGTCCGCCCTCAAAATTCTTGAGGCGCGCCTGAACACGATCCTCAAAAATAAAGCGTTCGTCAGCAGTGAACCGGTCTGCGTGCCGATCTGGTTTAATGCCTGGAAGTACGAGAACGAGGCTAATCTCGTCTATCCACTGCTCAAGGCCATTCAGCAAGACTATGAAACGCGGCGCACCAAACTTGGCCAGATCAAAGAAGAACTTGAATATCGAGGTCATCAGTTTGGTGCAGCGTTTGTTCGGATGGCGGCAGGCACGGCACTAGTCTCCACCGACCTGATTCTACGCCTTATCAGCAAGCAGATCCTGGGTGATGCTCTCAAAGTGGAGGATCTCGATAAACTGTTGGAACTTCTGCGCAAGAAACCCGACACCGATCAACAGCTTCCCGGCGTGTGGTCCGATGTAGAACGGACCTTGGGTGCATGGACGGATGGCGTTGGGCTGCTCGACCAAGCATTCAAGGATTTGCTGGACGCTTACGCGGCAGACATCGCCGTGGGCGTTGACATTTTTCCAGAGCAGGTGCGCTTCGTGATCATCATTGACGATCTGGATCGCTGTCTGCCCGACACCGTGATCTGCATCCTGGAAAGCATCAAGAACTTCCTCAGCGTCGAAGGCTGCATCTTTGTCCTTGGCCTTAACGCACAAATCGTTTACCAGGGGATCAGCCACAAATATCACGGCGTCAACGTCGATGGCCGCGAATACCTGGAGAAAATCCTGAACTACACATTTTACATGCCCGAACCTGAAATCAAGCTGATCGAGGCATTTGCCCGCAACCGCATCAATGAACTGGTCGGCAAGGCCACGCAGGCGCAATTCCGGGCAGAGTTTGACACCTTCGGTAGTGTTCTGGATGAGTGTAAGTTCAACAATCCACGCAAGATAAAGCGCATCCTAAATCGCTATTTGATGTTCCTCGCTAAGTACGAGACGACGTTGAGTGCCTATTTTATGCGCGATGTCGTCCGGTTGATCACTATCGCCGAATACTTCCCGGCGTTGTTCCAATTGTTTTTGTATGATGGCACTCAGGCGGAACAAGCCCGAACGCGCAGTAAATTTAGGGGGGCGAATTTCCAGGTGGAGGAGTACGAAAAAATGTTCGGGCTCAAGATACAGGACAGCCTCCCCCAACTGATTCGCCTGAGCAACCTGTTCGACTTACAAAAAGAGAAAGATGATCTTGTGAGACATGCCCAGGCGGTCTACAGTATCACCCGCCTGATCTAAGCGAGGAGCCAACCCATGCCCATTGAGCCTCATAGCGATAGACCGCCCCGCGTCTTCATTTCCTATGCCCGTACGGATGGTGAAGCTTTCGCCCGTGCACTCCGCAAAAAGCTAGAAACCAGGCGCTTTTCAGACAACCTTTAGCGGTAGCACTGATACATTCGTGAGCAAACTAAACGCGGTAGGCAGCGGGCTAGTCTACAGCACCTATCTAGGTGGCAGCACCAACGACTATAGTTACGGGATCGCGCTGGATAACAGCGGCAGCGTGTATGTCACGGGCTACACCCAAAGCACTGATTTTCCGACCACGGCAGGCGCTTACCAGACGACCTTCGGTGGCGGGAGCGGGAAGGCGTTTGTGAGCAAGCTGAACGCGACGGGTAACGGACTAGTCTACAGCACCTATCTAGGTGGCAACACCGACGATATGGGCAACGGGATCGCGCTGGATAGCAGCGGTAGCGCGTATATCACGGGCTACACCGCCAGTTCCAACTTTCCGACTACGGCAGGCGCCTACCAGGCGACCCTGGTCGGCAGCATTAGTGCGTTCGTGAGCAAACTAAACGCGACGGGCAGCGGGTTGGTCTACAGCACCTATCTAGGCGACAGCACCAACGATATGGGCAGCGGGATCGCGCTGGACAACATTGGAAGTGCATATGTCACGGGCACCACCCAAAGTACCGATTTTCCGATCACGGTGGGCGCTTACCAGACGAGCTATGGCAGCGGAAATGATGCATTCATTACCAAACTTGATCTGATCCCCATTTCAACGCACAAACCCGACACCATCGGCGTTTTCCGGCCAAGCACCGCCACGTTTTACCTGCGTGGCAGCAATACGCAAGGCTTCGCAGACATAACCGTGCAGTACGGCGCGACGAACAGCTATCCGGTGGTGGACGATTGGACAGGCAGTGGCGTTACCACGATCGGCGTGTTCGATCCGACCAACGCCCAGTTTCAACTTCGCAACAGCAATACGCCAGGTGCCGCTGGTGAGACGTTCGTACTTGGCGTTACAGGCGATCAGCCATTCGCGGGTCATTGGCAAGCGGGCACAGCGCATGACGGAGTGGGCGTGTTCCGTCCAAGCAACGGCTTGATCTACCTCAAAAATGAGTTGAATAGCGGCTTTGCCGATTACACCATGGTGCTCGGCATCCCCGGCGATATAGGTGTGGCGGGCGATTGGGACGGCAACGGCCTCAGCAGCCCTGGTGTGTTCCGTCCCAACATCGTGACGTTCTATTTATCCGATCAAGTGGCGAACGGATCAGTCTTTGGTGATCACGCCATAACGCTCGGCTACCCCGGTGATACGCCATTCGTGGGCGATTGGAGCGGACAAGGTCATGCGGGCGTCGGCGTGTTCCGTCCGACCAACGGGTTGATCTACCTGAAAAACGATCTGTCGACTGGTTTTGCCGATGTGAATATCGTGTATGGTATCCCGAATGACATTCCGGTCGCCGGACATTGGGGCATCAGTGGCCCTGCGCCGCATAACTCACTCATCGTGCCGAACACGCCGCTTCCGGTCACTGCGACAGTGACACCAACGCACCCATCCATCCGCCTGACGCAACCAAACAGCTACGACGGTTAACTACCGCTCAGGACTTATTGCCCGATACGAAATGTAATGTATCGGGCACTTTTGGTTTTTCTGGCCACACTTCTACTGGCGGAGCAAACTTGGGTTGTCAATCCAACCGTACAACAGTCGGGCACATATCGGGTCGACATGTGGCTCATTTATCACAGACAGGCGCGTTTTTTATCTAAACCAGCATTTATCAGGAGCAATAACAATGATTGTCACACACATGTTGAGAAATTTCTTACGCTGCATCGGCACGCTTTCACTCACCGCTGTTTTAGCACTGCCCGCTAATTTACCTGCAATTGAACAAACCGCCCATGCCGTGCCACCTTCCAACAAAGCTAACGCTGAAACCGCGCACGCTGTCTATGGTAGCTTACCGACAACGTTCATCGCGAACGGCGGACAGCTCGATTCCAGTGTGCGCTATGAAGTGCGCAGCAGCGCCGGGCATTTGTTCTTCACCCCGCAAGGCGTCACGCTGGCGCTCACGACTGCCGACAACGCACCTGTTGCGCCACACGACGTTGAGCCAGCGGCACAGCCTATCAAGCCAGCCGTTGACGCGGCACCCCAAACGAGTATCGCCGTGCGCGTCAGCTTCGACAGCGCAAACCCGAATCTCGTACTCGGCGGCGCGGATCAGCTACCCGGTATCGCTAACTTTTTCATCGGTAGCGACCCGTCGCAATGGCATACCAACGTGCCGACTTACGGGGGTGTAGCATACCGTGATCTGTATCCGGGGATCGACCTGAGCTATACCGGGTACGTCGGAGTGCTGAAGGGTACCTACACAGTCGCGCCGGGTGCTGATCCAGCGCTGATCCGCTGGCGTTACACAGGCGCAAATAGCACTCACATCGACATGACCACGGGCAATCTGCTGATCGATGCGCCAGTGGGCGTGACGCTAACCGAACAAGTGCCTGAAGCATGGCAAATCGGCGCGAACGGCGTGCAGCGTACCGTTATGGCGCATTACGCACTTACGGAAGACGGCGCAGCGCAGTTCACAATGGGCGAGTACGACCACGCGCAGCCGCTGGTCACCGATCCGGGTCTTGTGTACAGCACCTACCTGGGCGGCAGCGGCTATGACGTAGGCTCTGCGATCGCGGTGGACAGCAGCGGCAGCGCGTATATCACGGGTAGCACCACTAGCGCTAACTTTCCAACCACGGTGGGCGCTTTCCAGACAACCTATGGCGGCGGCGATGATACGTTTGTGAGCAAGCTGAACGCGGCAGGCAGTGCGCTCGTCTACAGCACCTACCTGAGCGACAGCAGCCCCGAGAGCGGCCACGAGATCGCGGTGGACAGCAGCGGCAGCGCTTATATCATGGGCGACACCTACAACACCAACTTTCCGATCACGGCAGGCGCTTTCCAGACAACCTATGGCGGCGGCCGGGATGCGTTCGTGAGCAAGCTGAACGCGTCAGGCAGCTCGCTCATCTACAGCACCTACCTGGGTGGCAGCGGCAATGACGAAGATGGCGGGATCGCCGTGGACAGCAGTGGCAGCGCCTATGTCACGGGCTTCACTGGTAGCACCGACTTTCCAACCACGACGGGGGCGTACCAAACAACCAATGGCGGCGGGGGTGCGTTCGTGAGCAAGCTGAATGCAGCAGGCAGTGCGCTCGCTTACAGCACCTACCTGGGTGGCAGCAGTCTCAGCATAGGCTTCGGGATCGCGGTAGACAGCAGCGGTAATGCGTATGTCACGGGCTTCACCTCTGGTAACTTTCCAACCACGGCAGGCGCTTATCAAACGACTGCTGGCGGCAACCGGGATGTGTTCGTTAGCAAGCTGAACGTGACCGGCAGTGCGCTGGTCTACAGCACCTACCTGGGCGGAAACAAGGATGAAAACGGCAATGGGATCGCGGTGGACAGCAGCGGTAGCGCTTATGTCACGGGCAACACCTATAGTACTAATTTTCCGACCACGACAAGCGCTTTCCAGACGACCTATAACGGCGGTGATGCGTTCGTAAGTAAACTGAATGCGGCGGGCAGTGCACTCGTCTACAGCACCTATCTGGGCGGCAGCAGCTATGACGGGGGCGACGGGATCGCGGTAGATAGCAGCGGCAACGTCTATGTTACAGGAGACACGAGCAGCACCGATTTTCCAACCACGACAAGCGCTTTCCAGACGACCACTAGCGGCTACACAGATGCGTTCGTGAGCAAGCTGAACGCGGCGGGCAGTGCGCTTGCCTACAGCACGTACCTGGGCGGCGGTGGCAATGAGAGGGGTAGCGGGATAGCGGTGGACAGCAGCGGCAGCGTCTATGTTACAGGAGACACGAGCAGCACCGATTTTCCAACCACGACAAGCGCTTTCCAGACGGCTTTTGGCAGCGGCTTCCAGAATACCTTCGTGAGTAAGCTGAACATAACACCTGTGCCGCCAACTGTCACACCGACCAACTCAGCCACGCCTACCTTGACGCCAATCTTAACCAACACCGCTACCCTCACCACAACGGTTACGTCTAGCAGCACGCCCACGGCTACTTTTACACTTTCTGCAACAACGGCTTCTAGCGTAACGGCAACCAATACGACCACGCCGACCAATACACCGACACCCCGCAAACCCGATACTATCGGCGTTTTTCGGCCAAGCACCGCCACGTTTTACCTGCGCGGCAGCAATACGCAAGGCTTCGCTGATCTGACCGTGCAGTATGGCGCAATGAATAGTTACCCGGTAGTGGGCGATTGGACGGGCGGTGGTGTGTCCACAATCGGCGTGTTCGACCCAACCAATGGGCAGTTCCAACTGCGTAACAGCAATACACCGGGCGCGGCTGATGAAACGTTCGTGCTCGGCATTGCAGGCGATCAGCCGTTCGTAGGTCATTGGCAAGCGGGCGCAGCGCATGACGGAGTGGGCGTGTTCCGTCCGAGCAACGGCTTGTTATACCTAAAAAATGAGCTGAACAGCGGCTTTGCCGATTACACGATGGTGCTTGGCATTCCTGGCGATGTGGGCGTGGCAGGTGATTGGGACGGTAACGGCATCAGCAGCCCCGGTGTATTCCGCCCAAACATCGTGACGTTCTATTTATCCAATCAAATAGTGAACGGATCAGTCTTTGGCGATCACACCGTAACGCTCGGCTATCCCGGCGATGTGCCGCTCGTGGGCGATTGGATCGCGCAAGAGCACGCGGGCGTCGGCGTGTTCCGTCCGACCAACGGGTTGATCTACCTGAAAAACGATCTGACAACTGGCTTTGCCAACGTGAATATTGTATACGGAATCCCAAATGACATTCCGGTCGCTGGACATTGGGGCATCAGCAGCGCACCCGCGCCACACAACTCAGTCATCGTACCGAATACGCCGCTTCCGCCAGCCACAGCAGCCACCCCAACGCGCCCGCCGGTTCGTCTGACGCAGCCCAGCAGCTACGACGGCTAACCACATGGCTTTTCACGCTCGGTATGACTTTGGCCATACCGAGCACTTCTATTTCGTGGAGGAAGATGAAACGCTTTGGAGCATTTTTAACTGTGTGCGCTGTTATTTGGCCTTTATTGACTACACTATCGACAACCGATTGGCCATCGTTCAGAAAGTTCCACTTCGATCTCTGACATCTATTTTCGTCGTCCGCGCACAATCTGGCTCACGCGCTGTGGCGAAATGTCAAATTCACGGGCGAGATCCGAGATGGTTTCGCCCGCCGCATGACGTTCGCGAATGTGCTGGTTGCGGTCCGTTCGGCGGGGTGTTTCACCTGAGAGCGGCACATCGGACGGACGCTGTCCCGTATACAAACGGCCAATAAGTCGCGCCGATGCCAGCGCAGGCGTGGAGCAGGAACTGGGTTGAAGCCCCCGCCAGGGCTAAGTCCATGCCTTGCGTAGCGTAGTGCCCGCATCCAGAGGGTAAACTAACGCCATCTAAAAATAAGTGAGTATGAATAGGATGGCGCGTGAGGTTCATCAGTGCCGCTGTGTCGTATGCGCTGCGGGGGAAGACGGGATAACACAAGCGGCACATCGACAAATCAATGTATTGCTGAGTCAATCGAACGAAGTACAACGGCGGTGGTAGGCGGAGTCGTTATCACAACAGCAGGGTGAGCCAAATGACCGGGAATTGATGCGGATCACGGGGATGGACGGAAAAACCATTCGACGGGAGCGGCGTGAATTGAGTAATGGCATGGCCAAGCAACTGGGGACGCGCCAACGACCGCCGGGCGGTGGCCGACCAAAAGCCGGCAAAAAAACAGTGAATTAACGAATGCGTTGTTGGCACAAATGGAAGTCCATACGGCGGGCGACCCAATGACAACGCGAAAATAGCTGAATTACCGCTTACAAAACTTACAAGACAAACTGGTCGCCCTCGGTCATCAGGTCAGTCTTCCGGTGATTAGTCGGTTACTCAAGCTGCGCGACTATCGACTGCGCGTTAACCGCAAAACGGTCGAGGGGAAGCCTCATCCTGAGCGTAATCGGCAATTCGAGTACATTCGGACGGAACGCGCCTGGCATGAAAAAGCCGCGCAACCGTGCTTGAGTATCGATACCAAGAAGAAAGAACTGGTCGGTAATTTCAAGAATGCCGGACAGATTTGGTGTCAACAAGCGCTCCAAGTGAACAGCCACGATTCTCCACAGGAAGCCCAAGGACGCGCGGTGCCTTACGGTATTGATGACCTGCACTACCATGCGGCGACGATCTATGTCAGTTAATCGGTCCTAGCTCGAACCTTACCTCATGCTTAAACGCTACTGGAGCGCCTAAGGCAATGGTCTGTCCATCGCTATCGACAGCCCGGTACTGATAGCGCCATCTGCCTTTGACATTGTTGTACGTTTCGTCCGCTTCTCAGCGCAGACACAGCACGATGATTTCAGCCTGAAAATGGCACCCTTTGAAAACGGTTGGGGTGTCGATGGTCGTATCCGCCTTGCCTGATCTTGAGTCGCGGATCTGACTTTATCCGACTACTACCGTTTTTGCGACAGAACCCCGCAGATGGGCCAAGACACCATCCGAAATCATAATCAAATTTTATCGGTCTCGCCCCTGCAATTAACGAGCCTTTGTATTAATCATACGATACGGGTAAGCCAAAGCGAGCTCGGAAACCGCATTTAACTGAGCGATTTCATCCTCGGCAAGCTCCAAATTGACTACTGTCAGATTGTCGATTAGTTGGTTCAAGTTACGCGCCCCAACGATCACAGAAGCGACTGAGGGGCGAGTTAAAAGCCAGGCCAGAGATATCTGTGAAGTAGTACTACCCGGATGGTTTTTTACAATATTGTTGACTGTATCAAGGATTCGCCAGTTCTGGTCTGTTGAACGCCGTACCCAGGATTCTTCCGAGGCGTCAGGGGTAACGGCTAATCGGCCATCTGAGGCGGATTGGGGTCGCTGTCCTGTCCGATATTTTCCGCTGAGGAACCCGCCGCCCAATGGGCCCCATACTACAAGTCCCATACCTTCCGATTGACACAAATCAATGAACTCGCTTTCAACATCACGGACGATAAGACTATATTGATACTGAGCAGCGATAAACCCGATCCAACCCTGTTTGTCACTTATGGCCATCGCCTTCATGATTTGCCAGGCTTTGAAATTTGAGACACCAATGTAGCGAACTTTGCCTGCTCTAACCAGGTCATCACAAGTTCGAAGCGACTCCTCCAATGGAGTAAGAGGATCCCAACCGTGCAAATAAAGCACATCAATGGTTTCGGTTTTCAAGCGACGCAGACTTGCATCCACACCCAATTGAATATGGTAGCGCGACAGACCAACATCATTGACTCCACTACCCATCGGCCAACGAACCTTGGTCGTTAAAACCACCTGCTCACGCCGCCCTTTTACTGCTTCACCGACAATTTCCTCAGCCTGCCCACCAGAATAAACGTCGGCCATGTCAAAATGGTTTCCACCCAAATCAAGGTAGTGATAAATCATCCTTTTCGCTTCGTCACCGGAAGTTCCTCGTTCACTGTCCTCTCCAAAAATCATCGTCCCTAGCGCAAGTTCTGATACGAGCAAACCTGAATTTCCCAATTGTCGATATTTCATGACCTTATCCCTGTGTATATCTTAAAACAACTGTTTTTCTTGCCCACATGGTCATTGATTCCTTACTATCCTTTGACGGAACCAGCTGTTAAGCCGCGCACAAAGTAGCGTTGGAGGGCAAAGAACACCAGAAGCGGAAGCAACATCGAGATGAAGGCACCTGCCGTGAGCAAGTGCCAATCGCTGCCTCTCGATCCGATAATTTCTGCTAAACGCATCGTCAATACCTGGGTCCCTGACTGGTTACCGATAAAAATCAGTGCGACAAGGTAATCATTCCAAACCCAAAGGAACTGGAAGATAGCATACGAAGCCAGCGCTGGAACGGACAATGGGAGAATCAATCGAACAAAGATTGTGAAGTGCGAGGCTCCATCCACGAAGGCCGACTCCAGAATATCCCTGGGCAGGCTACTAATATAGTTATAGAGCAAGTATATGGCGAGTGGTAGGCCAAAACCGGCATGGGCCAGCCAAACAGCCAGGAAGGTGCCATTTAAGCGGAGTTGAACGTAGTCGTGCAATACGGGCACAAGTGCAATCTGAAGCGGAACCACCAGTAAAGCGACAACCAGCGCAAATAACTGCTTCCGCCCTGGGAAGCGCATCCAGGCAAAACCATAAGCGGCAAAAGCGGCAATCGTCACCGGAATGACAACCGATGGAACGGTAACTGCGACGGTATTCAAAAAGGCCCCGGACAGATCATCACCTTTTTCGGTGTGCTTATTTCCATTCGCATCGGCCACTTCATATTCTTTACCGGTGAGCACATCCTGATAGTTTTGCAGTGTGAGATGGATAGTTGTAACCCACCGTTGTTCTTGAATTTGGATGACTGCAGCACGCCGATTGCCAACCCAGACTACCCGTTTGCCGTCTGGAATTACTACCCCAGACCTGAATTGGTCAAAGGTCCCACTCGCACCGGCGATCTGCATGTTGACAGTGGTATCGATGCTTGGCGGTGGCGCAAACTGTTGAACCATTGACCATTCTTGATGTGGCAGGATCGTCCACCAACCAGTGCTTAGCACATCATCCCGCGTGCGGAACGAAGAGACGAGCAGGCCAACTGTCGGGATTAGCCACAAAATGCAGATAACCAAAAGAGAGCCATTGACCAGGGCGCTAGAACGCTTACGTGTACGCATTAAAACGCCTCTCTTCTACCAAATTGGCGAAGGTTGTAGACCATAATCGGGATGACTGCGATCAAAAGAATCACAGCAAGCGCAGATCCCAATCCAAAGTTCCGGAAGACGAAGAATTGGTTATAGAACTGAGTAGAAATGACATCTGTTCCGTATTGACCACCGGTCATCACGATTACGATGTCAAAGATTTTCAGCGTGAAAATAATCACGGTGGTTGAAACCGCAATGAGCGTACCCATAATAGAAGGAATGGTGATGCGGAAAAAAACCTGCACTTCATTCGCGCCATCAATACGTGCTGCCTCCGGAATTTCAGCAGGGATACTTTTAATGGCTGCCGAGAATAAAACCATCGCATAGCCAGTTTGAAGCCAAACTACAATGATGATAAGGAATAAATTATTCCAGGGTTGCAGCTGCGCAATCCAGGCTTGTGGTTGGCCGCCAAGTGCAACCACGACCGCATTAAGTAGGCCAATCTGGGAGTCGGCTGCATCTTTCACAGCATAAACAAATTTCCAAATAATGCCTGCCGCAACCAACGAGATAGCCATAGGCATGAAGATTATGGCCTTGACAATTGTTTCAAGTGGACTTTGGTCGGCGAGAGTCGCAATGACCAACCCGAAAATGATGGTTAAGCTGGCACCAAATACAATCCAGAGTAGATTGTTCCGCAATGTCACCAACATTGCTGGCTGAGTAAAAACATCGATATAGTTTTGTAGACCAACGAACGCAGACCCATCACGGTCGAAAAGCGAAGCAAAAAAGGTTCGTGCAGTCGGGATTGCCAGGAAGTAAGCCACCATCGCAATGCTAGGGCCGACGAATATGAACGGCTGTAAGCGCCGAATCCATTTGGCAGGAAGCGGCTCGATTAACCAGTTTGCCACCAGAAAAAGGAGCGCAATGCCACCACCGCCCCACAATACCGCAATAGCGGCGATAACTATCTTCGGCGTATCGCCGCTATCGCGCAGAAAAAGGAAGCCCTGCCAGAGAATCAGAAAAGTGGCTAAGATCGCCAAAAGCGACAGCACCAAACGACCGAGATTAACGGTTCCGTGTATTCGTAATGTCATTGGTTACCCCCAAAATTTTATATCGTCGTCTGACCTGTCGCTGTGCTTTGGCCGGTGGATAATAAACTACTATGCAAAAATTTCAATTGGGAGTCATCAATGCACTAAGGAGGATACGTCTCCCGCACTACATTGCGCTCCCGATCGTATCCGGTCCAGCAGATTATCAGCGCACTGGTTTCCAAGTTCCATCTTCTTCACGGCTTTTATAAACAGCCTCAATGTTGATCGGCACAACGGTTCTCGTATCGAGAATCTACGGTGGAAAGGGAGTCCATCGTAAGAGTCGTCTGCCGATCAGCTATTGAGTTTTAGCCCCGCCAGTGTTCGTGATTTATTACGATCGCTGGTTGCTCATGAGCGGCTGTCCTACTTCTTAGGCCATGCGGCGTCAATGTTTTGTAATGCCGTCGCAAGATCTTCAGTTCCACTGGCCCAAGACGTCATTTCTTTCCAGAAGGCACCTGTACCAACTTCACCAGGCATCATATCGGAGCCGTCATAACGTACACTGGTGGCAGCCTGCAAGATTTTGGCGACGCCGCGATCGATGTCATTACCATACCAGTCAAGCTGTGCGTCGGTCTGGGGTGCGATAGTACCGCCAGAGGCCAGCCATGTCTTCAAGTGGTCCCCTCGGCTAAACCACTCCATAACAGCGCGGGTTTCTGGCCGGTCGTTAAACATCGACCAAATGTCTCCGCCGACTTCGACGGGCTTGCCGTACTGCGGATCAATTCCTGGCAGATAGAAGAAATCGTAATCAACACCTGATTTCAGATTCTTGTCCTTCGGGAAAAAACTGGTGATGAAATTGCCCTGTACATGCAGCCAGCACTTGGGAGGGTTAACAAACATCGGACCTGGCGCATCACCGAAGTTCGTGGAAATGATAGCCTTACGACCACCGTAGACCAATTTATCATTCGTCCAGATGTTGGCCATGATAGTGGCGGCCTTTGTTACCTCGGGGGAGCTAAATTTCAGATCGCCAGTGACCCACTTGTCATAATTCGCCAGCGATGTGGTCCGGAGCATGATTTCTTCTACCCAGTCTGTGGCTACCCAACCGGTTGCACCACCCGATTCGATGCCAATACACCACGGCGTATCACCATCCTTGGCAATTTGAGCTTGGAGCGCCATGAGCTCATCCCATGTGGTCGGTACTTTATAACCGGCGGCATCAAACGCTTTCTTTGGATACCAAACGAGACTCTTGACGTTTACCCGATCCCAGACACCGGCCATAACTGACGTGCCGTCTTTACTGGGCTTAGTTGCCATATCAAGCCAACTCTGATTGTACTGTCCCTTAAGGTATTGGTCAGTCATGAAAGTGTGAAGGTCGATTAATTTGCCGGTCTTGGCGATACTCCCCATCAGGCCAGGCTGAGGAAAGTCAACAATGTCAGGAGGATTTCCGGCATCGACACGCGTCGAGATCGTCGCTTCAAACTGCTTTGAACTTTCATATTGAACATCGATCCCAGTTTGGGCAACGAAATCCTTGATATTATTGTTGAAATTAACCTCGTCTGCGCCAGCAAATGCGCCAAAGGCGGTGACTTTCGTGCCCTTATACTTACCGGCCATCGCATCAGCCAGTTCTTTAGGAAGACTGTTTGCGTTTTGTTGGGCTACAGCGGGTTGAGCCACCGAAACCAGCATCAAAGTCAACAAAATAAGCGTTGTGATCGCACTTTTGCGTTTCTTGTTCACGATAATTCTCCTAAGCATCAAGATTTCTCTACGGATCCAAAAACAATTGAGCACGACGTTCAGATTGAACTGAAACTAACAAACGTACCGAGCCAGATTTCGCACTTCTTTGTGGTCAGGCCCACCAGAATAACACTGGTATTGCTGCACTTGAAAGACTGTCATAACAGTGATACGGTTCACCTCTGGTAGACGTATGCAAACAATTACAATCTACCGAAAAGTGGTCTGATTTGCAGTCCACTGCTTCTGCTTTCTCTATCTAGAACTATTTATCACCCCCTTTAAGCTGTTTTTCGTTCAACGATTACCAAAGGTAGCTGTACATGCTGAATAGAACGTTCTGGATTAGAGAGACGCACTAGTAGTAGCTCAACCGCAATTTGCCCGGATTCATCCAGTGGTTGTCGAACGGTGGTCAGGTCCATTACTTCGGCCATATCCAGATCATCGAATCCAATTACAGCCAAATCGTCAGGAACACGAACACCCATACGGCGTGCCACCATCAGCACGCCCATCGCCTGTAAATCTGTGGCAGCAAAAATCGCTGTTGGGGGTTTGGGCAAATTCAGGAACTCGCTGGCAGCCTGCTGGGACTGCTCAAACGTATATGGGACAAGGCGAACATAACTGTCAGGTAGCGGAATGTCCAGCGTCCGTAAACATTCCCGGAATCCTTCCAAGCGCAGACTGAGCGGATGGATAGCATAGTCCGGCGGGGTAGTATCTCCTAAGAAAGCAATTCGCCGATGGCCTTTATGAACTAGGTACTGCGTTGCCATTTTGCCACCGCTAAAGTCATCGATTTCTACTGTATTGAAACTGCTTTGTGGATATTCAATGAGCACCGTTTCAAGCGCATTTCGTGTTAAGCGCTGAGCTTGATCTTCGTTTATCGGCAGCGACATAATGATGAGCCCATCCAAATTACCGGTTAAGGGCAAGGATCCCAGATAACGATCTAGTTGGTCAACTGAATTTATGGTGTAAATGATGAGCTCATAATTTACGGGAAGCACAGCCGCGACGCCACGCAGCCGTTGTACAAAAGAAGGCGCTGTAAAAAACGGAACTAAGATGCCAATTCGATAGTTCTGTTTGAGGGCTCTGGCCCGTACCTCGGCTTTGGGGACAAATCCAAGTCGGGTAATTGTCTCTAGGACCCGAGCCCGAGTCGCCTGGTTGACCATGGCCGAGCCATTTAGCACGCGCGACACTGTAGTGGCACTAACTTTAGCTGCAGCTGCAACATCATAAATTGTTAAACCAGGTTTAGGCATAAAAACCGAAATTTCTTGTGAAACTGCTTTCATGTTTCTGATTGCAAATTATAAGACGTGTTGAATCGATTGTCAAGAGGCAAATATCTGGAAGCTGCCAATCACGACCGCGACGTGACTCGGTCGCGCCTACTGTAATACCTGGTCTCCGACCCACTGTATGCCAGCCTTAATTATCTTTTTGCACCAGCGGATGACCCATTGCAGCATGTTACGTACCCCTTCTTTTGTCGATGTCTGACCTCGAAACAAAAAGCGTATATCGAAAGGTACCCCCTCACGGGTTTATCACTTCTCCCTGTCAATCGCTGACTGGCGAACATGGTAGCCAGCACGGGTCTTCTGCTTGACAAGCGTCTAATGTTTTGGCAGGCGTGCCCAAAACAAGGTCTTCAACACGCCTGAGATGAACAATTGTTCGTTACAGTTTATTTACCCTAATGGTAGCGCTGATGAACGATCTGATGGACGCGCTGAAACGAGATGCCGAACTCGCTCGCCAGGTGTTCTAGTGTTTCGCCAATGGCGTGTCGTTCGCGAATGAGTTTGTTTCGTTCCGTTTTCAGCAATGCTTTTTCAGGCGGCGGTGGGGTGCGATAGAGGCGCTTCAGAATGCTGAACGAAGCGCTGGAAACAGCGTTCGAGTCTGGAGCGATTTGTGCCCCAT
>Ga0123337_10003898_pt1 | contig 15493 bp, 14 predicted proteins | sample frozenSSSSmetaG_FD_89792 | JGI IMG/M metagenome (GOLD analysis project Ga0123337, IMG submission 89792) | Glacier valley bacterial and archeal communities from Borup Fiord, Nunavut, Canada, to study Microbial Dark Matter (Phase II) -... | ecosystem: Environmental > Aquatic > Freshwater > Ice >... | reverse complement strand
GCCACGCTGCAGGGCGCCAACTTCACCGATACGATCTCCGGCCCGATCTCGTTCACGCCGGAAAAGACCCTCGCCCGCTCCAACTTCGTGGTGCTGGAAGGCAAGGGCGGCGCCTGGACGCTGCCGCAGTAATCGGCTGATCGCGGCCGGCGCCCGGGTTTCGTAAGCCCCGGCGCCGGCCACTATCGACGGGGGCGTTCGTGGGCTTTTTCGAAATCTTCAGCCAGCAGCTCGTGAACGGCATCGTGCTGGGCTCGTTCTATGCGCTCGTGGCACTGGGCTACACCATGGTGTTCGGCGTGGTGAAGCTGCTGAACTTCGCCCATGGCGACCTCTACATGGTCGGCGGCTTTGCCGGCTTCCTCATCCTCAGTTTCCTCGCGCCGTTCATCGGGCCGGGCTGGTTTGGCGTTGCCGTGTCGATGGTGTTCGCCATGATCGCCGTCGGCATTCTCGGCGTGGTGATCGAGCGGGTGGCCTATGCGCCGATGCTGTCGGCGCCGCGGCTGTCGATCCTCATCACCGCGCTGGCCGTGTCGCTGGTGCTGCAGAACGGCATGCTGACCATCACCAAGGGCCAGTATGTGCCGTTCGGCTCGGCCCTCGGCTTCGGCGGGGTGAACCTCGGCACCCTGTTCATCAGCTACAACCAGATGATCCTCGTCGGCGTGTCGCTCGCGCTGATGGCCGGGCTCGAAGTGTTCGTATCGCGCACCCAGTACGGCCGCGCCATGCGGGCGGTGTCGGTCGACAAGGACATGAGTCGGCTGCTCGGCATCAATGTGAACCGGGTGATCGCCGGGACCTTCTTTCTCGGCACCGGCCTTGCGGCGGCGGCCGGGACGATGGCCGGCGCCTATTACGGTTCGCTCTGGTATTTCATGGGCTTCCTAATCGGGCTGAAGGCGTTCACGGCGGCGGTGATCGGCGGCATCGGCTCGATCCCGGGCGCCATGCTGGGCGGGCTGATCCTCGGGCTACTCGAGAGTTTTGGCACGCAGTTGCCGGGCGTCGGCAGCGAGTGGAAGGACGTGTTCAGCTTTTCGGTGCTGATCCTGGTGCTGGTGTTCAAGCCGACCGGCCTGCTCGGCAAGCCAGAGCAGGAGCGCATGTGATGCCGGACCTGCCGAGCCGACCGAGTAGCTGGGGCGGCCTCTCCGCCATTCTCGATACCCCGATGAAACGTGGTGTCGCCATCGTCGTGATCCTTGTCTCCATGGCAGTGGCGCCGCTGCTGTTCGGCCAGTACGCGACGGTGATCCTGACCAACGCGCTGCTCTATGTGGTGCTGGCGCTCGGGCTTAACATCGTAGTCGGCTATGCCGGGCTGCTCGACCTGGGCTTCGCGGCGTTCTTCGCCGTCGGCGCCTACACGGTGGGTATCGCGACGCTGCATTTCGGGCTGAGCTTCTGGCTGGCCCTGCCGCTCGCCGTGGTGATTGCCATGCTGGCCGGGCTCATCATCGGGGCCCCTACCCTGCGGCTCCGCTCCGATTACCTCGCCATCGTGACGCTCGGCTTCGGCGAGATCGTGCGCCTCGCGGCACGCAACCTGCGGGAGACGGGCGGCGCTTCGGGGCTGTCGGGCATCGACTCGCCCTGGCTGTTCGGCTGGCACATCCGCACACCACTCGATTTCTACTATGTGTTCTGCGTCCTCGCGATCATCGCGGTGATCGTCTCGGTGCGGCTCGCCAATTCGCGGCTGGGACGCGCCTGGCTCTACGTCCGGCACGACGAGGATGCTGCCGAAGCGATGGGCATCGACCGGGTTCGGGTGAAACTGGCGGCCTATGTGGTGGGCGCGGTATATGGCGCGGTGGGCGGGGCGTTCTTCGCGGCGAACCTCGGGGCGATTTCGCCCAACAGCTTTTCCTTCCAGCAATCGGTGCTGATCCTGATGGCGGTGATCCTCGGTGGCATGGGCAAGATCCCGGGCGTGATCCTCGGGGCGTTCATCGTCATCCTGGCGCCGGAGCTGCTGCGGGATTTCGGCGACCTGCGGTTGTTCATCTTTGCAGTGGGGCTACTGCTGATCATGCTGTTCCGGCCGTCCGGTATCTGGCCGGCGAGGAGCAGGCGATGAGCCTGCTTTCCCTACAGGGCGTGAGCCTCAGCTTTGCCGGGTCGCGCGTGCTCGACGGCGTGAATTACGACGTCCCGGCGAGTCAAATCGTCAGCCTGATCGGACCCAACGGCGCGGGAAAAACCTCGCTCTTCAACTGCATCACCGGCTTCTACAAGCCGCAGCAGGGATCGGTGCGGTTCGACGGCACTGAAACATTGCGGCTGAAGCCGCATCAGGTGACGCGCCTCGGCATCGCCCGGACATTTCAGAACGTGCGGCTGTTTCGGCAGATGAGCGTGCTCGAGAACGTGATGTCGGGGATGCATTGCCGGACCTCGGCCGGCATTGTCGATGCCATCCTGCGGTTGCCGTCGCAGCGGCGGGAGGAGCGGGAGATTCGCGATTTCGCCGAGGGGTGCCTGAGCTTTGTCGGCATCACCGAAGGCTGGGACCGCGACGCGACCACCCTGCCCTACGGCTGGCAGCGGCGGGTGGAAATCGCGCGGGCGCTGGCGACCAAGCCGCGGCTGCTGCTGCTCGACGAGCCGGCTGCCGGGCTCACGGCGGGCGAGAAACTGGAGCTCATCGAGCTTATCCGCCGCATTCGCGGCGAGCGCGATATCTGCATCCTGCTGATCGAGCATGACACCGGGCTGGTGATGAGCCTCTCCGAGCGCGTCAGCGTGCTCGACCACGGCGTGATGATTGCCGAGGGGACGCCGAAGGAAATCCAGGCCAACCCCAGGGTGATCGAGGCCTATCTCGGCGTCGAGGACGGGGAGGCTAGCCTTGGTCTCTGAGACGGTGCTGGAGCTCGAAGGCGTGTCGGCTGCCTACGGGCGGATCGAGGCGCTGAAGGGCATCGATCTGAAGGTCGGGCGGGGGCAAATCGTGACGCTGCTCGGCGCAAACGGCGCGGGCAAGACGACGACGCTGAAGGTGATCTCCGGGCTGGTACGCGCGCAGGCCGGCAAGGTGCGCTTTGCCGGCGAGGACATTACCCAGATGGACGCGCACCTGATTGCGCGGGCCGGGTTGGTGCATGTGCCGGAGGGGCGGCACGTGCTCAAAGGCCTGAGCGTGCGGGAAAACCTCGAGCTCGGGGCGTTTACGGTGTCGAGCGCGGCGGTACGCAGGCAGCGGCTCGAAGAGGTGTTCGCGCAGTTCCCGATCCTCAAGACGCGGGCGAATTCGGACGGCTCGCTGCTGTCGGGCGGCGAGCAGCAGATGCTGGCGATCGGCCGGGCGCTTATGCATGGGCCGAAAATCCTGCTGCTCGACGAGCCCTCGATGGGGCTGGCGCCGAAGCTGGTGCTGGAGACCATGCTGATCGTGAAGCGGCTTAATGCGGCGGGCACCACCATCCTGCTGGTCGAGCAGAACGCGCGGCTGGCCCTCAAGCTGGCCCATTTCGGTTATGTGCTGGAGAACGGCGTGATCCGCCTGTCCGGCCCCGCCGAGCGGTTGCGCTCCGACCCCGCCATCGTTCAAGCCTATCTTGGCACCTGAGACTATGACCACCACGACTCAAAGCATCGACATCGCCGTGATCGGCGCCGGCATCATCGGCGTCTCGACCGCCTTCAAGCTCGCCGAGGCGGGACGCAGCGTGCTGCTGATCGACCGCAAGGGCGTGGCCGAGGAAACGAGCCGCGGCAATGCCGGCGCCTTCGCGTTCTCGGACATCATGCCGCTCGCCACCAAGGACATGCTGACGAAGCTGCCTCGCTGGCTGTCCGACCCGCTTGGGCCGTTCACCGTGCGGCCCGAATACCTGCCGCAGATCGCGCCGTGGCTGATGCGCTTCTGGCGCGCGGGGTGGCCCGACAAGGTGGCGGCCGGCATCAAGGCGCAGGCCGAGATGATGCGGCTGGCGCGGCGCGAAACGGAGTCGCTCGTGGCCTCGGCCGGGCTGGGGCATCTGGTGCGTTCCGACGGGGTGCTGGAGCTCTATGAGAACGAGGCCGAAATCCGGGCGGCCCGCAACGAGCTTGATGTGAAGACCGCCGAGGGGATCGAGCACCAGCTGGTGCGCGGCGCGGAACTGACCGAGCTGCAACCTGGGCTGGCGCCATCCATCATCGCAGCGACGTTCATCCCGAAGTGGCAGACGGTTTCGGACCCATACGACTACACCATGGCGGTGGCGCAGGCGGCCATGGCACGCGGCGCGCAGTTCAGGCAGGCCGAGGTGATGCGGCTCGACCCGCTCGATGCGGGAGTGGTCATCACCTTCGCCGACGGCTCGACGCTGACGGCAGCGCATGTGGTGGTGGCGGGGGGCGCGTGGTCGCGGGCCCTGACGGCGCCGCTCGGCGACCTGATCCCGCTCGACACCGAGCGCGGCTACAATACTACCCTGCCCGAAGGGGCGTTCGACCTGCGGCGGCAACTGGTGTTCGGCGGGCACGGCTTCGTGGTGACGCCCCTGTCGCATGGCGTGCGGGTGGGTGGTGCGGTTGAGCTCGGCGGGCTGAAGCTGCCGCCGAACTACAAGCGCGCCGACGCGATGCTGACCAAGGCGGCACGACTGATGCCGGGGCTGAGGACCACCAGTGGCACGCAGTGGATGGGTTTTCGCCCTTCACTGCCCGACAGCCTGCCGGCAATCGGCCGGTCACGGCCATCGCCGCGGATCGTCTACGCCTTCGGGCACGGGCACCTCGGGCTGACCCAATCGGCCGCGGCGGGGCGCCTCGTGACCGACATCATCACCGGCGCGGCGCCGTCGATCGACCTCACTCCCTTTTCTCCTCAGCGGTTCTGACCATGGCGCGACACACATTTTCCTGCATCGACGGACACACCTGCGGCAATCCGGTGCGGCTGGTGGCGGGCGGCGGCCCGATCCTCAAGGGCGCTAACATGATCGAGAAGCGCGCCGATTTCCTCGCCAACCACGACTGGATCCGCAAGGGGCTGATGTTCGAGCCGCGCGGCCATGATGTGATGAGCGGCTCGATCCTGTACCCGCCGACGCGCGAGGACGCGGATATCGCGATCCTGTTCATCGAAACCTCGGGCTGCCTGCCGATGTGCGGGCACGGCACCATCGGCACCGTGACGATGGCCATCGAAAACGGGCTGATGAGCCCGAAGGTGCCGGGCGTACTGAAGCTCGACGTGCCAGCGGGCCTGATCACAGCCGAGTATCGGCTGGAAGGCGAGTACGTGGAGGAGGTGCGGCTCACCAATGTCGCGAGCTTCCTCTATTCCGAGGGGCTGGAGATCGATGCGCCGGGGCTTGGGCCGCTGGTGGTGGACGTCGCCTATGGCGGCAATTTCTACTGCATCGTCGATCCGCAGAAGAACTTCACCGACCTCGGGGACGTGTCGGTGGGCGACCTGCTGCGCTGGTCTCCGGCGCTCCGCAAGGCGATGAACGAGCGCTACGAGTTCATCCACCCGGACAAGCCCGAAATCCGGGGCCTGTCGCACATCATGTGGACGGGGAAGCCCAGGGCGCCGGGCGCGACGGCGCGCAATGCGGTGTTCTACGGCGACAAGGCGATCGACCGCTCGCCCTGCGGCACCGGCACCTCGGCGCGCATGGCGCAGTGGGCGGCCAAGGGCAAGCTTAGCGTGGGCGACGAGTTCATCCACGAGTCGATCATCGGTTCGCTGTTCAACGGCCGGGTCGAGGCTCAGGCGCAGGTGGGTAATTACGATGGGATCATCCCGTCGATTGCCGGCTGGGCTCGGCAGACCGGGATCAACACCATCTTCATCGACGACCGCGACCCGTTCGCACACGGCTTCTCGCTGGTCTGATACACCGGAGCGTCCCATGAAAATCACCGCCATCAAGGCCTGGCAGGTCGACCTGCCGCTCCGCGAGGGCCGCTACAACTGGTCGGGCGGCAACTTCATGGAAGTGTTCGATTCGACCGTCGTAGCGGTCGAGACCGACGAGGGGATCACCGGTTATGCCGAGTGCTGCCCGCTCGGCTCAGCCTACCTGCCGTCCTATGCCAAGGGTGTGCGAGCCGGCATTGCCGAGATCGGGCCGCACCTGATCGGCATGGACCCGACCGACCTCGGGCCGCTCAACCGCAAGATGGATGCGGTGCTGCGCGGCCACCCCTACGCCAAGGCGCCGATCGACATCGCCTGCTGGGACATTCTCGGCAAGGTGGCGGGGCTGCCGGTCTACAAGCTGCTGGGCGGGGCCGAGCAGGAGAAGATCGCGCTGTACCGCGCCATCAGCCAGGAGGACTCGGCGGTGATGGCCGAGAAGATCGCCGGCTATCGGGCTGAGGGCTATACGAAATTTCAGCTCAAGGTGGGCGGCGAGCCGAGCGACGACATCGCCCGCATCCGCGCCTGCCGGGCGATCCTACAGCCGACCGACATCCTCGTCGCCGACGCCAACACAGGCTGGACCATGGCCGATGCGGCGCGGGTGGTGGGCGCGGTGGGCGATCTCGATGTCTATATCGAGCAGCCCTGCATGACCTACGAGGAGAGCGTGTCGATCCGGCGGCGCACCTCGCTGCCCTTCGTGCTCGACGAGAATATCGGCAGCGTCAACGACCTGACGCGCGGCATTGCCGAGGATGCGTTCGACGTCATCAACCTGAAGATTTCCAAGGTTGGCGGGCTCACCAAGGCGAGGTTGATGCGCGACCTGTGCGTGGCGCACGGCATCCCGATGACCATCGAGGACACCTGGGGCGGCGACATCGTCACGGCGACGATTGCCCACCTTGCCCGCTCGACGCCGGAGCGCTTCTGCTTCACCGCGACCGACTTCAACTCCTACGGGACCGTGGATATCGCCGAGGGAGCGCCGAAGCGGGTGAACGGCACCATGACGGCGTCGGACGCGCCGGGCCTCGGCATCACGCCGCTCTGGGATGTGCTGGGGCAGACCGAGTTCGTGATCTCGTGAGGAGTTCGAAGGCCATCCAGATCGTCGCCTGCCACGCTGAGGGCGAGGTGGGCGATGTGATCGTGGGTGGCGTGGCGCCGCCGCCGGGCGAGACGCTGTGGGAGCAGTCGCGGTTTATCGCGCGGGATCAGGCGTTGCGGAATTTCGTGTTGAACGAGCCGCGCGGCGGGGTGTTCCGGCACGTCAACCTGCTGGTGCCGCCGAAGAACCCGAAGGCGCAGATGGGCTTCATCATCATGGAGCCCGAGGATACGCCGCCGATGTCGGGCTCGAACTCGATCTGCGTCGCGACGGTGCTGCTCGACACCGGCATCATCCCGATGACCGAGCCCGAGACGCGAATGGTGCTTGAGGCGCCGGGTGGACTGGTGGAAGTCGTGGCGCGCTGCGAGGGTGGCAAGGCGCAGTCGATCACCGTCACCAATGTGCCGAGTTTCGCCGACCGGCTGGGGGCGACGCTCGAGGTCGAGGGCGTCGGGACGCTGGTGGTGGATACCGGGTATGGCGGCGACAGTTTCGTCATTGTCGATGCGCAGGCGCTCGGCTTCAAAGTGGCGCCGGACGAGGCGCGGGAACTGGCGGAGACCGGCATTCGGATTACCCGGGCAGCCAATGAGCAGTTGGGTTTCACCCACCCGACCAATCCCGACTGGACGCATTTCTCGTTCTGCCAGATCGCGGCCCCGATCGAGCGGCGGGCCGATGGGGTGCTGACGGCGGCCAATGCTGTTGCGATCCAGCCCGGCAAGATCGACCGCTCGCCGACCGGCACCGGCGCTTCGGCGCGCATGGCGGTGCTGCGGGCTCGCGGCGAGATGGCGGTGGGCGACAGCTATGTGGCCCTATCGATCATCGGCTCGGAGTTCATCGGGCGGATCACCGCGGACACCATGCTGGCCGGCAAGCCGGCGATCATCCCTTCGATCACCGGGCGGGCCTGGATTACCGGCACGCGGACGGAGATGCTGGACCCGGCCGATCCGTGGCCGGCCGGTTACCGGTTGTCCGACACCTGGCCGCGGATCGGATGAGCGTGCGGATCGGTTTCGACGCGTTGGCGGAGCTTGTTGCGCAAACATTTCAGCGACATGGCTGCTCGGTCGAAGTCGCCCGTGTCATTGCCCACAACATGGTGACGGCCGAGCAGGATGGGGCCAAGAGCCACGGCGTGTTTCGCATCGCGGCCTATCTCAGTTCGCTCGATGCGGGCTGGGTGGACGGCAGGGCGGAGCCGCTGGTGGAGGATGTCGCCCCCGCCATGCTGCGGAGCGATGGGCGGAACGGCTTCGCCCTGCCGGTGCTGAAACTGGCGCGCCCTGCCCTCGTGGCCAAGGCGCGGACCAACGGGATCGCGCTGCTGACGGTGCGGAACGCCCACCATTTCAGCGCGGTGTGGCCGGACATCGAGCCGTTCGCGCGCGAGGGATTCATTGCGTTGGCGATGATCAACTCGATGTCGAGCGTGGTGCCGCATGGCGGGCATCGGAAGCTCTACGGCACCAATCCACTAGGGTTTGCGGCGCCGCGAGCGGGGGGCGATCCGCTGGTGTTCGACCAGGCGACGAGCGCGCTGTCGAACGGCGATGTGCAGATCGCTGCGCGTGAGGGGCATCAGCTGCCGCCGAACTCCGGTGTCGACAGGGACGGCAACCCGACGACCGATCCGAAGGCGGTTCTGGATGGGGGCGCGCTGCTGTCGTTCGGCGGGTACAAAGGCTCGTCGATCGGCATGATGATGGAGATCATGGCGGCCGGGCTGGCGGGCGGCCGCTTCTCGTACGAGGTGGACTTTTCCACCCACCCCGGCGCGGCGACGCCGAACACGGCGCAGACCTATATCGTTGTCGATCCGGGTCGCGGAGCGGTGACGGAGTTCACGGCGCGCATCGAGGCACTGATCGCCGAAATCCACGATGCCGGGCAGGAACGGCTGCCGGGCGACCGGCGCTATGCCAATCGACGTGAGGCAGTGGCCAACGGCATCGCGCTGAGCGACGAGGAATACGCCATGGTGCGGCGCTATGCCGGGCTCTAGATGATCGCAGTGGCGGTGATCTCGATGCGGAGGCCGTCGGCGAGCAGTTCCTTCACCACCACCGTGGCGCGGACCGGATAGGGCGGCTTGAAGAACTCGGCGTAGACCTTGTTCATGCCCTTGGCGTCGGCGCGGTCGGTGAGGAAAATCTGCACCTGCACGATGTTGGCCAAGGTGCCCCCGGCCGCGCGGACCGCTTGCTCGAGGTTGGCGAGGGTCTGCCGGGCCTGCGTCTCAATGTCACCCTGGACGATGTCGCCAGTCTTGGGATCCTCGGCGATCACCACCAGCCAGACATGGTTGCCGGCCCGGATGCAGTCGTTGACCGGCCCAGTGGACGGCGCGATGCCGGTATCGATGACTTCGATCATGCGGAAATCTCCAGGACGAAGCGGGCGGTGAAGCTTTCGGCTTCCCACCACATGCGGAAATTAGTGCCCCACTTGTTGTTGTGGAGGTTGAAGCGCAGGCCGTCGGAAAAGTCCGGAGGCAGTGTGTCGAAGGCCATGAAGTCGGTGTGCGCGGGGGCGACGAGCGGAGTGTCGAGCGGGCTGAGGCTCAGGCCGTCGGTGCGGACGGAGGAGACGGCCTGCAACTGGCCGCCGCCGCGCGGAGCAACCTTGTTGGCGCGCAGCCATGTACCGGTCTTGAGGAAGTGCCAGTCATGCTGGCCGGCCGGAGTGAAACTGATGAAGCTCGATTCCGGCATGCGGTTGGCGGGCTTGTCGTGCAGGGTGACGGCGACGTCCAGGCGGTAGGCATCAAGGCCGCGGTAGGCCCAGCTGATGCGGGCCGGGGCGCCAAGCTCCGCGTGCGCCGACGGGTCCATCGTGCCGTCGGGTTCCGGTGCGAGCACCAGCGAGCGGGCGGTGCGTGCGTTCTCAAGGCCCGGCTTGGCGTGGTCGAGCGGGGCCCAATAGGGCCGCATCGTTAGGTAGGTGTCGAGCCAGCGATCGATGTCGGCGGCGTCATAGCTCTCGTAACGGAAGCCCATGAGGCGGCCGCTTTCACCACGGATGGTCTGGCCAGCGGGGCTGGTGATCGCGGTCAGGTCGCCGGTCATCCGGTCGGTCTCGACCTGCCACCCATTCAGGTCGTCGATCGATGCAGGCTCGTCGGCCGGGCCCTCGATAGGGTCGAGCTCGGCCAAGGCCGCATCAAGGTAGGCGTTCTGCTCGGCCCAGGAGGCCTCGGTGAACTGGAAGCGGTAGTCGGTCGCGCGCAGGGCCTCGAAGGTCGGGCGGTCGAAGCCGGACTGGTCACGCAGGTACTGCTTGATGTCGACGCCCCAGGTATGTTCGGCGACCATGCCGAGGGCGCGGCCGAAGCTGAGTCCCCTGCCCTCCGCCGCCAGCCTGTCGTAGTGGCGCTGATAGCTGAGGTAGCGCTTCACCTTGGTGGGATCGCTGGCCACGCCGTAGATCCAGCTGTCGCCGAGTTCCAGTTCGACGATCGGCAGCTCGTCACGGCGGGCCCAGAGGATTTCGCCATAGGCGTCAAGGGTGGAGGCCTTGATCGTGGCGTCGGCGTATTCGCCGCTCAACTCGCGGAGCACGTCGATGGTGTGGGGCACGGTCTGCGGGCCGAGATTGTCACCGGTATGGGCGAAGCCCAACCCCTGCTCGAAGCCCGGCAGGAAGGCCGTTTCGCCATAGGATTTCTGGTACTGCACGACGATCTCGGAGCCGTCGGGGGCGCGCCAGCGGAAAGCGTCGGGGACGTCGGGCACCGGCGAGGCGGCGTTGACGCCGAGGTGCAGGAAGTGGACGCCGGCTTCGGCGAGCAGCGGCACGATGCCGAGCGTGTGGCCAGGTACGTCGGTCATCTTGGCGGCCGTGGTCTTGCGGCCGAAGCGCTGGTCGAGTTCCCGCGCGTGGCTGAGGCCGGCGCGGAAGACGGCGGGGGACATCAGCTCGGAATGGGTGGTGTAGGGCAGCGCGTGCCAGGTGATGAGGCCGCGCTCGATGGCGCGTTCGAGCCGCTTAACCCGTTCGGGGGACTGGGAATTCAGGTGGTCCCAGATCAGCCAGGCGCCGGTGGTCCAGATGAATTTCGGATACTGCGAATCTTCGGCGAAGAAGTGCTCACCGGTTTCGATCGCCTGCGGGATGAAGCGCTCGTGATACTGGGCGCGAACTTTCGCGGCGTGATCGGTGAAGCCGATGTCGAGATGGGTCTTGAAGACCAGGTGGATGGTGCGGGTCACGGGTGCCCCTCAGCGCGGTTAGATGATTTCTCCAGCGATAACATCGACTTGCAGCCCGTCATAGGCCGGACGGACATGGTCGGGTGTCATGGCATCGGTCTGGTTATAGTCGAGATCGATGTGGAGGTTGGTGAGCACGGCGTGTCGGGGCTTGTAGCGCTCGACATGCTCGAGCGCCTCGGACAGGCTCAGATGGCTGGGGTGTGGCGCCGGGCGGAGGGCGTCGAGCACCCAGCAGTCGAGGCCGGAGACGGCGTCGTACGACTCGGCGGGGATGCCGCTGAGGTCACAGGAATAGGCGAAGTTGTGGATGCGAAAACCAAGCGAAAAGATCTCGCCGTGGTCCTGTTTGAACGGCATCACGGTGATGGTACCGCCCGGGCCATCTACCGTAAGCGGCTGGCCGGCTTCGATAATGTGCTGGTTGAGGATGGGCGGGTAGCCCGAGTTCGGCGGGGCGGTGAAGCAATAGGCGAAGCTGGGAACGATGCGGTTGGCTGCTTCCTGGCTGAAGTAGACATCGACGCGCTTGCGGTTGTTCAGCGCTAAAACCCTAAGGTCATCAATGCCATGGGTGTGGTCGGCGTGCTCGTGGGTGTAGAGCACGGCGTCGACGCGATCGACTTCGGCCGCGAGCAATTGCTCGCGCAGGTCGCAGCCGGTGTCGACGATGATGCGGGTTGGATTGAGCGAAGTGCTTGAAAAACCTTCGATAAGCAGCGAGCAGCGGCTGCGGCGGTTCTTTGGATTATCGGGGTCGCAGATGCCCCAGTGGCCGCCGATGCGAGGTACGCCGCCGGATGAACCGCAGCCCATGATGGTGGCGACTATCCGGTCCGCTTGGCGCTGCGCTTCGGGCATCAGACCGGCTTCGCCTTTGAAAACAAACGGAAAAAGTTCTCGGTGGTCTCGAGGCCCAGCTGCTCCAGGGGAATGTCGCGGACTTCGGCGACCTTGGCGGCGGTGTGGGCGACGTAGCTTGGCTCGTTGGTGCCGCCGCGATGCGGGATCGGGGCGAGATACGGTGCATCAGTTTCAACGAGATAGCGGTCGGACGGGACCATTTTCGCCACCTCCCGAATCTCCTCGGCGTTCTTGAACGTGATGATGCCGGAGAACGAGATGTAGCCGCCGAGCTCCAGCGCGGTGCGCGCCAGGTCCATGCCGGCGGTGAAGCAGTGGAGGACGAAAGGGAAGGACCCCTGCCCTATTTCTTCCCTCAATATGAACGCCATTTGAACGTCGGCTGAACGGGAATGAATGACCAGCGGCAGTTGCGTGGTGCGCGACGCGGCGATGTGACGGCGGAGACCGATCTCCTGCGCCTCTTTCGGAGCGTTGTCGTAGAAGTAGTCGAGGCCGGCTTCGCCGATGGCGACGCACTTCGGATGGGCGCTGAGACGGATCAGGTCCTCGGCGAAGATGTCGAGCTCTTCGTCGGCGTGATGCGGATGGGTGCCGACCGAGCACCAGACTTCGGGGTGCGCCTCGGCGATGGCCTTGATCTCATCGAAGCGCTTTACGCGGGTGCTGATGGTGACCATGCCGTCGATGCCGGCCGCCTTGGCGCGGGCGAGCACGCCGGTACGGTCGGCGGCGAGCTCGGGGAAGTCGAGGTGGCAGTGGCTATCGATCAGCATGGACTGAAGGTCCCCTCACCCGGCCTGCTGCGCAGGTACCCGCCATTCGAGCGCAGCTCTCATGGCCTTCTCCCCTAAGATCGCTCCACTGGAGCGATCTTAGGGGAGAAGGGAAGACCGGGGCTGCGGCAAACGGAGTGGACATCAGACGACCTTGGGGTGCTCGAACTTCTTGAACACCGGCTCGGGTGGGGGCAAGGCGGTTCCGCCGAGCATGCCGTCTGCGGACAGCGCATGGCTCAGCAGCCGCTGGTCGGCGGGGACCGCCAGCGCATCGAGGAAGCGCGCGGCCGAGTCCGGGACGAAGGGCTGGGCCGCGATGGCGGCGCGGCGGACGACGTCGGCGGTGGTGGCGAGGATGGTGCCCATGCGGGCGAGATCGGCCTTCAGCCCCCACGGCGCCTGCTCGGCGAAGTAGAGGTTGGCGGCGTTGAGCAGCGTGGTGAGCTCGCCGGTGGCCTCGTGGATCTGCTGGGTCTGCATCGCAGTGTCCATCCGGCCGATGGCGGCGATGGCCTCGGCGACGATGGCCTTGTCGGCGTCGTTCTGGTTCGCCATCGGGAGCACGCCGGAGAAGTTCTTCTGGATCATCGACAGCGAGCGCTGCGCCAGGTTGCCGAAATTGTTGGCGAGGTCCGAGTTGTTGCGGTTGATGAACTTCTCGCGGCCCCAGTCGCCGTCGCTGCCGAAGCCGATCTCGCGCAGGCAGTACCAGCGGACGGGATCCGTGCCGTAAAGGTCGAGCTGCTCGTGCGGATCGACGATGTTGCCGACCGACTTCGACATCTTCTTGCCTTCCGAGGTCAGGAAGCCGTGGGCGAAGACGCGGTGCGGCACGGCAATGCCGGCGCTCATCAGGAAAGCCGGCCAGTAGACGGTGTGGAAGCGGATGATGTCCTTGCCGATGACGTGCAGGTTCGCCGGCCAGAACTTCTTGAACTGCTCGGAATCGGCGTCGGGGTAGCCGACGCCGGTGATGTAATTGGTGAGTGCGTCGACCCACACATACATGACGTGCCCAGGCACGCCGGGGACCGGGATGCCCCAGTCGAAGGTGGTGCGGCTGATCGAGACGTCGCGGAGGCCCGCTTTGACGAACGAGATGATCTCGTTGCGGCGCTCCTCCGGGGCGATGAAATCCGGGACCGTCTCGTAGAGCTTCAGGAGGCGATCCTGGTAGGCGGACAGGCGGAAGAAGTAGCTGTCCTCCTCGACCCACTTCACCTCGGCCCCGGTGGGCGCAAACTTCTTGCCGCCCTCGCCGTCGGTGAGCTCGTCTTCATCGAAATAGGCTTCGTCGCGCACCGAGTACCAGCCCTTGTAGACCGACTGGTAGATGTCGCCGTTGTTGCTGGCGGCCATTTGGCGCCAGATTTCCTGGCTCGACTCGTAGTGGCGCGGCTCGGTGGTGCGGATGAAGTCGTCGTTGGAGACGTTCAGCCGCGCCGCCAGCTCCTTGAATCGGGCAGCGTTGCGGTCGGCCAGTTCGCGCGCCGTGATGCCCTCGGCAGCCGCCGTCTGCACCATCTTGATGCCGTGCTCGTCGGTGCCGGTGAGGAAATATGTGTCCTTGCCCTGCAGCCTGGCCCAGCGGGCGATGGCATCGGTGGTGATCATCTCGTAGGCGTGGCCGATATGCGGCGCGCCGTTGGGATAGGCGATGGCGGTGGTGACGTAGAACGTATCGGTCATGTCGGCTGGACGCTCAGAAGCTGGTGTTTCCGGATCGCATCCAAGAGGGCGACCAGGGTCTGCCGCATGTCGAGATTGTATTCGTCGGCATCGGCAAGGGAAAGTTGGGCCTTGTCCCATAGCTCATTGGCGGAGGCAAGGCGGCCGCGGTCGCCTGATGTGGCGGCAGTCGTCGCGGCAGCGGCGATCCAGTCGTTGAGCATATCGCGGGCGAACCGAAGCTCGGAGGAATCGCGCTCACCACCGAGCTGGTCGGCCAGCCCGATGCGGACGGAGGATGGCGCAGCAGCAGGGTCGCGCAGATAGCCACCGAGTGCACCGAGCACGCCGTCGTCGCCGAGCAGCAGGGCCTCGAAGCCGCGGCGGGGCCGCCCCATGGCGAAGCCAACGGCGCGCAACAGCGCATCGGCTGCGGTGCCGGGCTTGCTGGCCAGCAACACGCCGCCCACGTCCGGGTCCGGGATCGGGCGGAGCGCCACCTGGAAGCAGCGCGACCTGATGGTCGGGAGCAGTGAGCCGGGGCGGTGCGAGACGAGCAGGAAGGTCGTGTCGGCCGGTGGCTCCTCGAGAATCTTGAGCAGCGCGTTGGCCGAGGACGGGTTGCAGTCGTCGATGGGATCGATGAGCGCGATGCGGTGCCCTGCCCGGCCGCGCGTCATGTGCATCTGATCGATGAAGCCGCGAACCTCGTCGACGCGGATCTGCGTGTAGTAGCCCTTGCCCGTTTCGCGCGCCGCCTTGCGCATGACGAAGAGGTTGGGATAGGCGCCGGCCGCCACCTGCGCGGCGATGTGGGCCGGGCTTTCGTCGCCGGTACGTTCGAAAATCCGGCGCGCCATGTCGAAGGCGAGCGTCGCCTTGCCGATGCCGCGTGGGCCGTGGATCAGGATTCCGCCGGGGAGACGGCCACTATCCAGGCGGCCAAGCAGCGCTTCGGTGGCGGCGGCATGGCCGAGCACCT
>Ga0123337_10003897_pt1 | contig 15499 bp, 15 predicted proteins | sample frozenSSSSmetaG_FD_89792 | JGI IMG/M metagenome (GOLD analysis project Ga0123337, IMG submission 89792) | Glacier valley bacterial and archeal communities from Borup Fiord, Nunavut, Canada, to study Microbial Dark Matter (Phase II) -... | ecosystem: Environmental > Aquatic > Freshwater > Ice >... | reverse complement strand
CTCTGAAATACAAAATAATGGGGGCGTCGCTGCAATTTTTAAGGCGTGAAGGGTAGTTTTCATCCAGATAAAAGAAGGTCTGAATCCGGTTTTTAAGGATAAAATCACATTCTCTTTTTGCCCTGTCAAGCACATTTTGCGTCAGTACTCTTTGTGCGTTCATTTCTCCCACTCCCGGTATTTTCAACAGTGTTTTCTCTTTCTCATGAAAAACACCCTCAACGCTTCCAATGTAGGCAATCAGGTTGCGCGCTGTCACATTGCCAATGCCTGGAATCAGTGAAAGGGCTATCTTATAGGTCAGTTGATCAGGGTTCTCCATTGGAATAAAGAGTAACTTAGGTTTTAATAAATGACAAAGAATAATAGAATACATATTTAGCCTGATTCAGCGGATAAATGCGGATTCAATCAGCTTGGTATTTAATATTCTAAGATACGCTTTTTAAAATTATCAATGGTCCATTGTGCCTTATAGTTTTTTTAAATTCATTCCACTTTTTCGGTACATCTCTATATTATTTACTTTTGGTAGCGGATTTCCTTTGTACTTAAAATAGCAGTTAGGGCAACTCTGATTTGTTCAATTTCTTCCTCGCTAAGAGCGGCCAGGCTGATGGAAGGATATTCCGCAATTCCCCGTTTTGTTTTGACGGCAATCTGAAGATCAGCGAAGCCCATGGCTTTTTCAATCTGGAAGCCAGCCAATGACTTGTGGGAGAATTCGATCGATTCGTATTCTTTCTTCAGGATGGATATAATGGGGTAATACTTTATTAAAACCTTTTCGTTTTCAGTACTGAAATATACATAGCATAGGTTGGCAAATTGTGAAATTCCTACGTAAACAGCAAACACACCCACAGTAATCATCACTGCAATATCATTCTTCATCCATAGGAAGATAAGCCCGACAAGTACAATTACAATGCCTGTAAAATTAAAAGAGCGTTTGATCAGTTTGCTTCTTTTTTGATTTGATATTTCCATGGTTAATGATACATTTGTGAATGATGGGAGCATTTGTCTGACGGACTATTTAGCTATGGTAAAATAGCTTAACTTTGTCATTTTAAAAACCAATTCAATGCCTGATTCAAAAGTACACTCAAATATTGTCTTTTCACAGCATATCTGCGATGAACTTCAGAAAATAGTTCAAAAATATCCTGCTGGCAAGGTTTTTCTGCTCACTGATCAAACTGCAGCCCGATTTTGTCTGCCGGCAATTGAACCGATACTCAATAAATTTAACATCAAACAGGTTGCTATTCCTTCAGGGGAAGAAAATAAAAACATACAATCCGTGGGCCTGGTTTGGAATTTTCTGAGTAACGTGGGAGCAGACCGTAAATCGCTGCTGATCAATCTGGGCGGGGGAATGCTGACAGACTTGGGTGGTTTTGCGGCTTCAACTTTTAAACGTGGAATGGATTTTGTAAATATACCCACCACACTGCTGGCTCAGGTAGATGCATCGCTGGGCGGTAAAACAGGATTCAATTTCAACGGGCTGAAAAATGAAATTGGTGTTTTTAATGAACCTCATTCAGTATTCATTAATGTAGATTTTCTGAGAACCATTGATCACGAGAATTTCCTATCCGGGTATGCTGAAATGCTCAAACATGGTTTGATCAGGAGCCTGAAACACTGGCAGGAATTAATGGTTTATGATCTTGAAAAGGTTCATTACGAAGCCCTTCAGGAAATCATTGCCCATTCAGTAGCCATCAAGGAGTGGCATGTGGTGAATGATCTGACGGAGCAAAATATCAGGAAAGCACTGAATTTTGGACACACCATCGGCCACGCTTTCGAAAGCTATGCCATGAAGAAAGGCCGCCCTATTTTGCACGGCTATGCAGTGGTGTATGGTATGATTGCTGAACTATATCTTTCATTCCGTAAATGTGGGTTGGAAATGAGTGAATTGGAAAACATTTCAGCCTGGTTGATCGCCCGCTATGGAAAATTTGAAATTCAGGAAAGCGATTTTGAGGCACTCTATCGGTTGATGACCCACGACAAGAAGAATGAAGGCTCACGCATCAATTTTACCCTGATTCCTGAAATCGGGAAAGTTGAAATCAACGTGGATTGCCCGGAGGGACTGATCTTTGAAGCATTGGAATACTATAAAAGTTTAAAGTTTGAAGTTTAAAGTTCGAAGTTCAAGAATGTCGAACCAGTGGTAGTCTGTAATCTAAAATCTTCTATCTAATATCTTTTGTACTAAATGAAATACCTCGTTTCCAAACCTGATTCAGTATTGAAAGGAAGCATTGTTCTTCCTTCATCGAAAAGCATTGCCAACAGGGCGCTGATTATTCATGCCTTAAGCTACAGCCCATATCCCATTGAAAATCTTTCGGATAGTGATGATACACGGGTGATGGAACAGGTTTTCAAATCGAACAGTAATCAATTTGATATTGGTCATGCCGGAACTGCCATGCGTTTCCTGACTGCCTTCCTTTCCCAGATCGTGGGCGAATGGACGGTCACCGGTTCGGATCGGATGAAACAACGTCCCATTGGTATTTTGGTAGATGCCCTTACCAAATTGGGGGCACGCATTGAATATACAGAGAATGAAGGATTTCCACCGCTTAGAATTTACGGGTCGCATCTGAAAGGATGTGTGCTCGAATTGGATGGTAGCATTAGCAGCCAGTACATTTCAGCTTTGCTGATGATAGCCCCCACCATTGAAGATGGTTTGACTTTGCGACTTAATAACAAGACTACCTCGCGCCCTTACATTGAAATGACATTGAAACTGATGGAGCAATTCGGTGTTCAGCATACATGGAAAGGCAATGAGATAAGAATATCGGAACAAAAATATACGGCCCGCCCATTTTCGATAGAGGCTGACTGGTCAGGGGCCTCCTACTGGTATGAAATGGCTGTGTTGGCTGAAGATATTGATTTAGAATTGATTGGCCTGCGTATTCCAAGCTTGCAGGGTGATGCCATTATCTCTCAATGGTTCGAACAGCTGGGCATTCAAACAACAGCCACCGAACAGGGTTCGCGGTTGACCAAAAACGGCCAAGCAATTCCCAAATTCCTACAGCTTAACTTTATTGAAAACCCTGATGTGGCGCAGACTTTCGCCGTATTGTGCATGATGAAACAGATCGCCTTTCATTTTACCGGACTGGAAACTTTGAAAATAAAGGAGACTGATCGCATCGCAGCCCTTCAGAATGAACTTGCCAGGTTTGGAGCAAAGCTTACAGAACCTAATCACGGAGAACTAAAATGGGATGGTACATTTCCGCTGGACAAACAACTGCTTCCTGAAATTAAAACATACCACGATCACCGCATGGCACTGGCATTTGCTCCAGCCTGTTTAGCTTTAGGTACAATAGCTATAATCGATCCGATGGTGGTTACCAAATCCTATCCGGGATATTGGGACGATTTGAAAAAGGTAGGGTTTGAAGTTGAAGAAATAGATTAATCTTGATAAGTAAATCTGAAATATACTAACTTTGTAATTACGAAACCTTAAAATTATTGACTATGAAAGTTCCTGTCATTAAGATTGGTAATTCAAGAGGGATTTGTAATAAATTGACTGTCAATTCCCTACCGGAAAAGTGGTTCCTATTCATTGTTCTCTCTTTATTGATAGTACGTTTTTCTGAGATAAAGGATGGCGTGCTTACGATTGTCAAATAATAGCCTGAGTTCAATATAAGCCGAAGTGTTGTGGATAACTTATAAAGCAGGTTTGAATCTCAGAGAAATGCAATATTGACTCATTTTATAAATTCAAATTACGCATAATACGCATATTACGCGTAATTTCAGTTTGTGGCAATTAGGGTTCTACCTTTTATGTTGAGTGATCTAATACTTTGATTATGTGAGTTGTATAGAGAATATAGAGTAATATCCCACCGAACTAAATTTAGACAATGACTTCTGTTTTAAGAATTGCTTATATCAAACTTAAATTAACAAATCAAATATCGAGATTATCTTTTCCTCAGAAAGAATTCTTTGACCAAGTCAGCGCATTCATATTCCAGCACACCAAATACAATTTCTGTTTTAGGATGCAGTGCTGCCGGTGCATATTTACGGAACCCTCTTTTGTCATCTGAAGCGCCATACACTATTCTGCCAATCTGTGACCAGCCCAATGCCCCGGCACACATCACACAGGGCTCGATGGTGACATATAAAATACATTCGTTCAGGTATTTCCCACCCAGCATGTTAGCTGCTGCAGTAATAGCCTGCATTTCGGCGTGTGCTGTCACATCGTTCAATGTTTCAGTGAGGTTATGCGCCACAGCAATGATCCGGTTCTGCGAAACCACCACCGCACCAACGGGCACTTCTCCTTCTTTAAATGCCTGTTGCGCTTCCTGAAGGGCTCGTCTCATAAAGTATTCGTCGTTAAAAATATCCATCATCCTCAATTTGTAAGTAAATACAATTCCAGAAGCGTAAAGGTAAAAATTAATAGGTACTTAATAAATTAAGGGTATTTTTGTCCTGTATCCAGTTTAGAATTCATGAAGAAAATACTATTTGTCTGCCTTGGTAATATTTGCCGCAGTCCCGGCGCTGAGGCAGTTTTTAATGCTTTGATTGAAAAGAACGGACTTGAAAATGAGTTGCAGTGCGATTCAGCGGGCACAGCTGCTTATCATGTGGGTGAGCCCGCTGATTCGCGTATGAGCCAGATGGGTATTAACCGGGGATACAATCTGACCAGTCGGGCGAGGCGGTTTGATCCGAACAATGATTTTGACCGTTTCGATTATATCATCGGAATGGACAGGCAAAATGTAAACGATTTAAAAGGCATCGCAAGAAATAAGAACGAGCGAAAGAAAATTTACCTGATGACTAATTTTTGCATCAATAAATCTTATGATTCAGTGCCTGACCCTTATTTCGGAGGCGATGCAGGCTTTGAATTGGTTTTTGATATTCTGGAAGATGCCTGCGAAGGACTGCTCCAAAAGATCCGGAATAACCAGTAAAATTTTCCTTCAGGTCCTAAGGAGTCTTTAAAGTATTTAATGATCTTAAAGACTCCTTAGGAAGTAATATCAGCCAATGGCTGCATCCAGAATTCGCTCAACATGAATTTTAGTGGTATTGAGCAGTTCAATGTCTTCCAGGTCGCCGCTTTTCAGTATCAAAGGTAATTCGGTACCTCCCAAAATCAGACTATCGATCTGGCCCTCCATATACATTCGGTTGGCAATGGTTAACAACCTGCTCTTGGTTTCAGGCATATATCTACCTCTGGCAAGCTCTTCGGTGTAAATTTTATGGATATATTGCCGCTCGTCGGGCATAGGAGTAATGATTTCCAATCCGGCAGCTTCAAAACCCTGCTGGAAAAAATCCCCTTCCATGGTCGAAATAGTTCCAAATAAACCAAGTCGGCGAAGTCCTTTGGATTGCGCATAGGAAATGGTTGAATCGACAATGCTGACCATTTTAGTTTTTACCCGTTTTGCAAGCGATTGATAAACGATGTGTGGGGTGTTGGATGCCATAAAAATTACTTTGGCACCAGCTTTTTCGAGCACAAAGATTTCTTCTGAAAGATAGTCCACCAATTCGTCCAACTGATCGCTGGAGATCAGGTTCATCATCTGGTTCAAATTGATACTGTTGATAATCAGTGATGGCAGGTCACGCTGGCCGGTACGTTCCTGAAAACGGGAAATGATACGTTGATAATAATCAATTGTTGATACAGGGGTGATTCCCCCAATCATTCCGATGGTTTTAAAATGTTTGAACATAGGTGAACGGTTATATAGAGTGTCAATTAGTTTTTTTGTCTGGTATTTTTCCTTCTCCTCTTCCTTCTTCTTCTTTCTACCTATTTTCCTCTCCTTATCCTCCTGAACGTTTGACTTTGTAATTTTCATTCTTAAGAATTTCAATCACTTTATTGCAAAAATCACCTTGAATCAGGATTTCTCCTTCTTTGGCTGAACCTCCCACGCCACATTTGGTTTTCAATGTTTTAGCCAATGCCTTCAAGTCCTCATCTGTTCCCATAAATCCTGTAATCAGCGTAACACTCTTACCATTTCTTTGCTTACGGTCAAGCTGTACACGCAAATTCTGTTGTTGTGAAGGAAGTGTCACTGATTCACTTTCAGCATTGGTTTCGTATTGAAAATCAGGGTTCGTTGAATATATTGTACCCAGTCGGTCTTTCCAGTCCTTGGCCATATTTCTGAAATTTGTTTCCAAAGATAGCAGTTTTTAAAGCTGCTGATATTAAAAGGCTTCTAAATTAAAGGGGATTTAATAAAATATTGGTCTTGGAATATAATTCTGTTGAAGAAGAAAAAAATTAGTGACTTCAATCTTTCTTCAAAGTAAGGTGTCATCAACATGTTGGCCACCTCCTTTTGCTTATTCTACCACAAAACTTCTTCCAGAATGCGGCCTGCACAATGGTCAGGGATAGGCATGTGCAATATTTCTAAAATGGTGGGAACCAGGTCTTCACCCATTATCTTGCTGCGCATTTGCATGCGTTTTACGGCGCTGCCATGCATGATGAACGGAATGTTTGAATTGTCGTTGTAGATGGTCCTCTGGTATTTATACACCGGTTGCCAGCCGTCTTCGAGCTGATAGAGCACATCGCCTGAACGTTTAAAATTGTACGAGTTGGCTATAACTGCCAGCTGTCCTTTTGAATAATCGCCTTGGGCGAAGGAAGCCGAAGGAAGCGCAATTTTCACTCCCTCGAACTGATTGATAAAATTGGCTGCCTTGGTTTGAATAGCCTCAGGCGAAATGTTATTCTTTTCAAGTAGTTCGAGGTTAAAATACAATTGCTGATCGCCCGCCACTTCAATCCAGTCGCCTTGGCCATAAGTAATGTTCAGAAATGATTTTAAAAGAGCCACCGCACTTTCGGGGGAGAAGGTTCCCACAGGCATATTAAATTCTTCCTTCAGGTAATCTGCCTGGTAAACAGATGAACAAGTGGAGGTTAACACCACCAATGCATTTCCCTTTCCAAAAGTTTTATCCAAAAAATCAATAAAGGAAGCGATCTCCTGATCCAGCCTAAGGTAAGTATCTTCCATCTCTACTGAAACTGGCCCAAATGAATTGTTTTCGTAATCCATCGAAGTAAAAGTGACAGTGAGCAAATCTGGATAATTATCCGTCCCAAGACCTTCTGAAATAATTAAACCGGTAGCAAAATCCCTCACCATGGAATTTCCAAAGGGAGTGGTTTTCAGAAATTTATAGCTGCCCGCTTTCTCTTTTATTTTTTTTAGATCATAAGGAAACGTGTTCCACTTGTCGTAATAACCTTTTTCCAGCAAGTAATCGTCAGGCTGACTTTCCTCATAACTACTAACTGGAAGCAAAGTGGTCCAGTCGCGCTGGGTATACATTTTAGCAAATTCTTTCTCGTTGAATTGGCGAACCCATTCAGGAAATATATCGACATAATAGGAACTGGAAATCATGTTTCCATTTTGGGTATCAAACCAATAAGCGCCGTTGGCTGCATGTCCGGCAGATAAAATAGCACTCACATCGTTCATGGCCACGCTGAATACTTTTGATTGGTTGCGGGTGTTTATTTTGATTAGGTCACCGATCGTTGGGGCCAGCAGTTTGGCCGCTGAGCGTTCTCCCTCATCCGAGTCGCTGCCCACCGTAATAAAGTAATCATCGCCAATACAGTTGACTTCCTTTTTTCTCAGCCTGTCGTACCAAGAGTCGTTTACAATGCCATGAGTTGAAGGGTATGCGCCTGTAAACATGGTGGCTGTTCCGGTTGAGATTTTCTGAACATGCAAATTGAGCTGGGCATTGGTACAAACAGCCCCTTCGGTCATCAATCGTTTAAAACCTCCGGACTGGAATTTATTCCAGTAGCGCGAAAGATAATCGGTACGCATCTGATCAATTGAAATCACCACAACTAGCGGTGGAACATTCACTTCGGTATATTTTGTACTTTGAGCCCTCAGGGAATCTATTGACAGAAATGTCAGTAGTATAAAATAAAGCAGTATGGTAAGTTTTGTCATCTTTGAATGGTTTGGGTGACAAAAGTATAAAAACAAAGAGATCACCCATCATTAACAATCAACGTAAATGGAAACAAAAAATTATTTATCCCTGACCTGGATTTTTGATCCAAATATCCTATGCTTTGCCGAAGCACTTTAGCGAATAATCCTAAATAACGTCAGTTCGAAATAAATAACGTGTTGTTCAAACGCAAGTAGAAAAGTGGCAGAGTACCAAAGCCCATAAGGGCGTGGAGCCAAATAAAGGTTACTCTTTGTTGTTTGATTTATTAAGAATTATAGGAAAATACCACAAAAAAAAGCAACCTTTAATTATTTACACGCCCTAAGCATGTTACCCAATTTCTGGAATAATTTCTTCTATAATATTGCACCAAAATGGCTAACTCACGTTACGCAAGGGGCTAGGTGAGCTACTAATAAAGAAAAAACAGCCTGGCACCTTTATTTTTACTTCAATTCAATATCAATTCATGACAATGGCTGACTGATGAATTGATAGTGAATTGGATATTATTGAAATATTTCCGGTTATTTATTCACATTTATTATGAATACTAAGAAAAAGGAACACTGATTAATAGGATTATACACATCTGCCCTGATCTTCAAAAATCGGATTATTCGGCTCCTACAGCAAGTATAAAAGATCAGTGAAATCCGCCCCGGGCAATCGGGTCCAGTGTTCTTTTTTTTATATTATATCCGTGCCCTTGCGTAAGGTGAGTGAGTAATTTAAGCCTGTTTTTACTTTGGAACTTTGTCTCTTTGTCTCTTTTTACACTTATTTGATTAGGTTGTTTTCTTGTATCTCCATACTGCCAGAGTAAGAAAAGTAGCCCCTATAATGCACAGGGCAAAGAATTCGTGAATCAAATCGCTGAACCCTGAGCCTTTGAGCACCACCATTCGCATGATGCGCATAAAATGGTACACCGGATTGGCTTCATTAACTAGTTGTGCCCATTGAGGCATGCTGTCAGCCGAGGTGAAAATGCCTCCCATGAGTATGAAAATCATCATGAAGAAATAAGTTACAAACATTACTTGTTGCTGGGTGTGGGCAACAGTGGAAATAAATAAACCAAGACCAAGAATTCCAATTAAGTATAAAATACCAAAGCTGAATACCAGCCATAGACTGCCAACAATGGGCAGGTTAAAAACAACCCGGGCGATTAGCAGTCCGAATGCCAGATCAAAAAGTGCAATGGCAATAAAGGGAACCAGTTTTCCGGCGATGAATTGTATCTTCTTGATAGGTGTCACATTAAGTTGCTCGATGGTACCCAGTTCCTTTTCTTTTACAAGGCTCATCCCGGAGAGAAATAAACCGATGAGGGTTACCAAAATGGCCAGAATACCCGGCGCCATGTACCATTTGTACTCCAGTTCGGTGTTGTACCAAAATCGTGCCGTGGTGTTGATTTGATAAGGCGCCTTAAACTCCGGCAGTCCTTTCCAGTCGGCAATGATGTTCTTGTTGAAATCACGGATCACAGAAGCCGCATACGAATAACCCAGCTGGGCTGCCGATCCGTCGATGGCATTGACCAGCAACTGTACTGAAGCTTTGTCATCACGTATCAGATTACGCTCAAATTCTGAAGGAATTACCAATACCATGTTGACTTTGTTGCGCAGTAGTTCCCTCTCGCCTTCCTGGTGATTGAAAGAAGAGTTGTTGATGGTGAAAAACGGGGATGCATCGATCTTGGAAGCCAGCTTACGCGAAGTGGGCGACAGGTCATGGTCGACCAGGAAAATATCGAGGTTTTTAATATCGTAAGTGGCTGCAAAAACCAGGATCAGCATTTGCATTATTGGAATCATCAGGATCATCCGAAGCATGGTTTTGTTCCGTTTTACCTGGATAAACTCTTTCTGAATAACGTAGAATATGGTTTTCATAAAAAGTGACTAAAGTATTTAAAGTGTCTAAAGTATTTAAAGTGATTGGAATGTCTTGAGTACTTGAGTCACTTTAGTTCACTCTAAGTACTTTAAATACTTCTTATTCCAGTCTTATTTTGAAATTCTTAATGCTCAGCCCAATAAATACAAATGTCATCAACATCAGGATGAGCGTTTCTTTCCAGACGTACATAATTCCGGTACCTTTGAGCATGATGTTTTTAATGATCACGATAAACCATCGCGGAGGCATCAGGTGACTGAAAATGCGCAGCGGAAGGGGCATATTTTCAATGGGAAACATAAATCCTGAAAGCAGAATGGTTGGCAACATTAGGGCCAGTAGCGAAATAAACATGGCTACCATCTGATTGGGGGCTATTGTTGAAATCAGGATACCAAGGCTCAAGGCCATCAGGATGAACAAGAGGCTTTCAAGCATCAGGAATACAAAACTGCCTTTGATGGGCACGCCAAAAACATAATAGCCGATCAGCATGATGGTCAGTGCATTGATGAATGAGAGCAGCAAATAGGGAGTTACTTTTCCAAGCACAATCTGTATAGGCTTTAAAGGAGAGGCCAACAGTACTTCCATGGTCCCCAGTTCTTTTTCCCGGCTGATGGAGATGGAGGTCATCATAGCCGAAATAAGCATCAGGATCATGGCCATGATGCCTGGCACAAACATGTAAACGCTTTTTAACCCCTCATTGTAAAGCATCCTCACCTCGGTATTGATCTGATTGGGAAGCTGAATGTTTTGAAGCTTTTCCTTTTTAATATAATCGTTGATGATTCCTGAAGCGTAACTGGTCAGTATGCGTGCCGTATTCGGATCAGAAGCATCGGCCAGTAACTGTACATCGGCTTTGCCTTCACGTTCAAGAGTCTGTTCAAAGTGGGGCCCGAATGTGACTACCATTTTTACTTGTCCGGTGCGGAAGACCTCTTCCACATCATCACCGGGGAGCAACTCTTTACCCATCAGAAAATAACCCGAAGATAGAAGCTTGGAAGTAATTTGACGGGTTGTATTGTCGTGCGACTGATCCATGATGGCGATTCTCGAATCCTGAATGTCGGAGTTGATAACTTTTCCGAACAGCAAAAGCTGCACTATGGGCAATCCGAAAATGATGATCATTGTTCGCGGATCACGAAATATATGTAGAAATTCTTTCCGTAGAAAACCTATAAATTGTTTCATGCTGCTAATAGTTCCAAATTTCAAATTTCAAATTCCAAGGTGTGAATCCAACCATCCAACCATCTAACCATCCAACCATCTAACTACTCTTTCATTCCGTGTTCCTTGCAATCTTTAAAAATACTTCATCCATGTTCTTTGCTGAATACTGTTTTTTCAGTTTATCGGGAGTGTCCAGCGCTTCAATACGGCCGTTGTTCATAATAGATACCCTGTTACAATATTCCGCTTCGTCCATATAATGGGTGGTCACAAAAACAGTGATTCCACGGTCGGATGCTTCATAAATCAGGTCCCAGAATTTGCGCCTGGTAATAGGATCAACGCCACCGGTTGGTTCGTCAAGGAAGACAATCTTGGGCTCGTGAAATATAGCCACCGAAAAAGCAAGCTTCTGTTTCCATCCCAAGGGTAGTGAGCCAATCAAGGTGTCTTTTGATGATTCGAGACCAAGATTTTGAAGCAGTATGTCTTGCCTTGCTATTCGGTCAGAAGGAGAAATGCCATATATCCCAGCGAAAAATCTGATGTTCTCGGCAATGGTCATGTCTTCGTACAACGAAAACTTCTGGCTCATATAACCGATGTTGCGTTTTACCTTTTCAGTCTCCTTGTAAATATCAAATCCTGCCACTTTTACTTCTCCGGAAGTGGGAGAGGAGAGACCGCACAGTATCTTCATGGCAGTGGTTTTCCCGGCTCCGTTTGCACCCAGAAATCCAAATATCTCTCCTTGATAAACTTCAAAGTTCAGGTGGTCGTTGGCCACGAAACTGCCAAATTTTTTAACCAGATTTTTTACTTGTATGACTTTGTCTTTCATATTCTTCAAGTGTTCAGTATTCAGTAAAACAGTATTCAGTGATCAGTAAAAACAGTAAAAACAGTAAAACAGTAAAACAGTAAAAACAGTAAAAACAGTAAAACAGTATTCAGTGAACAGATTGGTCAGTGTTCGGTAGTCAGTAGTTACTGCACTGCCCACTGCCTACTGTCCTACTGCTCACTGATCTACTAATCCCATCATATCCATAAACACATCTTCAATAGTAGGTTGAATGTCGAGAACCTTCAGATCCTTGTGATTATTTTTAAGGAGAAATCTTTCGAATTCAATTGCTTCCACACCATCTTCTTTACCCGTTACATGTAAATATTGCCCGAAGGCGTAAGCAGTATTGGTCATTTCAAAGGAGCGCAAATCCTGAATCAGGCGATGCATTTCGTTTGATTTGATGGCATATAGTTTACGTTTGTAATTATCTACCAGACCTGCGGGCGTATTAATAGTTAGAATTTCCCCTTTTTGCATCAGGGCCACGCGGTTACACAAGTTGGCTTCGTCCATGTAGGGAGTCGAAACCAAAATAGTAATTCCTGTAGACTGAAGTTTCTTGAGCATATCCCAGAATTCTTTTCTTGAAACTGCATCCACGCCTGTTGTTGGCTCGTCGAGTACCAGAATTTCAGGTTTGTGAATCAAGGCACACGACAAGGCCAGCTTTTGTTTCATTCCTCCAGAAAGCTTTCCGGCCAACCGCTTTTTGAATGGTTCAATCTGACTGTAAATATCCTTGATCAATTCATAGTTTTCAGCAACAGTAGTTTTAAAAACAGTAGCAAAGAAGTTCAGGTTTTCCTCTACTGTTAAATCCTGGTAAAGCGAAAAACGTCCCGGCATGTATCCAACCATGTTCCTGATTTGTTTGTAATCTTTAATCACATCAAACTCACCCATGCTGGCTGTGCCCTTATCCTGAATGAGCAGGGTCATCAGGATGCGCATCAGGGTAGTTTTGCCTGCTCCATCCGGACCAATCAGTCCAAATAGTTCGCCTTTTTGTACTTCGAACGAAATGTCACGTACTGCCTGTACCTCCTTATACGATTTGCTGATATGCTGAACGTTGATCATACGTCTAAATAGTTTAAAGTTTAATGTTCCAAATTCCAAGTTCCAAGTGCGTGCCGATCGGGTCCGACTTTAAACTGTGACTCAATACTATGACTGGAAATTTTCTTATTTCTTATTTCTTGTTTCTTATTTTCTCTTATTGTGCGAACTGTGACTGACCACTGCTCACTTCTTAAAACACCACCTCGCCCGGCATTCCAATTTTCAGGGCACCATCATTGGCTACCACTACTTTAAGGGCGTACATCAGTTTCACCCGTTCTTCCTTGGTTTGAATAATCTTGGGAGTGAATTCAGCTTCCGATGAAACCCAGCTTATTTTTCCGGTGAAGGGCTGCATTTCTTCGGCTCCCGCGTCGATGAGCACTTTCACTTCATTGCCTAATTTTACTTTTGGCAGTTGTGCTCCAGAAACGTACACTTTTAATTCCAGATTCGACAGATCGGCCATTTTCAGGATCGGCTTCCCTGGAGTAGCCAGTTCTCCCATTTCAAGATAAGTTTCCAGAACAGTTCCACTGATCGGACTTTTAATCCTGCATTTGGTAAGTTGCTCATCCAGCAAGTCCATTTGACGCCTGATGACATCCATCTCGCTGCCAATCAGTTGAAATTGCGTGGTGGTACTTGTAATTTGCCTGTCCAGAACGTTGACCTGCCCGCCAATATCATCCATCTGTTGCTGAGTAGCAGCCTGATCAGTAAACATCTTTGAAATGCGCTGTTGGGTGGTCAGTACATTTTTCTTTTGTTCTTTCAGCACGTTAATCTGGGCAGTTACATTCTGCTTTTTAGTTTCGCTGGCCGAAAGTTGTGATTCTGTCTGCTGTTTCTTCAAAAGGAGTTCAGTGGTATCGATCACGGCAATCGTTTGGCCAGCTTCAATTTTATCACCCTGTTTTACTTCCATAGCCAATAGCTTCCCGGCAGCTTCTGAGGAAACAATGGTTTCAACGGCCTCAAAATTTCCGTATGCATCTGATGTTGGCCCGTTATTTTTGCAGCCCCCCAGCATAAGGACCGACAGTGCAATTATTCGTATTTTTTTCATCATGATATAGTTGCTTGATATTTTATTATTAGTTTCCTTTGATGTTTAACAGTTTTATCTGAGCCTCTTTTAATTGTATTTTATGTGTTTCCAGTGTCAACTTAGCAGTCGTTTCAGCATTCAAATCCTGAATATAATCTGCAGTGTTGATGGCTCCGTTTTCAAGCTTTGATGCCGATGTTTTTGTAATCCGTTCCCGGATTTGAATTAAATCCTGATCAGTTTTCAGGAGTTCAGTTAGTCGGACGATTTGTTTGTTTTGCTGGTCAGAGGCCAGATCAATAGTACGGACAAATGTTTCCTGTTTGGTCTGCAAAATTTCCTGTTGCAGTTTAAATACCTGTTGCTGTCTTGAAGTACTTTTCCAGTCCAGCACATTCCAGTTAAAGCCTATGCCTAACAAGTAATAGGTATCAAATTCATTGTTAAGCATATTCAATCCCGGTTTGCCATAACCAGCCTGTCCAAACCCAAATAGTTTTGGATTGCGTTGCTTTTTCAGGATTTCAGAATTGGCATTTAACAATTCATTTTGCTTGGCAAAAAGGTCAATCTCAGGTCGCATCATTGGTTGATCCAACACTATGGGTTTGGTAGTCAATTCCAGATTCTGCATTTGATCAACCTCTTTTCCGGTCAGAATAGACAAGGCTGACAATACGGTTTCGTGGTTGTTTTTCAATTCCAGTACCAGTTGATCAGTTGTGATTAATTCAGCATGCAGTTGATCGAGTTCTGATGAAAGCGCCATCCCGTTTTTGACTGCCGACTCCATGATCTTGCGCCGTTCACCCAATGTTCCGGTTTTCTTTTCCAGAATTTTAAGATTCTCCTGAATCAGGAATGAGGTGAAATAGAATTGATTGACTTTTTCTTTCAGTTGATACAATTCAACTTCTACCTGTTGCTGATTACCCGCATTTTCGGTTTCGTTGATCAACTCCCTGGCTTTGCTCAGTCCCCCGTCCCAAATTGTTTGCCTTAAATCAAGATATAATTTATACTGATCTTTGTCAACAGTTGGTATTGTCATATTGGGAAGTGAAATGGCAATTTTGGTCACATCCGATTGGTAAGTGGCCTGCCCGTTCAGCGTCACTTGTGGCAAAAAGGCAGTTGCATTGGTTTCGTTTTTCAGGGTTAGAATCTTTTGGTACAAGCCTGATTGTTTCAAAACAGGATGATTCTCACGGGCCCAAAGCTGGCACTGCTCTAGGGTTACCGGCTCCTGTGCCATTAACAAACTTACAGGCAGCAGCAGCCAGACGAACATGAGTTTAATTGTCTTCATGTATTGTTTATTTTTTGATTACTATGGCATTGATTACGAACTGCTTAAT
>Ga0123337_10003896_pt1 | contig 15502 bp, 13 predicted proteins | sample frozenSSSSmetaG_FD_89792 | JGI IMG/M metagenome (GOLD analysis project Ga0123337, IMG submission 89792) | Glacier valley bacterial and archeal communities from Borup Fiord, Nunavut, Canada, to study Microbial Dark Matter (Phase II) -... | ecosystem: Environmental > Aquatic > Freshwater > Ice >... | reverse complement strand
GGCCGTCCCACACCGCCGCGAGTGCGGCCGTCCCACACCGCCGCGAGTGCGGCCGTCCCACACCGCCGCGAGTGCAGCCGTCCCACGTCGCCGCGAGTGCAGCCGTCCCACGTCGCCGCGAGTGCAGCCGTCCCACGTCGCCGCGAAGGGGCCCCGACGCCGCCAGTCGGACGAAAGTCACCGCATTCTGCCCGCACGTCAGCGAAGGACGTAGAACCAGTTTCCCTCGAAGTCACGAATCACCGTCTCCTCTGACTGCACCGTGACTCCGCTGACCTCCTCTGGGGCGAAGCCGTGTCCCACCGCCACCACCCGCACTCGAGCCAGGGGCAGCGGCTCCGTACCGGCGAGCACGTCCCGTTCAGCATCTGTTGCTGTCCCCAACCACACCCAGGTATCGTTCTGCGACGGGAAGGCCGAGACATACTCAACCCGGACAACCTCCGCCTCCAGAAACTCCTGCAGCAGCGCAGGTTTCATGCCCATCAACCGGGTCCAGCGTGGATCGGTCACCCGCCCACCATAGGTCAGCAGGGGCCACGTCCACCCAACGTCGTTCCGAGGCATCGACCTCGTGGTGTCCGCCGGGAGTGCTGCCGTCCCCTTCCGGCGCGTATGCGGCCGTGTCCTTCCGCCGCCTACCGGAAGCGGCCCCGGACTTGAGGGCAGTGCAGGGCGCCGTAGGACGACCCAGTCCCCGTGATGACCGCGGACTGTTCTAATGGAACGCGGTCCGTGACGGCTCGGTGATGCTCTGTGCCGCGTCCACATGGGGTTGGGCTTTCGGGGACATCGCGGAAAGCAATGCCGGGGCGCTCGGGAAGGTGGTGGCGAGAGCGGGGCGAGCGGGATCCCGCCCACCCGCGCGCCCAGCGATCAGCTCAGAACTCCGACATCTTGTCCCAGCCGTCGCGGTCCGCGGCGTCGATGTAGAGGATGTCGGGGCGCTCGGCGATGTACTGCTTCGCGTCGCCGTCGACCCCTTGCTGGAAGTGTTCGGAGTTGACGTGCGCGTCGCCGGCCGCGGCGTCGTCGAAGGCCTCGATCGTCAGGATCGTGTCGGGGTCGTCGACGCTGCGGTAGTGCTCGTACCACTTGTTGCCCGGCTCGGCGCGGGTCGCGTCGGTGTAGGCCTGGCTCGACGCAAGGTAGGCGTCCGCGGTGCCGGGCTTGAGCTTCTTCTTGACGGTGATGTAGATCAAGGCTCTCCTCGTTCGGGTGGGGGTGGCGCCGTCACCCGCCTGGATCTCAGGTGGGCGACGTGCTCGGTTCAGTACTCTCGCACGGTGATCACGTTGTCACCTGGAGGGCATCGCACGCCAGCTCACCCGTCTCGCGAAACCCAAACTTCTCCAGGACCCGCCGCGACGCGCGGTTCCAGCCCGTACACGTGCCCACAGCGTCCCCATCGGTCACCTACACGCTCCGCGTACCCATCTGCATTCGGCACGTCCGCTCATACTTGCTGAACGCGTCATCCGCCGGCCGTTGGACTCGCGTCATATCGCCGCGAGAGCGGCTGTCCCACTCCGCCGCGTAAGCGACCGTCGCACTTCGCCGCGAGAGCGGCCGCCCCTCACCGCCGCGTAGCAGCCGTCCCAGTTCGCCGGGGAGCCCCCCCGGCCCCGGATCCTCAGGTTGCCTTAGGTCGCGGGGGACTTGGCGGCGTCACGGTGTGCCCGGAGGGCCCGCCAGCACGCGTGGCACATACTCGACCAACTGGATCCGGCCGTCGAAGGTCCGGCTGCCTACCAAGTCGAGAGCGACGTCGGGGTAGCCCTCGTAGATTCAGTCCCGGCCGGTGCCCCCGGTGATGACCGGGAAGATCACGACCCGGAACCGGTCGACCAGACCAGCGGTGAGAAGCGCCCGGCACAGGGTCAGGCTCCCGATGGTGCGCATCGACCTGTCGCCGTCTGCTTTCATCTGTCGCACGGCGTCCGTGGCGTCGCCCGCGACCAGCGTCGAGTTCTCCCAGGCCAGCGGTTGGGTCAGCGTGGTGGAGAACACGACCTTGGGCATCCTGCCGAGCGCATCGGTTCCCGGCTCGCCCTCCTTGGTGAAGGAGTGCATGAGCCGGTAGGTGCTCGCACCCATCAAGACCCGATAGTTCGCCTCGGGACTGTCTGCCATTCAGGCCAGGTACTGCGGGCCTTCCAGGCCCCACCAGCCCGGCCACCCCTCGGCGGCTCCGTAGCCGTCGAGGGAGGTGATGAAGTCGACCACGAGCTCTGCCATACCTACTCCTCCCACCGTCTCGAGCAAGTATGCCCCCGCAGGCACCGGCAGACTGGCGTCGCGGACCACGCACGACCCCGATGACCGTGCGTGATGCTCGACCCTAGGCCGCCCCACTTCGCCGCCAGTGCTGCCACCCCGCATCGCCGCGGGCAGTCCTCACCGTTTGCTCAGCGGCGGCATCCACTCTCGAAGGAGGTCTCGCTCGAACTCGACCGCCTCACCGGGAGTTGGATACTCGAGCCAGGCGACCTCCAGTTCTCGAATCCATTCGTTGATCCTCGAAATCTGTTCCGGCGGCATCACAGACGGTCGTTGTCGACTCACGGCGGTCGGAACCCCGAGTACGTACTCCGCGACGTTCCTTCGCAGCGATGACCTACTGAGATCCGGCCCGACCTCCAGATGCTTGCCGATACGTTCACGAAGTCCGCCGCGGCCGCTAGCTTTGCCTGCGTAGATGGGTTCTGACGCACTGAACCAGGCGTAGACCCCTGGTCTCGCGGGAACCAACCTGACCTCAAGCTTGGGTATGGCAACACGCGGCGGCTCTAGCATCTGCATCCATGCCAAGCCTGGAGCATTGTCCCGCTGCATCGCTTGAGACTAGCCTCCGCGCCCGTCGTGAGGGCGGCGTGAAGCATTGCCCGAAGGCAGTCGCGTCACTTCGCCGCGAGTGGACCTGCCTCTCAACTCACGGCCTCGGGCGTGAGTTGACGTCAACCGGCCATGACCGGGAGCAACGGATCAGTAGGGCGGAGGTACGGTGACGAGGCACGCGAACTCCGCTCCGCGGCAGGGAGGAACTCCTGACATGCCGTCCAACGGGCCCCGCTGGGCCGCCTCGTACGGGCCGGGCGTGCCGCTCCAGCTCGAGCACGGCGACACGACGCTGACCGACCAGCTCGACGCCACGGTGGCCCGCTGGGGTGACAAGCAGGCCTTCGACTTCCTCGGTGCGGGGACGACGTGGGCGCAGGTCGGTGACCAGGTGCACCGCGTCGCCGAGGGGCTGCGCCGGCTCGGCGTTGGCGCCGGCGACAACGTCGCCCTCCTGATGCCGAACTGCCCGCAGCACGTGGTCGCCTTCTTCGCCGTGCTCCGCCTCGGGGCGACGGTCGTCGAGCACAACCCGCTCTACACCGCAGGCGAGCTGCGGCACCCGTTCGTCGACCACGCGGCCAGAGTCGTGATCGCGTGGGACAAGGTGGTCCCGGTCGTGCAAGAGCTGCGTGCCACCTCTAGCGTCGAGCACGTCGTGGCGGTCGACCTCACCACGGAGCTGCCGCTGCTCAAGCGCCTGGCGCTGCGGCTTCCCGTCGCCAGGGCCCGAGCCGCCCGCGAGCAGCTGACCTCACCGGCCCCGGGTGCCATCCCGTGGGACGACCTCGTCGCCTCGCCACCCGTCGCCGCCTCGCACTCGCGACCGGTTGCCGACGACGTCGCCCTCCTGCTCTACACGTCCGGCACGACCGGGGTGCCCAAGGGCGTCCCGCTGCGTCATCGCAACCTCGTCGCCAACGTGGAGCAGGGCTGCGCCTGGGTTCCCGGTCTGGAGCAGGGCCACGAGACCTTCCTGTTGGCCCTGCCTCTCTTCCACGCCTACGGGGTGACCACCGGGATGCTCGTCGGCACGTCCATGGGGGCCACCCTGGTGCTGCTGCCCAAACCCGAGACCGGTCTGCTCATGGAGGCCATAGAGCGGAAGGTCCCTACGTTCGTGCCGGCCGTGCCGCCCCTCTACGAGCGGATCGTCACCGAGGCCGAGCGGCGTGGTGTCTCGCTGCGGGGGATCCGCTACGGGCTGTCGGGCGCGATGCCGCTGCCGGCCGCCCTCGTCGAGCGCTGGGAGGCGGCGACCGGAGGGCTGCTCGTCGAGGGCTACGGGCTCACCGAGACCTCGCCCGTCATCATCGGCAACCCCATGACGCACGAGCGTCGGCCCGGGTCGATCGGTGTGCCGTTCCCCGACGTCGATGTGCGCGTCGCGGACGTCGACGACCTGGACCGCGAGGTCCCGCTCGGCGAACGCGGTGAGCTGCTCGTCCGGGGCCCGCAGGTGTTCGACGGCTACCGCGGGATGCCACAGGAGACGGCGGCGGCCTTCCACGACGGATGGTTCCGCACCGGCGACGTCGTGACGATGGACGAGCGAGGGTTCCTGACGATCGTCGACCGCCTCAAGGAGATGATCATCACCGGCGGGTTCAACGTCTACCCCTCCGAGGTCGAGGCCGTCCTGCGCTCGCACGAGGGGGTGCTCGACGTGGCGGTGGTCGGAATGCCCCAGGCGAGCGGGAGCGAGGAGGTCGTGGCCGCTGTCGTGCTCGCCCCGGGTCTGGCTGTCCTCCCGGATGACCTCCACGCCCATGCCCGCGGGTCGTTGTCGGCCTACAAGGTCCCGCGGCGGTTCGTCGTCGTCGAGGCACTGCCGGTCAACGCGATGGGCAAGGTCGTCCGTCGCGAGGTGGCAGCGACTCTCTCGCATGAGTGAGCTCCAGGTCTGGTCGGGCCGGGTGCGACCAGGTGTGGTCCGTGAGCGCCAGGACTGCCGTATGCGTGAACGGCGAACCGGGCTGATGCACCGACTGATGGATGCCGACCCCGCAGACTCTCGTGAGGGTGTACGAAACGTTGGCCACGACCTACATCCCACGGCGTACGTGCCTGGGCCACGATGGGGTCGTGACGACCGCCGACGGGGCCCAGCAAGCGACGCGCTCAGCTGCCCGGCCGACCCCGACGTGGGTGGGGACGAGCTGGAAGATGACCAAGTCCCGCCGCGAGGCCGTCGCCTGGGTCGACGTGGTGTCAGAGGCTTTGGTCGCCAAGCCGGCACCCGGGGTGATGCCGTTCGTCCTGCCGTCCGCCACTGCGTTGGCCGAGGTGAGCGTCGCAGCCCGCGGGGAAGGCCGACCGGGCAACGAGCCCCTGCTCGTCGGCGCCCAGAACGCCCACTGGGAGGAGCAGGGCTCATGGACAGGTGAGCTGGCCGTCAGCCAGGTCGCTGATGCTGGCGCCCGGCTCGTCGAGGTCGGCCACTCCGAGCGTCGGGTCAACTTCGGCGAGACGGACGCCATCGTCCGGCTCAAGGTCGCGGCAGTGCTGCGCCATGGGCTGGTGCCGATCCTCTGTGTCGGCGAGCCAGCCCAGGTGCGCGAGGCGGGCCGGCATCGTGAGCACGTGACGCGGCAGGTCGACCTGGCGCTGGAAGGGCTTGGTGACACCTCGTCCGTGCTCGTCGCCTACGAGCCCGTGTGGGCCATCGGCGACCGGGGGCGAGAGGCGCGCCCGGAGCAGGTGGCTCCGGTCGTCGAAGCGGTGATGGAGCGCTGGCACGGACACGTGGCCGCCATCCTCTACGGAGGCTCAGTCAACGAGGGCAACGCCGCCGCCCTGCTCGAGGTGCACGGGGTCGACGGCCTGTTTGCGGGACGGTCGGCTTGGGCCCCGGCCGGATTCCTGCGGCTGGTGGACATCGCTGCCACGGTCCATCAGGCGAGAGGGTCGTCCACCGCGTAGGGCCGCAACCGCTGCTGCCTCTCCGGACCGGACGGCGACAAGGACGCGACGACCTCCGGGTCGTCCACCCCCGCTCGCAGGAATCGCCCGGACCACTGGTCGAGCTTCCCGGCCGCGACCGTGCAGACCAGCTCGACGACGCGTTCCGGCGGGGTCCAGGTCGTATGGGCCGCCCACCGCGGCATACCCGCTGTCATGTCTGTCCGTACCAGCCCGGGTGCGACATTGAAGGCGAAAACGCCTGTTCCCACGAGAGATCCAGCGAGGCATTCGGTTAGCCGCATCTGGGCGGCCTTACCCACGGAGTACGCCGAGTAGTCTGCCTCCGCCCTGGTCCCCATCCCGCTCGCGAGGTTGACGACCCGGCCGCGACTCCGCGCGACCATCGCCGGCAGGACGGCGCGCGCAAGCAGCTGGGCGCCGCGGACGTGACTCTCGAGGACCGACCACCACCGGTCAGCATCCGCCTCCCACAAGGGCACCTCGGCGTCGTCCACCAGGCCGGCGCAGTTGACCAGCAGGTCGATCGCGCCGAAGCGCCCGGCGGCCTCCGCAACCGCTGCGTCCACCTGGCGTGAGTCGGTCACGTCGGCGTCGAGGGCCAGCGTCCGCATCCCGGTGTCGGCCGTGATCGCCTCCAGGGCCGTGACGAGGCGATCGCGAGTGCGCGCGACGCCCACGACCGAGGCACCGTGTCGAGACAGCGCCAGGGCCAGGTGCTGGCCGATCCCCTGCGACGCCCCGGTCACCACCGCCACTTGACCTGAAAGCATCGATGTGCTCACGGGCTCACCCTCTTCCTGGCCGCGCCACCCGGGCACGCTCCGCGGGCCCCGGATCGAGCCACGGACTCCATCCTCCTCGTCGGTTCGCCCGATCCAATGGGGGATTCTCCCCATAGGCCGCCTTGCCAGCCGCTGACTAGCCTCCGAGCAGCCGCAATGAGTGCTGGGGCCCTCCCGGACCGGCCAGTGCTCGCAGCATCCGCTCAACGAGGAGAGGGAGTCACCTTGCCCATGCCAGGTTTCCACGGGATGGAACACATCGGGTTCACCGTGCCGGACATCAACGAGGCGTGCGAGTTCTTCGAGCGAGTTCTGGGGGCACAGACCCTCTACACGGCTGCCACGGACTTCCGGCACGATGACGACGACTGGATGCAGGAGCACCTGCACGTCCACCCCCGCGCCGTGATCAAGGAGTTCCGCTACCTGCGCGTCGGGAACGGCACCAACTTCGAGGTCTTCGAGTACGCGTCACCCGACCAGGTCACCACCCCGCCGAAGAACAGCGACGTCGGCGGTCACCACCTGGCCTTCTATGTCGATGACATAGACGAGGCAGTCGCCTTCCTGCGGGACAACGGGGTCGAGGTCCTCGGCGAGCCGACCGCCTACACGGAAGGCCCCAACCTCGGTCTCACCTGGTGCTACTTCATGGCCCCGTGGGGGTTGCAGCTGGAGATCGTCTCGGCACCGGGCGGAACGGTCTACGACAACGAGGCCAAGACCAGCGGTGCCACGCGCCTCTTCCACCCCAAGTTCGTCGCCGAAACCCTTATCTGATGCCCACACCTACCAGGAGCACGACATGAGCCTGACGCAGTCCACGCCGCACGACCTCAGCCGGCGCACCCTCCTCGGCGGCGGCCTGGCCGCCAGCGCTGCCCTGCTCACGGCCTGCAGCGGGGGCAGCAGCAGCGGAACCAAGGCGGGTCCCTCGTCCTTCGCCAACGACGCCGACCGCTGGATGCAGGCCAAGGGGACCAAGCTGACCTTCATCACCGAGAACACCCCGCCCTCCACCGGCATCAAGAAGATCGTCGAGCGTGGTGACTTCAAGAAGCTCACCGGCATCGACGTCGAGATCCTGCAGTTCGACCTCCCGGTCATGCTGCAGAAGGCGGAGCTCGACCTGCAGTCCGGGACCAAGGCCTACGACCTCATCTACGGCCAGGACAAGCCGGTCCTCAGCGCGCTCGCCGACTACTACCTCGACCTCAAGGACTTCCTGTCCGACACCTCGCTTCCGCAGGCCAAGGAGGGGTACGGCGACGACACCTGGCTGCCCAACTACGCCAAGGTCGCCGACTACGCCTATACCGACCGCACGATCTGCCTGCCCTATGACGCGGCTGACTCGGTGTTCTGCTACCGGCGAGACCTGTTCGAGAAGTACGGCAAGCAGTTCGCCGACCAGTTCGGCTACGCCATGAAGTACGGTCCGGACTCGACCTACAAGAACGTCCTCGACTTCGCGGGCTTCTTCAAGAAGCTGCACGAGAGTGATTCCACCGTACCCTACGGGATGGGTCTGCACCTGGGCCAGTTCGCGTGGACGACCCAGCTCGACATCCAGCGGGTCCTCTACTCCCACGGCCAGTGGCGCGACTTCGAGATCGACGACATCAAGGGGTCCAAGAAGCCCGGCCCGACGAACTGGGGCAACGAGCAGTCGATCAAGGGCCTCGAGCTGTACAAGGCGCTCTATGACACCTCGACCCCGGACGCGTTGTCGCTCGGCACCGTGGAGGTGGCTGACGCCTACAACGCCGGCAAGATCGCGATGCTGTCGCAGTTCCATGAGTTCGCGTCGTCCTTCGAGGCGGACTCGTCGGCCGGCGGTAAGACCAAGACCGCCTACGACGTCTGCCCCAAGGGCGATGCCGCCTACCTCGTCGGCAACGGCAAGCTCGTCAACGGCACCAACTGCGGGATCGGCGGCATCGGCATCAACAGCTCGATCACGGACGAGAAGAAGCGTGCGGCCTACATCTTCTGTGTGTGGTCGACCAGTGCGGACGTGCAGCAGGAGAACCTCGGGATCTCGGGTGGTACACCGACGCGCGCCTCCGTGCCCGAGGCGGCCGCCATCAAGTCCGCCCAGGGGAAGGCCTACGGCTCGGGCAGCACGGGCAGGATCGGCCCCTCCAAGTTCCCCAACGCACTCACCTTCCCGGCCATCACCCAGGGTATGGCCAGCCCCAACGCCATTCTCGGGCCGAAGATCCCGAAGTTCAACCAGTACGTCACCATCGTGGCTACCGAGGTCCAGAAGCTGTGCGCCGGCCAGTCGTCGCCCGAAGTGTGCGCCAAGAGCATCCAGACCCAGACCGACCAGCTCAACGGCGTGTAGCGGGCAGGTGGAGAAGAGCTGATGTCCATCGCAGAAACAGCGCATGTCGGAGCCACTGCACCGGCTCCGACCACGAACAAGGTCAGGCCTCGCAAGTTCCTCCTGCCGTTGCTCCTACCGGCCGTCATCCTGCTGGCCCTGCTGAGCATCTACCCTCTCGGGTGGCTCATCTACTCGTCCTTCCACAGCGTCTCGCTGGCTCCCGGGGCGCCGCAGGAGTGGGTCGGGGGAGACAACTGGGCCCAGATGATCAAGGACCCGCTCTACTGGCACAGCTGGGGGATCCTGGCCAAGTACTCGGTGGTCAGCATGGCCCTCGAGGTGGGTCTCGGCACCCTCCTTGCGGTGCTGCTCAACCGCAGCAGGCACGAGAAGGTGCTCGTCACCCTCATGCTGATGCCGATGATGATGGCGCCGGTCGTGGCCGGTCTGCTGTGGCAGTACCTCTACAACGGGACCTTCGGCTGGTACTTCTGGTTCCTCGAGAGCGTCGGTCTCCTGCACGGGGGCACGATCCTCGGTGACCCGTCCCTCGCCCTGTGGGCCATCGTGGTCGTCGACGTCTGGGAGTGGACCCCCCTCGTGGCACTTATTGTCCTGTCCGGGCTCAAGCTGGTGCCCAAGGACCAGATGGAGGCAAGCTGGATGGATGGGGCCGGTCCGGTCCGCAGCTTCTTCCAGGTGGCACTGCCCAGCATCAAGGCGTCGCTCATCATCGCGGTCCTGTTGCGCTTCATGGACAACATTCGGATCATCGACCACTTCATCGCGCTCACCGGCGGCGGTCCGGCCAACAGCACCAAGGTGCTGCCGCTGTTCCTCTACGAGCAGTCGTTCTCCTTCTTCGACCTGGGGTACGGCTCGACCATCGCGTTGACCCTGCTGCTGGTCACCATCCTGCTCGGCAAGTTCGTGGTCGCCTCCTTCGAGGAGCGCGAGCCCAAACGACTCAAGGACGAAGGGGAGGTGCTCTGATGTCCAGCACTGTGCTCACCCAGGTTCAGACGGACGAGGACGAGGTCACGCCGGGGCCCGCGATCGACATGCGGGACCAGGTGGTCAAGGGTCAGGGGTCCCGGTGGTCCGGCATCGCGATCTCCGGCTTCATCGCCATCTACGTCATCTTCACGCTCATCCCCTTCTTCATCATGCTGACAACGGCTCTGAAGCCGGCTGGCGAGGCGCTCAACCTCCCGGCGACGGGCGACTGGGGCGGTGCGCTCAAGAAGCTGTTCGTCTTCACGCCCACCTTCGAGCATTTCAGCAGTCTCTTCACGCAGAACAACTTCAGCAAGTACCTGCTCAACAGCGTGCTCGCAGCGGTTGGCTCGTCGGTTATCTCCGTGGTCTTCGGGACGACGGCTGCCTACGCCATCAGCCGCGGCCGCTTCCGGGGCAAGGGAGACCTCTACTTCTGGATCATCTCCACCCGGATGGCGCCGGTCGTGGCCGTCACGGTCCCGCTCTATGCCATCTTCAAGAACCTCGGGCTGCTCAACACCATCCCCGGGCTCGTCCTCGCGTACACCGTGTTCAACCTGCCCTTCGCCATCTGGATCCTCAAGGGGTTCTTCGATGCGGTCCCGTACGACCTCGAGGAGGCCTACATGGTCGACGGCCACTCGCGCTGGCAGGCGCTGCTGAAGATCGTGCCCCTCGTCGTTCCCGGCCTGGCCGCAGTCCTCGTCTTGTGCATCCTGCTCGCCTGGAACGACTACATCTTCGCCGCGGTGATGGGCGGCGAGTCCGCCAAGACCCTCCCCGTCGCCACCCAGGGCCTCAAGTCGGCGAGCGGCATCGACTGGGGGCAGATCATGGCCGCCGGCACGGTCACGGTAGCCCCGATGCTGCTGCTCGGCATCGTCATCCGCAAGTACATGGTGCAGGGACTCACGATGGGCGCGGTGAAGCAATGAGCGCTCACCCGCGACCGCATCTGCGGCCCCGCACCCCGAAACCCAGCGAGCCCAACCGCATCATCAAGGAGTCACCGTGGCGTCACTGACCTTCAACTCGGTGTGGAAGCGCTATGACCAGGTCGAGGCCGTCAAGGACCTCAACCTCGACATCGCGGACGGGGAGTTCCTCTGTCTCCTCGGGCCCTCCGGGTGCGGCAAGTCGTCCTCGTTGCGGATGATCGCGGGTCTGGAGTTCATCTCCGCCGGCGACATCCTTCTCGGCGGCGAGCGCATCAACGACCTCGAGCCCCGCAACCGCGACATCGCGATGGTCTTCGAGTCGTATGCCCTCTACCCTCAGAAGAGCGTGTACGAGAACATGGCCAACCCGCTGCGACTTCGAAAGATGTCCAAGGACGAGATCGACCGGCGAGTACGCGAGGCCGCGGGCATGCTCGAGATCGAGCGGCTCCTCGACCGCCGTCCGTCGCAGCTGTCCGGCGGCCAGAAGCAGCGCGTGGCCATCGGGCGGGTGCTGGTCCGGGAGCCCAAGGCCTTTCTCTTCGACGAACCCATCGCCCACCTCGACGCCAAGCTGCGCGCCCGGATGCGAGGCGAGCTGAAGCACATCCAGAAACGGTTGGGGACGACGACGGTCTACGTCACGCACGACCAGCTCGAGGGGATGTCGATGGCCGACCGCATCGCCATCATGCGGGAGGGTGTGTTGCAACAGGTGGGCACCCCGCAGGAGGTCTTCAACCAGCCGTCCAACGTCTGGGTCGCGACGTTCGTGGGCGACCCGCCCATGAACATCCTGCAGGGCGAGCTGCAGGGACGCGACGGAGGCCTGACGGTGGTGGCCCCAGAGTTCCGGATCGACGTGCCCACCGCGCAGGCCGGCAGCCTGTCCGAGTCGAAGCTGGCCGACCGCAAGATCCTCGTGGGGGTCCGGCCGGAGGCTCTCAGCATCTCCTCCGCAAGGGACGCGGCGCACCCCATCACCGGCCGCGTCTATGCCGTGCAACCCCTCGGTGATGTCGAGGTCATCGACGTACGGGTCGGCAACGACCGCGTCCTGGTCAGGGCCGAGCTCGGCACCGTCGCCAACGAGGACGTGGACGCGACGGTGTATCTCGGGTACCACGCGCAGAAGCTGCACTTCTTCAACCCCACGACCGGGGTGGCCATCAGGTCTGCGGCCACCCGGCAGACCGCGGTCTCGCAGCCCACCACCTAGAAGGACGGGTCAAGCCACATGCCCACCACGGTTTCGCTCACCCCCTCGACCGACTGGGTCGAGCTGTCCTCGACCGACGAGGACTGGGACGCTGCCGCCCCGGAGCTGCTGTCGACGATGCTCGTCCAGCTCCACCTGGTGCGGGCGTTCGAGGAGGAGGTCCTCACCCTCGCCTCGCAGGGCCTCATCCACGGCCCCGCCCACTCCAGCATCGGTCAGGAGGGAGGAGCTGTCGGCTCCTGCCTCAGCCTGCGTTCGGAGGACCAGGTCACCGGGTCCCACCGAGGGCACCACCAGTTCCTGGCCAAGGCCTTCGGCCACGTCGCACCGAAGGGGCTGGACCCGACGGCGGAGCTGTCCCCCGAGGTCCGTGACGTTCTGCGCCGGTCGCTCGCGGAGATCTGCGGCTTGGCGGCCGGCTTCTGCCGGGGCCGTGGCGGGTCGATGCACCTTCAGTGGGAGGAGGCCGGCGCGATGGGTACCAACGCGATCGTCGGCGGCGCCGTCCCACAGGCCGCCGGCTTCGCCTGGGCCGACCAGCACTCGGGTACCGACGCCGTGTCCGTGACGTACTTCGGTGATGGGGCGATCAACATCGGCTCGGTCCTGGAGACGTTCAACCTCGCCGCGGCGTGGAAGATCCCTGTCTGCTTCTTCGTCGAGAACAACCACTACGCCGTCTCGACGACCCCGGAAGAGGCCACGGGCGAGCCGCGCCTGTCCGCCCGCGGCATCGGTTTCGGGATACCGAGCTGGAGGGTCGACGGGATGGACCCGCTCGCGGTCCACCTCGCGATGGAGCAGGCTAACGAGATCATGCGCTCCGGTGGTGGCCCCACGATCATCGAGGCCGACGTCTACCGATACTTCCACCAGAACGGCCCCTTCCCCGGCAGCGCGTTCGGCTACCGGACCAAGGACGAGGAGAAGGCCTACCGGGACCGCGACCCGCTCGTCCGGGTGGCCGCCAACCTCGTACGCCGGGGCATCCTCACCGCGGCGGAGGTCTCCGACCTGTGGTCGCGCTGCAAGGCGGTCATGCAGGAGATCGCCGGGTCGCTGCTCGAGCCGGACCCCGACGGCAGGCCCGGAGCCAATCGGTACAAGCGCGACCTGCTTCCCGACCCCGCGTTCGTCGACGTGGGCGTGCGCGGAGACCTGTCGGAGCTGGATGGCGTGCGCTACATGGAGCCCGGCGACTACACCGGCAAACTGGTACCCAAGAAGTTTGTCGACGTCGTGGCCGATGTCATGCACCGCCGCATGGAGCAGGACGCTCGGATCGTCGTCATGGGCGAGGACGTCCACAAGCTGAAGGGCGGCCCCCGGGGCGCCACTCGCGGCCTCAAGGCCGCGTTCCCCGACCGCGTGCTCGGTACCCCGATCGCCGAGAACGCCTTTGTCGGCCTCGCCGGCGGGCTGTCCTTGGACGGTCGCTACCGTCCGGTGGCGGAGCTGATGTACGCCGACTTCATCTGGGTCTCGGCCGACCAGCTGTTCAACCAGGTCGGCAAGATGCGGCACATGTTCGGTGGTGACAGTCCTGTTCCCTACGTGCTCCGGATCAAGATCGGCACCGGCACGGGCTACGGCTCACAGCACTCGATGGACCCGACCGGCATCCTCGCCACGGCAGCCGGCTGGCGCATCATCGCCCCCTCGACGGCGTACGACTACATCGGCCTCATGAACACGGCCTTGGCCTGTGACGACCCGGTGGCCGTCCTCGAGTACGACTCCGACCTCTATGCGTCGATGGGCGACGTGCCGGTGGACGACCTCGACTACTACCTCCCGGTCGGGAAGTCGGTCCTGCGGCGTGAGGGGTCGCAGGCGACGGTCGTCTCCTACCTGTCGATGGTGAGCCGCTGCCTCGACGCCGTCGAGCAGGCAGCCGTCGAGGCCGACGTCATCGACCTGCGCTGGCTGGATCACGCGAGCGTCGACTGGGACGCCATCGGGGCCAGCATCGAGAAGACGGGCAACGTCCTCGTCGTGGAGCAGGGCGCCGCAGGCACGTCGTACGGGGCGTGGCTCTCCGACGAGATCCAACGGCGCTACTTCGACTGGCTTGACGCACCTGTCGCGCGCGTGCACGGCGGTGAGGCATCACCCAGCGTGAGCAAGGTCCTGGAACAGGCCGCGCTGGGGCAGACTGCCGACATCGTCGCGGCCCTCGTCGACCTCGTGAGGGGCTGAGGGCATGGCGGCCATCGTCAGGATGCCGGGTGTATCGGCGGACTCCAGCAGCGCCACCCTCGTCGAGTGGGCGGTCGCCACCGGCGACACGGTCAGGCGCGGCGACGTCATCGCCACGGTCGAGACCGACAAGGCCGTGGTCGACATCGAGGTCGACGATGACGGGGTCGTCCTGCGCACGTTCGCGAAGGCCGGCGAGGAGGTCGCCATCGGCGGTCCGCTCGCCGTGCTGTTGCAGGACGGGGAGAAGTCGGCCGACGAGGTCGACATCCTCGCGCTCCTCGGGCTCGGGCCGCAGGCGGCGGGCCCCCTTGCGCCCGAGGACGAGGAGCGCTCCCAGGACATGCTGGTGCCCGGCGCGGTGCCGCCGATCGAGCACACGGCCGACGTGGTCGCGGCCGCTGACGGGGCCGCTCAGGGGGGCGCCGACGGGCCCGTCCGCCAGGGGGCCCCGTCCGGGGGTCGGATCTTCGCGACCCCTTTGGTCCGCTTGCTTGCCGAGCGAGCTGGCGTCGGCCTCGATGGTCTCCAGGGCACCGGTCCCAACGGCCGCATCCGACGCCGCGACCTGGAGGCTGCGATGGCTTCCGGCGCGCTGAGCACGAGTGTGACAGGACCCGCTGCCAACGGTGTGGCAGAGAGTGCGCTCCCAGCCACGACCGCGTCCGTCGCCTCGCCGGACGTCGCGTCACCCCCCGACCCTCTGCAGCCCGTTGCCGCACCCCAGCCGGCGAGCCAGCAGGCGACGGTCGGCGCAGCCACGGTCCCGGTGAGCAAGTTCCGACGAGCTGTGGCCGGCGCACTCACCCGCAGCAAGCAGGAGGTCCCCCACTTCTACCTCAAGGCGACCTGCCGCGCCGATGCGCTACTGGCCCTTCGCCAGAGCGTCAACGAGGGTGCCTCGACCAAGGTCACCATCAACGACCTCGTCGTCAAGGCCGCTGCACTGGCCATGCGTCGGGTGCCCGAGATGAACGTCGCGTGGGCGGGGGACGGCATCCGCCAGTTCGACCTCGTCGACATCGCCGTGGCCATGGCGACCGAACGTGGTCTCGTCGTCCCGGTCGTGCGCTCGGCCGACACGCGGTCGCTCTCGGACGTGTCGGCCGTCATCAAGGACCTCGCGGCCCGGGCGGCGGCCAACACGCTCAACCAGCGCGAGCTGGAGGGCGGCGTGCTCGCCATCTCCAACCTCGGCATGTTCGGTATCGAGGAGTTCGCGGCCATCATCAATCCTCCCCAGGTCGGCATCCTGGCCGTCGGCGCCGTC
>Ga0123337_10003895_pt1 | contig 15503 bp, 12 predicted proteins | sample frozenSSSSmetaG_FD_89792 | JGI IMG/M metagenome (GOLD analysis project Ga0123337, IMG submission 89792) | Glacier valley bacterial and archeal communities from Borup Fiord, Nunavut, Canada, to study Microbial Dark Matter (Phase II) -... | ecosystem: Environmental > Aquatic > Freshwater > Ice >... | reverse complement strand
CCAATACGCCATTCATCACCGAACAGGCCGATGCCGTGTTCAAATCCCGGAACCATATAGTCGGCAAATCCGCGGCTGTCAGCGAATTCCATCATTTCATCTGCAAGGCTCGTAGGGGAGATACCGGCTTTGTATGTCCTGAGTGTCAGATCGACTATGTCTACAAAGTTGTCCGCATGCCAGCGCTGTCTTTTTGTAGGCTCGCCCAGGAAATAATTGACTGTGTGGTCACCAAGTCCAAGCTTGAACATGGCATGCAGATCAACCATAAAACTCTGACCCTTTTCGAGCTTTTTAGTCGTAGCCGGTGTACATGCGCCAGCCGCATAGCCGGTCCGGTATCCGGTGGCAATCTCATTGCCGCCGGTAAAGGACCATTCAAGAACGCTTCCGGCTTTACGCATGGCATATGCTGCTATGCCGGCGATTTCTGTCTCGGTCATTCCCTCATAACCGCCGTTAATAATAGCGTCGTATACGGCCTGGTGTCCGATGTCAGTTAGCCGGGAAGCCTCTCTGAACCTGTTTTGGGTACCTTCATCCTTGATCAGGGAGAGGCTGTCAACGATGTCATGGGAGTTGATAAAGGTGGCCCCGGGCAGTGCTTCCCTGAAGCTCTCATACTCATACAAGGTCATATTGCCTTCCGGCAGATAATTGGACATACCTGACTCAAAGCCTATGCTGCCGGAACCGCATTTGAGTTCGTCAATGATGTAATTGGAGATGGCGGAAATCTGATCCTGTCCGCCCATGCCGATGTAGCCGAGAACATTGTCTTCTTCGAGCCACGAATCATCGGCCACTCGCGCGGCATCGAGCACAAAGGTAAAGACAACCGGTAAGCCGCTTTTAGGAATGACAATAAAAGTTCTCCAGGGGCAGAATGCGTCAACTGTCCAGGAGATCGTTCTAAGTCGGGATCCGATATAGACATCAAGACCTCTTTGGGCCATGGCTGCCTGTATATCTTTTATTCTGCCGTGTGAGTCAATATAATATTTATCTTTTGCTATTTGTTTCATAATTTTACTCCTTGCTTCAGTTAAAAGCTTTGAAAATCGGTCCCTTAGTATTCAGCAGGAATGGTCGCAAATACTTTGTTGATCCGGTCAGAAATTTTGGCCAGCTTCAGAGCCTTAACCATATTTCCCTTCAGCTTCAACTTGCCCTCCATAAGAGCAAGCTGAGATCCGAGCTCTGCCCTTGATATCCTGGAATACACCTGATAATCACCCGAAATAGTGAATTCACCCTGAGGGGGTTCGCCTTCTCCGACTTGAACCGCATCGAAGTTTCCGTCGACCATCTTAATAAATAGATATTTTGTCCCGCCGCCGGGGCAATTCAAATAAATGTTTGTCATCGAAGATGTCAAATTGTTCATTTTGTCTGGAGTCAATTCCTGTCTCAATCTTTTTCCAGCTTCTTCACACCATGCCTGACTTAGATACTTAACAGTTTCACTCATAACATTACCTCCAGGATCTATTTATTTCCATGTATCACAAAAAAGCGAATGCTATTTCGTGCAAAAGAAACCTTGTGTAATTATGTCGATGACTGAATCGATGTTTGAGTCCTGTTCTTCGAGAACGTAGGTCTCGATAATCAACATCTTGTAGGTAGAAAAAAGAAATCTTGACATCAGCGCTGTATCCATTTTACGGAATTTTTTTTCTTGAATTCCCCTGTCGAGGATACTTTGAAGGAAACTCATTGAAGTGTTATTTACATCTTTAAACGGGTCGGAATTGAATGACATAGGGAAAATGGATGGATCCTTAATCAGAATTTTCTTGAGAAGTGTGTCTTCTGAAAGATAGATACACGCTTTTTTGCACATGACTTCAAATTGTTTTTTGACATCAGACTCTTTACTTACGGCGTCAAAAACCTTTGTCTGCCAGTTCAATAAACCGAACTCGACAGCGCGGTCATAGAGGTCTTTTTTGTTTTTGGCATATTGATAAAGGGCGCCTTTGGTTAGACCCAGTTCAAGGGCGATATCCTCGACGGTCGCTTTCTTAAATCCATATTCACTGAAGACTAAAAGAGCCGCTGCATACACTTCGTTAAGTCTATCTGTATTCTGCATGAAATCCTCCTAAACAAATGAACAATATGTTCATTTGTTTAGGTTATACCACGCTTAAGCGGAGTTGTATATACTTTGAAAATATTTTGTCAAATAAATATGATTGAGTTTCTGTGATATTCGATTATTCAGGCGCTGAATAGGGAAGTATGCGTGTTTAAGGAAGAAGGGATTCGATCCCGCTTATTAAATCAAATTTAATTTATGCGGCGGAATACACAAAACAACCTATTGACAACATCTGGAATTTAGATATAATAACAATGTAAACGGTTACATGAACACAATAATTTGAATCTGCAACGTCGTCTGACGCACACTATATTTGAATCAATTTATTTACAACAGCAAAACAATTGAAGTGACCATATTTGTAAAATGTTGCTTATAAGCAACATGTAAACGGTTACACAAAATGATTGTGCTTTTGGGGGAGCAGTAATGAAAAAAAAAGCAACGATAAAAGACATAGCAAATCAATCGGGTGTTTCAACTGCTACTGTATCCCGTTTTATAAATAGAACAACTTTTGTTGATCCCGAAACGGCAGAAAAAATACAATCTGTCATAACACGTTTGGACTATAAACCAAACATGGCTGCACAAAGTCTTAAAACTAAGAAATCCCGTTCCATTCTTCTTATTGTTCCTGATATCAGTAATCCGTTCTATTCATCAATGGCGAAGGTGGTTCAGGGGAGAGCTAAAAAAGAAAATTTCAATATTACTCTTTTCAATACGAATGAAGATGAATCATTTGAACTCGGCGAAGAAATCAAAGCAATTCGACTTGCCGTACAGATGAATGCATGTGGAATTATCATGGCTTCCATTGACGTAAAGGAAAAAGTAGTTGAGGCGCTTCAGAAAGCGGATATTTCTACTGTAGTTGTCAATTCTTATGATGCTTGTGCCTATGATTCTGTACATGGTAAAAGAAACCAGAGTACTTACCTGGCAACAAAACATCTGATTGATTACGGACATAAGAGAGTTGCGTATACAGGCGGTTCCAAAAAGTCCGTTATAGGCCGCAGCCGCCAAACCGGATATCTGAGGGCAATGAAGGAAGCCAATTATAAAGTCGAAGAAAATTTGATTTTTGAAACAGGTTTCTCGGTAAATGCGGGATATGAAGCCGGACGGTATTTTTCCGGTATATCACCTTTGCCGACAGCTATTTGCTGTGCCAACGACCTTGTAGCAATGGGTGTTATGGCATCCCTTCGTGATGCAGGTATCCAGATTCCTGACCAAATATCAATTACCGGTATGGATAATATTCCATACGCCGTCCTTAGTGTTCCCAGACTGACAACGGTGACTAATGACAGTCAGAAATTCGCAAATGCTGCCATTGATATGCTTTTTGAAAGGATACGGGATGAATATAAAGGCGCACCGCGTGAAATTGAAGTTGAAAGAGAATTAGTAGTACGTGAATCTACAAGAAAAATATAAATAACAAAATTCAGAAATGTATTTGAAAAGGAGGGTCTGACATGTCTAATTACAGTGTAATCCTTGGGAATGTCGGTAATTTTTCCGACCGGTATATGGGAGGCGGGTATCAGACTGATTACTCTCTTACGCAATTATTTGATCGGGTTAAGTCGATCAAAGGTGTTACGGGTGTTGAACTTGTCGGTAACTGGCATGTTACAGCAAAGAATGCAGAAGAGGTTAAGGAGAATCTGGAACGGACAGGATTGAAGCTCGTGTCAATAATCCCAGATAATTTCGGGACGAAAATATATGGTAAAGGGGCTTATTCTTCCAAAGATCCCCATGTAAGAAGGCAGGCTGTTGAAGAGACTAAAGAGATGATGGATGTAGCTAAGTATCTCGGCGGTGATCTGGTAAGTCTTTGGCCCGGACAGGACGGATATGATTATCCTTTCCAGGGGGATTATATTGAAGAACGCGGATGGTTTGCTGACAGCGTCCGCGAGTGCTGCAAATACAGGGCGGACACAAGAGTATCAGTCGAATATAAGCCCAAAGAACCGAGGAATTTCAGCTATCCGAGCAACGTTTTTTCAACACTTCTTATAGTGAATGAAGTGGGAATGCCCAATTGCGGCGTGACCGTCGACTATGGCCACGGTGCTGTAGCAGGCGAGAACCTAGCAGAAAGTATCGCTGTTTTAAAGAAGTATGGCGACAAGCTCTACCATGTCCATATGAATGATAATTACGGTCATTGGGATGATGACATGATTACTGGCTCAATTCATACAATTCCCTTTATTGAATTTTTCTATTGGCTTAAACGTACCGGATATACAGGATTTATTTCGACAGATCAGTACCCTTACCGTGAAGACGGCAGGGATGCCTGCAATGAGAGTGTACGTTGGTTTGATGTATTTGATCAGCTAGCCGCACGCATAGATGAAAAGCAGCTCAAGGACATCTTTTCGACAGGTAACGCCTGCGAAGTAAGCGCATTTCTACGCAAACTGATGTTCAATCAATAAGTGTCCCATTTTTCACAGATAGGCTGTGAAAAATAAAAATAATGAGGAGGAAAAGAAAATGAAGAAAACCCTTGCCTTACTTCTGACCCTGTCCATGGCACTCGGGTTGGCCGGCTGCGCAGGAGCAACCGACACAACAACTGCCGCCCCGGCAACTACAACAAAAGCAGCTGCAGCAGCAGATACCACCGCTGCTGCCGCCGACACAACCGCCGCCGCTGTTGATGAATCAGAGTGGGAGATTGTAGTAGTCCCTAAAGATGCGACAAATCCCTGGTTCGTCCGCATGGATGCAGGCGTCAAAGAGTACGCAGCAGAAACCGGATTAAACATTTATCAGAAGGGAACACCCGAAATCGACGCCACTCTCCAGTCACAGCTGATACAGGATTTGATTGCGGCAAAAGTTGATGCAATCTGTGTTGTACCTGTTGATCCCGCATCTCTTGAGCCCGTTTTAAAGCAGGCCCGTGACGCAGGAATCATCGTAATTGCACACGAAGGCTCTTCACTTGAGAACTGCGACTATGACATCGAAGCTTTCAATAACGCTGATTACGGCGGATTCATCATGGACAACCTTGCTGAGGCGATGGGCGAAGAAGGCGTATATACAACTATGGTGGCATCTGTAACCAATGCTTCTCACAATGAGTGGGCTGACGGCGGTGTTGCACATCAGAAAGAAGCATATCCTAACATGACACTTCTGGAAGCCGAGCCTCGCGTAGAATCTGAAGACAATGGTGACGTTGCCTATCAGACAGCTAAAGAACTTCTTAAAAAATATCCTGATCTTAAAGGCATCATGGGAACTTCATCCTATGACGCTCCCGGTATCGCACGCGCAATAGCAGAACTTGGGCTAACCGGAAAAGTCTTTACATCCGGTACAGGAATGCCTGCTGACAATGCCGAGCTTCTTAAGGGCGGATCTGTTGCATCTCTTACACTTTGGGATCCTGCACTCGCCGGTAAGGCAATGTGCTCCCTTGCTCTTAAAATGCTTCGCGGCGAAGAGATCACAGATAACCTTGATCTTGGCGTTGACGGCTATACAGAACTGAAATTCAAAGAAGGCAGCGATACTGTTTTCGAAGGTCAGGGATGGATTGTCATCACAGCTGAGAATGTAGACAGCTTCGGGTTCTAATCATCAGGACAAGGAACTTGATTGTCTCTTGATCTGCATGACTCTGACTACTTAATTACATCAGTACATCAAGGCGGTGCAAAGGTGCCGCCTTGATGTGCAAGTCAGTAAGAAGAAGAAGAGGCTGGGCCTCAATGGGCTTTTGCAAATTAGCCTGAACACTTCACTTACTTTTGAAAGGAGCAGTGCTCTATGGCCCAAAGCGTATTAAAGGTTGTTGATATCAAGAAATCATTCGCCGGCGTTGAGGCTCTCAAGGGAGTTTCGCTCGAAATTGCACCCGGAGAGATACATTGCCTGGCGGGCGAGAATGGATGCGGAAAATCTACACTGATCAAAATTATTTCAGGTGTTTATGAACCGAATTCCGGTCAAATTGAATTTAACGGAAAAGTTCATACAAAAATCACACCGATTGAAGCAATCATGAACGGTATTCAAGTTATTTATCAGGACTTTTCCATATTTCCCAATTTATCTGTAATGGAAAATTTGGCATTCAACAGTGAATTAGCCAACAAACACAAACTGGTTAATCTTAAGCGAATGCGTAAGATCGCAAAAGAAGCTATTGCGAGAATTAATTTTGAAGTTGATCTTGATGTTAAAGTTGGTACCCTTTCGGTAGCAGATAAGCAGCTGGTTGCCATCTGCCGCGCTCTTATGTTTGGAGCAAAGCTGATCATTATGGATGAGCCGACAACCGCCTTAACCAGGAAGGAAGTCAGTGCTTTGTTCAAAATTATTCTGGATTTGAAAGCACAAGGGATTGCTACTTTATTTGTAAGTCATAAGCTGGATGAAGTTTTTGAAATTTCTGAGAGATTTACTATCATCCGAAGCGGCGAAAAAATAATTACAGGCAATACTTCTGAATTGGATAATAAAAAATTCACTTTTTATATGACAGGACGGGAATTTGAGGATATTTCCTTTACCCCTAAAATCTCGGATGAAGAACCTGTACTTGAAGCTGCAAAGCTTGGACTAACCGGTTACTTCGAAGACATTAGCTTTTCGCTTCATAAAGGTGAGATTTTAGGACTTACCGGACTTCTCGGTTCCGGACGCACGGAACTTGCCCTTGCTCTTTTCGGCATGCGGAAAGCAGACAGCGGTACTATCAAAATCAATGGTAAGGAAGTTGTTCTTGACAGCGTTCGTACGGCCATGGAAAACGGTATCGGTTATGTGCCGGAAGACCGTTTGTCGGAGGGCCTGTTTCTTCCAAGAGGCATTGGGGACAATGTCGTCATTTCAGAAATTGACAGTCTGGCAAATGGCATAGGTATCCTTGACCGCTCCCGTAAGTCAAAAGAGATTGCTCGCTGGGTTAAAGAATTATCGATCGCCACACCGAACCCTGACAATGCCTGCAGTACCCTGTCGGGAGGAAATCAACAGCGTATTGTTCTTGCAAAATGGCTTTCGCGCGATCCGAATGTACTGATCCTGAATGGACCTACAATGGGTGTCGATATCGGTTCGAAGCATGATATCCATATGATTCTTGAAAAATTGGCGGACGAGGGAATGGCACTGATCATCATATCAGATGACATACCTGAAATTATGTCCACATGTTCAAAAATTATGATCATGAAAGAAGGCCGTATAACGGCAACTTTGAATCCAAAGGAAACCGACACAAAAGAACTTTCCAAATATATGATGTAGGAGGTGATAGAAATGCCGCAAATAGTCAAAAAGCTGACACAAAAAACAGAAACCTATATTTTTATAGTCATTCTTGCACTCAGTTTTCTTATCGAACTTCGTTCCGGCCAGTTCTTCACTTCCAACAATCTGGTTGATCTGGCTTCCGCGATGATTGTACCCGGCTTGTTCGCAATTGGTGCCTTTATGGTAATTGTATCGGGTGGTATCGATGTATCCTTCCCGGCACTTGCGTCTTTAAGCATTTACGCTACGACAAGCACCCTTCTTAACGCCAATTACAAAGGCGGTATATGGCTGCCGATCGTAATGACCCTGGCTATCGGAGCTTTACTTGGCGCTTTCAACGGCTTTATTATTTCAGTATTCAATTTGCCCCCGTTCATAGTCACTTTGGGTACTTCAAGCGTTTTCAAAGGAGTCATGCAGGGGGTGCTGAATTCAAAACAGCTTGCAACGATACCAAAGGGGATGTCGTCTTTTGGCACATCAGCCCTTTTTGTTGCAACAAACTCGAAGTCTGGATTAACCTCCCGTATGCCTGTTGCCATTATAGCTCTGATTATTGTGCTGATTCTCGCCTATCTTATTCTGTATAAGACAATGTCCGGAAGAGGAATCTTTGCAATCGGCGGTAATGAGACCAGTGCTTATCGCGCCGGTTTCAATGTCAAGCAGATCAAATTTCTCCTTTATGTCGGAGTGGGTGTCATTTCAAGTCTTGCGGGACTTATCCGTGTATGCATGATGACGCAATGCCACCCCACGAATATGCTTGGCATGGAGATGATGATTATCGCCGGTGTCGTACTGGGCGGTACTGCTATTACAGGCGGTGCCGGATCGTTGACCGGCTGCATGCTCGGCACGGCACTTATCGTTATCGTACAGAATTCTCTGATTCTTCTGGGTATACCAACTTTTTGGCAGGACTGTTTCCTGGGTCTTCTGATCCTCATTGGAACCGGTGTAAGCGCCTCTCAGGTCATGCGAAACAGTAGAATGACCAAGACGATAAAAATAAGGAGGGCAGCATGAAGAACAACAATAAAAAAGGCCTTTCCGCATTTTTGACAAAAGATGTATATCTCTCCCGACTGATAGGGCTCATGGTAATCTGGATGCTTTTCATGGCGCTCGCCAAGTTTGAGTCGTTTTATTCCGTGATCAATTTCCAGACGATGGCCTCACAGTTTCCTGAATTTGGCCTTATGGCTCTCGGTATAATGCTTTGTATGATTACCGGCGGTATCGATCTTTCTGTTGTTGGCGTAGCCAATATGTCATCCATTATGATCGGTTTGACTCTTAATATGTTAGCGGCTGAAGATGGAAGCCTCCCTGTATATGGGATTCCGCTGGCGATTCTCGGCGGACTTCTTGTGGGAGCAGTCGCTGGTTTTCTGAACGGAGTGCTGATAGCAAAGGTCAGGATCCCGCCTATTTTGGTCACGCTGGGTTCCTATCAACTATTTACAGGTATCGCTATTATCATTACAAAAGGCAAAGCAATCAGTGGTTTTCCTCCTGTATATTCTGCAACAATCGCTGGAAAATTGTTCAATGTCATCCCCATGCAGCTGGTCTTTTTTGCAGCAATGGCGCTGATTATTGCATTCCTTCTGAATAGAACAACATTCGGCACCAAAATTTATATGCTGGGAACAAATATGACGGCCGCGCAATTCAGCGGACTGAAGACCGACCTTCTATTGATTAAAACATACATGCTTTCTGCCGTGTGCGCCGCACTTGGCGGGGCTGTCATGCTTGCAAACTACAATTCGGCTCGTGCAGACTACGGCGTGGTTTATACACTCCAGTGCGTTCTGATCGTTGTCCTTGGCGGCGTAAGTCCGACAGGCGGCAAAGGCCGGATCAGCGGAGTTGTGCTGTCTATTTGTGTCCTGCAGATGCTCTCATCCGGACTGAACCGATTCCCGCAGGTCAGCAGCTTTTACATCCCGCTGATTTGGGGCGGCGTACTGATTCTGGTTATGGTTCTCAACCATTTAACAGAAAACAAGAAAATCAAAACACCTAAATCTCCGATCAAGTCACTTTCCGGTCAAAAAGGGTAATATTTTTCATCTTTTCCGTCATACAACAAATGTGTTACCGTACACTTTAAAGATAACCACGGCCGCCATCCTAGGTGGCCGTGGCTATTCTTTCATCAAATCATGGCTTCTCATTGCAAAGATGTAAAGATGAAAGGAGGATACAATGAGACTTGTGAATTTTGGTTCGCTGAATTATGACTATGTATATTTGGTTGATCATATTGTTCTTCCCGGCGAGACCATTTCCTCAACGGATCTTTCCGTATTTTGCGGAGGAAAAGGCCTGAATCAGTCCATTGCACTGTCACAGGCCGGCGCAGTGGTCTATCATGCAGGATTGATCGGGGAAGATGGAGATCTTCTGCAGGAAACGTGCAGAGATCATGGCGTAAACACAAAATATATCAGGAAATCTTCCGTTCGGTCCGGAAATGCAATCATTCAGCTCAGCAGATCAGGTCAGAACAGCATCGTCCTTTTTGGCGGTGCAAACAGACAGAACAGTAAAGAGTTCATCGATGAAGTACTTTCTGACTTTGAAGAAGGAGATTACATCCTTTTACAAAACGAAATGAATCTATTGGATTACATGATAGATAAAGCATATGCGAAAAAGATGCAAATTGTTCTTAATCCTTCACCCTATAACGAATCCATCGAGAAATGTGATCTGGAAAAAGTATCGATTTTCCTTCTGAACGAAGTGGAGGGGATGCAGATAACCGGAGAAAGCGAAGCTGAGAAAATATTACCGGCCATGCAGCATAAATATCCCCATGCGCGAATCGTTCTGACCTTAGGGAAATTGGGAGTCATGTATTCTGATTCCGAAAAGACCGCATCACATGGAATATATGATGTAAAAGTTGTAGATACAACAGCTGCGGGAGATACTTTTACCGGATATTTTCTTGCATCCGTCATAGCGGGTAAGACCGTTGAAGAAGCACTGCGGCTTGCCTCAATAGCATCGTCATTGGCTGTATCGCAAAAAGGTGCGGTTGATTCTATTCCGCCGCTTGAAGAAGTTCTGTCATCAAAATTAATCCCGGCATAGGCAGGAGGGTGATCCATGAGTAAGAAAAAAATATTATTTGCAGGAGAATCGTGGACAAGCTTTACAACACATGTCAAAGGATTCGACACCTTTTCAACATGCGTATATGAAGAAGGAAAAGAGTATATCGAGAGATCCATTGAACGGGCCGGCTATGAATTTGTATATCTGCCAGGACAGCATGTCGCAGAACGTTTCCCGCGAACAGCAGCAGAACTTTCTGAATATGCGTGCATTGTGCTCTCGGACATAGGCTCCAACACACTTTTACTGTCAGATGATACCTTTAAAAGGGGGCTGATCTGTACGAACCGCTGTGATGAAATCAAAAAGTATGTTCTAAACGGCGGTTCCTTCCTGATGATCGGCGGATATCTGTCATTTTCCGGTATTGACTGTAAAGCAAGATATGGGCAGACTTCTATCCAGGATATTCTTCCGGTTACATGCCTTAGTATGGATGACCGGGCAGAGCACCCGGAAGGTATTTACCCCCGCACATCTCATGAACATTCTGCCATCCAAGTTTTCGAAGAAGAATGGCCCCCGTTTCTAGGCTACAACAGGACCCTTCCTAAAGAAGGAAGCGATATCCCCGTACTCATCGGGGGTGACCCTCTTGTGGCTTTCGGCAAGTATGGAGAAGGCAAATCAGCTGCCTTTACATCAGATTGTTCTCCTCACTGGGGATCGCCTCAATTTGTTAGCTGGGAAAAATATGACCTGCTTTGGAAAGGCATTTTTGAATATTTGACGAAAAAGGAGGACATATAGAAATGAATGATTTTGCAAAATTATCAAGGGAAGATCTGCTTCGCTATACGGGTCAAATCAGTCAGGTTGCCGATGTTACCCGCTTTATATATGCCGATGGCATGGCCAGGGGAATCCCGGCTGTGCAGGTTAAAAATGGATCCGGCCTTTCCTTTACACTTCTGGAAGGGCGTAATATGGATCTTTATAATCTCGAATACAAAGGAATTAATCTGGCATTCTTTTATAAGAACGGATTAACGGCACCCGAGAGAGTCAGTCACTCTCACAATGAATTTCTCGGACAAAGTTCAGGCGGCCTGATGTATACCTCAGGACTTCAGAATTCTGGTCCGCCCAATGAATCGGAAGGTCTCTACCAACCGCTGCACGGCAGAATCAGCGCAATGAGCTCCGACAATATCAGTACCAGTTCTTATTTTGATGAGAATGGAAATCTGAAGATCGAGCTGTCAGGCAAAACCCGTGAATCCAGATTGTTCGGACATAACCTGACACTTACACGTACACTTACGACTCAGCTCAATGACAACAGCTTCAAGATAAAAGATATAATTGAAAACGAGACCTGCAGGGAGAGCTTCTATTCTATTTTGTATCATATCAATTTTGGCTATCCCTTCCTCGATGAAGATACACAGATTATTGTGCCCGAAAGAACAGAGGCAGCAGCACGGACAGATTGGTCACAGGAGTATTTTGACCAGCGCTATCATATGACCGCACCTATAGATAACTTTGCCGAGCACCTGTACTTTCTTGATCTCCCGGCTGATGATAAAGGTATGTGCACGGCACTGGTTATAAACAGGAAGCTGGATCTTGCCGTTGAGATTCGCTTTGAAAAAAAGGCGCTGCCTTATCTTGTTGAATGGAAGTCAATGGGCTCCGGCGACTACGCACTGGGCATCCTGCCTTCGTCGACTTTGCTTCGTGGACGCCACGATGAACTGGAAGCAAATGGGATGCATAAAATTGATGCATTCAAGAAAGTCGAGACAGGTTTTATCTTTACTGTCATAGAAGGTTCTGACGCCATCGAAAAGCGTGCCGGAGAAATAAAGACTCTGTAATGTTAAAGTGACTGGAAAATAATGAACAAAAGCTCTTTAGATGAAAAATCCAAAGAGCTTTTGTCTGGTTGATGATATTGGAATATTTGTTCAATCCAATTTGCGTCTCAAATTTGAAATAGGCAGCTTATCATTCTTCGCCAATTATAGAGACTTTAATAACGCGATTGCGGCCGCGTACCTGATCCCAGTCTATAAAATATGTATATCCAAATTCTCCGGGATCCAGGGCACCGTCTTCGATGACGATACTTTCAGACCGGCGGCACATTTGTTTTTACCAGAGCTGGACATACTGTGATTCAGACTATAACACATTTCCGTTTTTCGGGAAACAAATAGATTATATTGAGTTAAAATAATAATAATAATAAAATAATCTTTTTGTGAAAAGCGCATGAATTGAATGTACCCGTGTGGATTTTCAGTATGGAAGGAGGCATACATCGCTCTTTTTAATGACATATGCGGGGTTGTTTTTTTGATATAATGAAAGCTGGATATCAGCACAGGTATGTTCAAATGATACGCGAATTGTTATAATTATAAAGTTGTTCAGATTACTGAAATCGAATCAACTTGTATGCATTTACATATATGCATTGATTCGAATACTACGGGAGGGATTTATTAGATGAGTAAGAAAATATTAATCGTCGGCGCAGGCTATGCCGGCGTAGAAGCCGCTTTACGTCTGAATCGTAAAGGCAAAAAAGACGGCCTGGATATTACAATCGTGGATAAGAATGATTATCATACACTTTTGACAGAGCTCCATGAGGTTGCCGGCAACCGTCAGGCAGAAGAAACTGTAAAGATTTCGCTTAAGGACATTTTCCGTGATACGCGTGTAAAGATTGTTACTGATGAAATCATCGGATTTGATTTTGACGGCAAAAAGATGACAGGCCGGCTTGATGAATATTCATATGATTACTGCATTATGGCACTAGGAAGTACACCTGCTTTCTACGGTATTTCCGGGCTTGAAGAATATGCATATACACTCTGGTCATTTGATGACGCCGTCAAAATACGTGAACACATCCGTTCCTGTTTTGCTTTGGCGCAGAAAGAAAAAGATCCCGCGGAGCGCAGCCGTCTTCTGACTTTTGTCGTCGGCGGTGCCGGCTTTACGGGTGTGGAGATGATCGGCGAGCTTGGACACTGGGTAAAACCATTGTGCCGTGAATATGATATTGACCGCAAAGAAGTCCGCCTTATTTTGCTTGATCTTCTTAAGCGAGTTCTTCCTGTTCTCAATGAAAAGAACAGCGCAAAAGCACATCGCTATATGACACAAAAGCTAGGTATCGAAATTTTGCTGGAAACCGGTATAAAAGAGGTGCTTCCTGAGCGTGCGGTTACCAACAACGGTGAGATCCAGACCCGTACTATGATCTGGTGTGCGGGCATACGCTGCAACGAACTTGCTGAGCAGATGGGATTTGCGCGCTGCGGAAGAACAACACGTATTAAAGTAAGTGAATTTGGTCAGACAGAGAATCCCGGCGTATATTCGATCGGTGACTGCTGCGGCCTTACAGATGAAGCCGGTATACCTTATGCGGCGATGGTTGAGAACGCTCTTCAGACAGCCGACGGAGTTGCTGCCAATATTTTAAATGAGATTCGTGGTAAAGATCGCGAGCCGATCAAGGTCAAATTCCATGGAACCATGGTATGTATCGGCAACTATTTCGGTGTGGCTGAGATTATGGGAAAGAGACTTCCATCCTGGCTGTCCCTTTTGATGAAATATCTCGTGAATGCACATTATCTATTTGAAATCATGGGATTCCGCGGTCCGGCCCGTTATCTTAAAGACGAAGTGGTAAACAGGAAACAAGACAAGCTTTTTTTGGAAAAGCACTATTCCCGCAAGATGCAGGCGTGGTGGCTGTTCCCCCTGCGTATGTTCATGGGCTTTTACTGGCTTCTCGAAGGCTTGAAGAAAATTACCGAAGGGTGGTTCAGCGGAACACATCTTGCTGAATTCATGAACATGTCCCGCGGTTACCAGACGGCAGCTGACGTTGTGTCGTCAGCAACCGGCGGCGGGATGAGAATTGACGACATATTCAGTCTCAAGCTGCACATAGTCAATCTTCAGATTGCCTATGCCAGCAAGATGGTGGAAGGCGTCGCAATCACAAAGGATATATTCGCCAAGATTGATCTGTTCCAGTTTGGAGACTTTAACCTTGTTCCGTCTATTATCCAGGGATGGGCCCTGAGCTCTTCCGGCTGGGAGATGTTTTTCCAGATTATGGTTACCTTAGCTGAAATTGTTATTGGACTTCTCCTTTTGAGCGGCAGCTTTACATTCCTGGCTTCCCTTGTATCCATAGCTCTAATGGCTATGTTTGTCACGTCAACAGGACTCTATTATGACACCTGGTGGCTGGCATTTGCCTCAATTGCAACAATGGGCGGTGCAGGACGTGCCTTTGGAATGGACTTCTACCTGCTGCCATGGCTCAATAGAGTATGGGAGTATTTCTGGAAAAGCCGCGCTGTTAAGCTTTTCTTTCCAAGAAAGAAAAAGAAGAGTATTTAAATGTCATTTGATAAAACAGAGAAGATACAACTGGGAAACACAAACATGAAAAGTAATTGGGAATCAATGCCCGCACTTGCGGTGGAACTGGACTCTTTCGAGATGTTCCTGAGTGATTCCTTCAAAAGTAAAGGATTCATTCAGGAAGCAGCCCGGGACATGGTGCTCAGTGACGGTAAGCGATTGCGGCCGGCACTGACCATCGCGTGTGCCATGACGGGCAAGTACGACCGTGCAAGGACATTGCCTCTGGCGGCAGCTGTTGAAGTGATTCATACAGCGACTCTCGTGCATGACGATGTCATTGACGATTCGGATACACGCCGCGGCAAGACAACACTTCATGCGAGCTATGGCAACCATATCGCGATCTATGTCGGGGATTTTCTCCTTGCTCGCTCTCTTAAGCTTATGTCAACGAGCGATCTGCCGATACGTGAGCTTTCCAGGTTTGCCGATGCGGTTGAACAGATTTGTACGGGAGATCTTGCGCAATATCTCGGACGCAGCAAAGTGCCGGGATACCGGACATATCTGAAGCGTATCATGGGGAAGACGGGTGTTCTTT
>Ga0123337_10003893_pt1 | contig 15506 bp, 17 predicted proteins | sample frozenSSSSmetaG_FD_89792 | JGI IMG/M metagenome (GOLD analysis project Ga0123337, IMG submission 89792) | Glacier valley bacterial and archeal communities from Borup Fiord, Nunavut, Canada, to study Microbial Dark Matter (Phase II) -... | ecosystem: Environmental > Aquatic > Freshwater > Ice >... | reverse complement strand
GTAAAAATCGCAATTGATGTAATTGCAAGGATAGCGATTGTTGTCTTTAAATTTTTCATGTTGAGTTTATTATTTTTTTTTAAAAAAGAAATTAATTTTATTGAATAGGAATATTGTTGAAAGTACCTTTTACAGCTGAAATACTGCCAGCAGAACCTGATGATGTAAATGTTCCGGATATTTTACCACTGGCATTGCTTGTTATTATAAAACTACCAGCAGCAGGGTTAAAGCCGGGATTTGCAGGATAATCAATAGAATAGTTTGGCCCTAAATTATAGGTGCCAACTGCCAATGTAGTCAGGCTAAATTCAAACAATATTGCAGCAGACGATGCAGCGGAAGTATACACAAACAAGCTATGTGATTGAGGTAAAAACGATGGCTGGAAACCTTGTTTTATTGTACTACTCCCATTTTCTGAATAGGTAAACCCATCTGCTGTAACAGCAGCCGGCGGTGGGTCTGATGTTGTAGTTTTTTTGCAAGAAGAAAAAATTGCGATAGATGCTATTGCAAGCATTGCGAATGTTGTCTTTAAATTTTTCATGTTGAGTTTAGTATGTTTGTTTTTAAAAAATATCTATTGTTATCTGTAATTATTATCGGCTTTAAACTTCTCTTGGCTTTTTGTCAGCAAACTATCCAAATGGTTGATGGTACTTCCATAAGTGTCCATTTTGTCTATTACCAAATCTTCTTCCTGTTTGCTTAGCTTTTTTTTATATCCATTTCTTACATCGGTAACATTACTTAATATGGTGCTATCTAATGTTAGATAGCATTGGTAGAGTTCTTTATTATAGTCGTACACATTATCGGTATCTTTTCTAAAATCATTTACACAGTTTTGCATCAAACCATAAAGTGTATCTAATTCTTTTTTAAATAAAATGGTATCTACTTTATTTATATTTACAATATCTGCGTAAAATTTATTTACATACTTGTTTGGTTTATTGTGTATATCTGCAAATCCATTAAAATTTTTTACTTCTTCGCTGCAACTAATTATACTAATGCAGCATAAGATGAAAATGGAAATTGAAAAGATTTTTTTCATAATTATTTTTGAAATTTTATAAAAAGTTGTGTACTCGTAAAATGAATCATAAATCTACCGGAGAGCATTTCTATTAACGCTTAGGAAGATTAGTAAAAGTTCCTTCTGTTAAAATATTACTTCCTACTGTTACATTTGTAAATGTTCCCGAAAGCCGATTATTTGTATTGTCATAATTTGTAATTGTCAAATTACCTGATGTTCCTTGAACAGGGTTTGCTGCCACTCCCACTGTATAACTTAAGAAAGTAGGATTAGGAATTGGGAAAACGCCGTTGGCAGTGGCAGGAAAACTGATTGAAATACCTCTTCTGTTTGCGCCGCTACCATAAAATACTATAATACGTGTAGTCGTATAAAACCATGCTGAATCTGCTGCATAAGCCACACCATTTTCTTTCCAAGTAAAACCTGAAGTGGTAGCCGGAGGTGTAGGATCAGGGGTGGGGTCAGGTGTAGTTGTTTTTTTGCAACTAAAAAAAATTATCATAAATGCTATTGATAGTGCAGCTAATGATATTTTTACATTTTTCATTATGGGTTTGTGTTATTTGTTTTTAAAAAAAAATTAATTTTAGAGGTTGCTTTCTTTACTAACCGAAACGAAATCGAATTACTTCTTTTAATATTTAATAATTTTTGTAACAACCATATGCCCTTCTGTAATTGTTTTTATCTCATTACTGTTAAATGATTTGCCAACGAAATTAAAATCTCCAATAAGTTTATTTGTAACTGTATCGCAGGTAATTAAATTTAAAGAGCCTGATTGAGAATCATAACTATTTAGAGGGGTCCTAGTTATGTAAGTAAGTAAAGTAGTGGCTGCATCTTTTACACCTGTGGTGGGTGCAAAATGAAATTCTAAAACCTGGCCACCGCCCTTAAAGGCATACACATCAATAGTTCTTCCAAATCCAATTCTATTGTATATTACTGCATTTGCACTATCTACCGTAATAGTTGAACCACCATCTACTTTATAAGTAAATGCTCCGCTAGCGGTAGGTGCAGCGTCCACAGTTGTAGAAGCTTTATTACAAGAAGCAAAAATAACTATGGATACTATTGCAAGTATCGAAAATATTGTTTTTGTATTTTTCATTTTATGTTTGTTTTTTGTTTTTAAAATATTTTAAATTGTTGTACGGGAATATTGGTGGAACTGACTTAAATAATTATTGCTCCTTTCTTTTACAAAGCAAGAATATATAGAGCACAGTTATATACCCACCAGTGGGTATATTTAACTGCGTACTAAAATTGTTACAGTCAGTTTGTAAATCAGTTTTTATACTTGGAAATTTAATAAAAGATGGTAGAGTTAATATTGTAAACGCTTTTGCTGTTATAGCAATGCTTTGTATTACTACCTTAATATTAAAAGGTTATCGTATTTCTCGGATTGAGATGCAGTAATTGGTTTTATTTAAAAATTTACTGCAATTTTCAAAAAATGATTTTATTAAGATTTTATTTCGAAAATATTTAGATGATAAATAGATGTAAAACAAACGGGAGCACCATTATTATATCTAACAAAAACTTAAACACTTTTCTTGAGTTTTATATACAGTTTTAGAAATATTTTTATGCACCGGATATAGATTTTGTAATTAAAATTAATAAATCTAATTTTTAAAGAATTTTTATTAGCGCACATTATCTTATCTAGAATTTTGATAGCGACAGAACTTAAAAACTTGATTAAAAAACTGAGGATGGATTTTCTGTTATATTATAAAATAGGATTTTGAGCTTTTCTTTTAAAAATAATAGCTAAGTGAATATTTTTTTAAAGCAATTGCTTTATAATAATTAAAAACTTTCTATTGAAATGCTCCCAAGAAAATTATTTTATTTAATGCTGATATAAACCGCGTATTTATAAGGTTTATCTACCCTACCTCTTCCGTATCTTTTTTTACTAATTACTACCTCAAATAAATTTTCTTCATTTATGTTTGATTTGCTGTAAACAATATCTTTATCACTATCATTTGTATAGGTATAATAAGGGTATAATGACTGACCATTTTTAAATGTTTTTATATCTGTAACATTATAATCTTTTAGCCATTCTTGGATTTTGGTATTCCATGCAGTAAATAAATCGTCTGCATCTGTTTCGTTTAAAATACCGTCTGCAATTGGTTGTACTACGCGGTCATGTTGTTTTGTTGCAGGCAACGCAAAAAATAATCCGCTGCCGTAACTAATAAAGGGGTAGATTTCATTTTTTGATTCTCTATCACGGGTTATATTTATAAAACCGGTACTTGCTAGTTTTAATAATTCTTCAAATACAAATTTGGGTTTATTATTATCGTAATTTAATTCAGTTGTATCTCCAATTGCATAAAAAAAACTAAAACTGCAAACATCATTTTCCGGAGGTGATGCAATAAATTTTAAAGTAAGTGGTTCTGTATTAATTAACTTGATATTAATAGCTTTGTGTCCATTAATATTTTCATTAAATAACAACTTTTTTTGAGAAAATATCTGTAAAGTAAAAGTGATATTTTCTTTATAATCAGAAGATTTTAAACTTCCATCTATACTAATATGGAAAGTTTTTGCATAATTAGGAATAATTTTATATTCTTCATAAAAAGTATTTTTAAAAGGATGAGACGTAAATGATACTTCTAAATGGTTTACTAAGTAGTGCTGTGCTTTATCCCAACTAAGTGTTTTATCTTTTTGTGCAAAGCAATTAGAACCAATCAACAAAAGCAATAATTGTATTATAAATTTCATCTTATTTTTTATTGAAAAGGTTACTAATTCCATACGCCACAAAAAATCCAAAATTGCTGGTTTTTAAACTACCATCTTTACTTTTCCTGTCATTAGGTATACAATTTTTCAGGCCTCTTTGGTTTTGTAATCCAAATTTAAATTTTCCCAATTGACTTTTAAAACGTATTCCCAAAGTAAAGTTTACCCCAAAGTCTGTTCGGGATCGTTGATCTGTAGTTGATTCACCAAACTTTATTTTAACAGATGGATTATTAAAGTATTTGTCAGTGTATTTTCCATCAATAGCTATGCCTTCATAAATACCTACACTAAAGAAAAAAGGTTTTTCTTCTCCCTTCTCAAATTTATTAAAGCCAGTTAATGCTCTAGCACCAAATCCTAATTCGACAGCAACAGGTACGTCAATGTAAGTTACCCTTACATCAAAGTTATTAGCAGTATTTGAACTTGTATACCCTCGCTGTTGCAATACAGGCATGACTATCAAGCCAATGTTTGGTCTTATTTGATAAATTAAATGTACTCCAATACCCCCACTTATATTACTTGTAATTTCACCAATGCTTGGAGTAAATTTTACCTTGCTTAACCCTAAATTAGCTGCAGTATAAATTTCTAATTTTTTTTGGGCGAAAATATTAAGTGTAAAAATTACAAGTAAAAATGATGTTAAGCTAAGTTTTTTCATTATGATTTTTATTAAGTTCTTTTAGTGATATGTTTATTTTGCTGTATTTTTTACGCACTGTGAAAGTTGGCAGAGATTACAAGAATTTATTGTTTTAATTTATATTTCAACCCATCTTTAAATAATACAAAAAATTAAAGACATAATTATTAATATTTAATAAATTTAGTAACAATCATGTGCCCATCAAAAATGGTAGCACCGCCATCTACTTTATAAGTAAAAGCCCCGCTTGCTACAGGCACAGGCTCAACAGTAGTAGAAGTTTTTTTGCAAGAAGAAAAAATTACTACGGAGACTATTGCAATTATCGAAAATATTGCTTTTGTATTTTTAATTTTATGTATGTTTTTTTGTTTTTAAAATATTTTAAATTATTGTTCAGAGTAGGAGAAATGGGCTAATAATTATCTCGACTTTCATTTACAAAGCAAGATTAAATAGAGCACAGTTATATACCCACCAGTGGGTATATTTAACTGCGTACTAAAATTGTTACCGTCAGTTTGTAAATCAGTTTTACATTCGGGAAATTTAATAAAAGATGGAAGAGTTAATGTTCTAAACGCATTTGTTATTATAACAATGCTTTGTATTACTGCCTTACCAAGAAAAGGATTGTTCTATTTTTTGGGATTCAGTTGGAGTAATTGGTTTTGTTTAAAAACTTGCTGCAATTTTCAAAAAAGATTTTATTAAGATTTTATTTCGAAAATATTCAGATGATAAATAGATGTAAAACAAACGGGAGCAACATTATTATATCTAACAAAGACTGAAAGACTTTTCTTGAGTTTTATATACAGATTTACAAATATTTTAATGACCCGGATATAGATTTTGTAACCAATATTAATTAATGTGTTTTTTAAAAGAATTTTTATTTGAGAATGTTACCAAGATTTTTAGTCTAAGGATTTAATAACTTATTCAAAAAAACTGATATTGAATTTAGTAAAGTATTATGAAGAAGGATTTTAAGCTTTGATTTTTTTTTCATCCCTCTTGCATACATTAAAAAATTTAGATGACTTATCCGGGGCATCAAAATCATATTCTACGCCAATTGGAATATCAATGTAATTAACTTTTACGTTGTAATTGTGATATATATTAGAACTCATGTAACCTCTTTGTTGAAATACCCGCAATGCTAATATATGCAGGTTTAGTCTTATGATATAACTTAAATAAGCACCAAAGCCGCTAATAAAATTACTGGAGTTGATAGAGAGTGGGACGAAGAATTAGGATAACTTTTACTTTATAAAGCCCATAATTGCATGTTAAGTAAACTGCTATTTTTTTTGTGCAAAACTGTTTGTTGTAAAAGTTGCCAATAAAAGAGACAGCGCTATTAATTTTTGCATTATTAATTATTTATTATTTTTTAAATTAAATTGCTACAAAAACCCAAAGTTTTTTGTTTTAATACTTCCCTCTTTTGCTTGCCTTGCTTTTGGAATTACCCTTTTTAAACCAATTTGTTTAAAAAGTCAAAACCTGCTTCTGCCAAGTTGACCACGTGCTTTAAACATCAATCTATAATCTGTTCTTAAACGATTATCTGTAACCAATTCTCCAAATTTTATTTTTGTATCCGGTTTTCTTATTAAAGAAAGTTTATCAATATAATTATCATTAATAGCAAAGCCACTATAAGCACCAACCCCAAAAAATAAAGGCTTTTTCTCTCCATATTCATGATGTTGACTATCGCAACCGAATATACCAAACCCAAGCCCAAATTCAAAACAAATAGGTATTTCAAAGTAGGTAAGCCTTATATCATAGTTGAATGTTTTATATCCTCTCCCCTGCAACACAGGCATAACTACCTAATCTGTATTAGGCTTTAAATTATAAATTAAATGTACTCATACTGCGCCAATAATATTAGGGGTAATTTGAGAAGTGTTTGGTGTTACTTTTACTTTTGACAATCCAAGATTGCCTGCTACATACACTTTGAAATTATTTTATGCAAAGCAAATAGTGGAGGCAATTGAAGTAACGAACGAAATAATAATAATTTTTTTCATATTATAATTTTGATATGATAAATGCTATGTATTGTGTACTAGTTTAAAATTCTCATAAAAAAGTTTTTAATTAAAAAACCCATCTTTTATAAGCCCAAAAAAAAAGTTCCAAACCCATTTTATAAAGTTAAAAATACCTTTAAAAACAGTGCTGATGTATCGAAATATCTTCTTCATGTTTTAATATTTTGTAGAATCATTTATATATGCTACACTTATGGTAATTTGATATTTGTAAGGCTTTTTTACAGCATCATCTAACCTTACAATTATACGAGTTTCTAAATATTCAGGTGGGGCATCATCTATTTTATATACATATACCAACTCTTCATTTGGTTGGTTACTTTCATCGGCTTTTAATATAATGTCGAACTTATCTTTAAGGTAGTTTAATTTTACAGCTAATACCTCATTGCATATTTTTTTTTGAGTGACTATTGCTTTTTCTTTATCGTTGCCTGCAGGTATTATGCTCATAAAAATAAGTGGCCATTCGGTAGAAGATGCAATATCGATCCGGTTTACCACGCTATTCGGTAGTTTTAATTTGCTATCAAACGAATTCCATTTTTCATTTCTATCCTTACCAGATAGCATTTTAAAATTGTTTGGATAATGGAAAAGCAATGTTTTTAAGCCTGAGCTAATGGTAGCCGGGCGATAATTAATTTGTGCAAATATCGTGTTTGCAAAAAGCATTACAAAGCAAATAATTTTATACCCTCGTTTCATTATTTTTTATCGTTTACATTTTTTAAAAAAAAATTCGAATCGATAAATAATTTTAAGATTGGTAGTGTATCCTACCTCATCTCCGTTTAAAAATAATTTTTGCGTTTCGTAGTAATCATTTTTATACTTTTAAAATTATTTATTGGCTATCTTTTATAGCAGGTAAATATTTTTTGTATATTTTAAATTTCATTCAACCCTAAGGCTTTTTGTGCAATAAGCAACATTGTCTCTTGCTGCAGGTTTTTTAAATTATAAATATCTAGTTAAGCTTCTTTTGTTGAGTCAGCCTTCTTTTTAGCTTCTACACTGTCAATATATTTTTTGTCATTTATACCCCATTTGCTCATATCTACAGAATCAAACTGGCTCATAAAAATCTTTAAACATTACGTTTGAGTTGTTTTTGAAATTGAGTCAATTGTTTTTTTATTACTATCAAGGCTATCTAAAAAAATTGATAATTCTTTTAAAAAATCGTTTGGCTTTTTTTTGCATTTTATTTTGCTAGTTTTATTGAATCATAATACTCTTGAAAAAAATCTACTTTTATTTCCTCCTTTTGAACAGCTAAGTAAGAATCAATATCATCCATTTTCAAATCGCCTATAAAGAGCATTACTTTTGATTCATAGTTACGCACATCATGTTAGATAAAGCCTATAGCTTTATCCTTATAAGTAATCGTAATTCTATTAATATTATTTACATTCTCCTTTTCATAAATTTGTTTCCAACTTTTTGTTTTATCCGTTAAAAATTAAACTAACCTAACAAAAAAATATACACCTTCGCTACTTACATTATTTGCATATACAAATGCTGCAGTTTTGTTTTTAATATTTTCTACCACCGAAAGTTTATACGACCAGTTGAGTAGTCTCGCATTTGTAACATACTTAATTAGGTTATTATAAGTAGTAATTTTTTCAGTTTTGAATTCGCTAAAATTATTTTTTCTAGAAATCAAGTTTTTAATTTCTGCTTCTAATTCAGTTTCTTTAGATACTTCTTTCCTTTGTGCAATCATTGAAAAACTACAAACACAGTTACAAAAAATGATAAAATACTTTAAATAGGTTTTCATTTTAAAAAATTAATCAATTATTTTTCTTTTTTAAAATGACTTTGCTTTTTTTAATCTTTGGGGATACTGCATACAAAAAATTATCCTTTATGGCTATGTAAAACTCATTTACATTTTTTACATAAGTTGTGTATCCAACATATTTATCATCTTCAAATATTTTTTTACCTACTAAATTTGTGTCATTTAATTTAATATTTTCTAGCTTCCATACTGCATTATTACAACTTGGTAAATTATCAATGGCTTGCATAGCAATTGATACATCTGCTGCTTTGCTGTATCCGCATACGAAGTGAATACTCCCTTTTGGTAACAATTTTATAGCTTGATAGGTTTGCGCTTTCATATCATCTTCACTTGTAGCTTTGTAGTAAATCATACTTTTATCTCTGCTAGTTTCTTCATCTACCATGTTTGGGAAACCTTCTTCGCCTTTACCTATAAGCACATATAAAGCAATTTGAATGTCAGCTATTTTTCTGCTATCGGATATTAATATTGAAGTATCAATGTTATCCAAAGTTTTCGCAAGGTTACTCGTAAATGTATCCGCACTATTTTTGGTTTCATTTACCTCATTACTTTTCTCTTTATTTTTTTCAATTCGCAAAAAATAAAAGTTTAAAAATTTATTATCATTTGATAATAAAAAATATCCAATTGTTTTATCATTTACACTTAAATATTTACCTGTGGTATTTTTTTGAACTTCTAATTTTTCGGTTAATGTATAATTGTTTGTTCCATAATTTACCATACCCAATATTGCTTTGTGTGCAAGTAAAATACTATGTGCATTGGTGTAGCTGCATGCATATAAAGTACCACCACCGTCGGTAAATTTCATAAACTCATTTTCTTGCGCATGCATTAATGCAATTGGCTTTGCTTTATATTCGATTACTTCAGTATCTTTTGCAATTTCAATATTTGTAGATAAATTATTAAACTCCTCGAATGTTTTAAATGCAGTTTCTACAATAGCATATTGTATTTCTTTAATTATTTTTAAATCTGCTTTAGATAAAGGCTGCGCCTGTACATTATAAAAAATGCAACAACCAATTATTGCAATAGATATTTTAATAAAATTTTTCATAATAAATTTATTGGGCATTTTTATATTACAATTTTTGTCAACTTTTTTCTTTTAAAAATACTTGTATTTGACTGCAGTAAAATGAATTTTAATACATCAAAAAATATAATTTAACGAACAGTTTGATAGGGCAAATCCCCCTATTTATTGATGCTTCTACTAATTTCTACTCCATCTCTATAAGTAATAGTACCAAGGATTGTTGAACTGCCATTTTTAACTTCAGTATGTGTCCATACGCCATCCTTTTCATTATTGTGATAATTACCTCGAGAGTATTCATTATTTCCCAAATAAATATTTGCATCTCCCTCAGCCACATCGTGCACATAAGTTCCGTATCCAAAATAAAAAGATAAGTTTCGCTTTACACTTTCAATACGCCCCTCTCTCAAGCCATTTACAATATTGCCCATTTCACCGGTGCCATCGGCATTCCACAATTGGCAACTTCCGTTTAGTTTTCCATTGCTAAAAGTACCTATCCATTCTTGCCCATCTTTAGTAAACAACCTACCCATACCTTCTAATTTGTTATTTTTCATTTCGCCTACATATGTATTACCTGCTAAAGTTTTACCATTTTCTTGCACAGCTGCGGCTTGTACGGTCATTACTCCTGTGGGGTTGCCTAGGTGCCAATTACCCGTCCTTGTATTGCCATCGTTAAATGATAGTACGCCATACCCTTCAGGTTTGCCATTTGCTATACTGCCTGTATAAGTAACACCATCAAATTTTTTGTTGGTTACTTCGGTTGTTACATAAAATGGTTTTTCGGGTTTGGCTACAGGGAACTCATCAATAAATTCGTACCAGCCTAAATCTACTTTTTTTGGAGTAATGAGTTTTCCATTTTCATAAATGCCCTCGGCTATCAATTGCCCTACAGCATTGTATGTACGCCCATTCCCATTCATTAAATCGTTTTGCCAAAAGCCTTTGGAATAGCCACCGTTATTATATCGTATAGTACCTGCCCCGCTGCGTTTACCTTCAACATAATTGCCATAATAAGTTCCATAGCCTACTATTTTATTTATTGCATATCCATTTAATAAATTACTGTATTCCACACCAAGGTAATAGCTGCCATTGCTAGCCACATAATTTACTACCCCACTTCCTTTTTCATCATATTTATAGGCCCAATCTGTTGCTCTAAATTGCATACCATCTCCTCGTTTTAGGCGAGTGGTATAGAGACCATTATACGGTGCTTCAGTAGGCGACATTAAAATGCCAGTGCCAGGTATTGCTATATAAGTTGTATCACCACTATTTATATATTCAACTTTATATTCTACTTCGCCACCAAAATAAGAACCACTAATTGTAGTACTTTTACCAATTTTACAAATATTTTTATTTTCAAAAAAACCAAAGCTTTCATCATTTTTTTTTGTTTCAAACCTGATATATTCACACTCTTTATCTCTATAATGTTTGTCTTTAAATTTTAGTTTTTTCGCAACTTCCGGGCTAAAACCGGGCTTCTCTTTTTTGTATTTTTCTTTAAAGGTTTCAAAGTTCATTTCTTCATCTGCACGTATGTGGTACCCTTCCGATACGAGCTGGTGGTTGGCAGCATAATGAATGGTTTTGTAGGTGAGGTACCCAGTAGGTTGTTTATAAAAAAAAGTGCTGAGCATATAACTCCCATCAGGCGCAAACTGAAAACCATTTCTTGAAAGATAAGTGTTTACATTACCAATAAAATGAGTACCATCAGGGTAATATATACCTCCGCAAACATTGCGAATAGAAATTAAATTTTCTTGTTCCGTCAAGATTGGATTTTTACCGCTGCCTATATGCCCCATATAAATAGTGCCATCAGGGTAATATACTCTTGCATAATTATCTATACGTGGTTGGTTGGCTGTCATCCATCCAACAAATTTTCTACCATCGTTGTACTGAAATATAACAAAACCACTAGCAGTACTATTTAAAATAACGCCTAAGGGATTTCCACTATCATCTAAAAAAGAAAAACTAGTAGAAAATGTGGTATCAGGTAAGGCTGTTTGTGCATTAGTATTTCCACATTCAATTAGTAAAAAAGTAATGATTAATACACTTATTTTTTTAAAATACATACAGAGAAAATTTAAGTTGAATATTTGTTTATTATTTTATCAAGTTATTGAAACAAATTATAATTTGGTTGAATTTTCTAATACTTGGATTACATTATTACCTGTTATAGAGTTTCCATTACCAACTACCCCAAAATTACCCGTACTGCCATTGCCCCATGTAAAACACTCGTATCTACTACACTTGTATTATCCCAAATTAATAAATAACCGTTAATCTTTATTATACAAAGCAAGGCTATAGATTTCTTAATTATATACCCACCAGTGGGTATATTTATTTGCATAATCTTTTATGCAAAATGTCGTCGAAACTACCATAAGAGTTAGTTTTTCATGCAGTAGTACAAACTACGGGAGCTAGATGAGCTGCTTAATAAAAAGTTTTAAATTATACCTGCAACGGGTTTTTGGGTATATGTTGTTGCTTACAATATGTTCAAAAAACCTGTAACTCGTATTACAATTGTGCTGCCATCTATTTGTGCACACTATATTGTAACATTATTTTTTACTAGGCGATGTGGTTTAAAAGAAACTTACAAAATAGTAACATTTATACTTGCATCATGACTAGCTGGAGAGCCAGTAAAAGAAGTTTTTTACCTGAAATAATTTCTGCAATAAAATTACAACAATCATTATAACTGAAGACTTAACATTTTTTATTACTGTTTTAAAACTGGTACTAATTTTACTTTTAAAAATTTTATTTTAACACAAAGAGTAATATTATTTATACCTGTTCTTTGTAATATAAAATATTGAGAAACTAAATATTAATTTAAAGCCAAAGTAAATTTTTAAGAAATGGAATTTTATTATAAAAAAAATTAAAAGACTAAAAGGATTACCTATTTTAATTTATCACAAACTTTTTTAAAGAATTATTTTATTGATGTTGGTGCTGCATTTGTAGTAAAAATATCTCTGTGTATTGTACATTTTGAATGCATTGAATCTCTTTTCAAAACATTTTAACTATTTAGTTGCAACGCTGAAAAAGTATAAGAAAACTACAGAAATTAATTTTTACAGAAGGGGTTTACTACAATAAAAAAGGGACAGATCATAAAAAATGATTTGTCCCTTAAGGCGGAGACGGAGAGATTCGAACTCTCGATACAGTTACCCGTATACACACTTTCCAGGCGTGCTCCTTCAGCCACTCGGACACGTCTCCCTTTTTAATGGCGGCAAAAATACACTTTCAATATTTATGCACCGAATATTTTTTCAGCGTTTATAGTTGTTATTTGTTTTGCCTCCTCCACACTTATTCCTTTTACCAAAGCAAGTTTTTCTACAATAAATTTTAAATAACTGCTTTCATTTCTTTTGCCACGCATAGGTACAGGTGACAGGTATGGGGAATCCGTTTCCAGCACAATATGCTTCATATCTATGTTCATTAAAACTTCGGACAGTCCAGAATTTTTATATGTAATTACCCCGCCAATTCCTAAAAAAAAGTTCATGCCCGTAATCTGTTCGGCCTCGTAAAGTGTACCACCAAAGCAATGAAAAATTCCTTTCAAGCCTTTCCCTTCATATTTTTTTACAACATCTATTGTTTCCTGTGTGGCATTACGTGTATGTAAAATAAGTGGCAGATTATATTTCAATGCAAGGTCAATCTGCACATTTAGAGCAATATATTGTTCTTTTACAAAAGTCTTGTCCAATAAAAGTCCAGCCCGGTTTCTCCTATACCTTTAAAAGTTCTTTGCTCCAATAAGTTTTGCACGTGCAATAATTCTTCTTCATAATTTTCGTTTACCGAACAGGGATGCAGCCCTGCCATGGCAAAACAATAACTAGGAAATTTATTTTCCAGGTCATCCATTCTTTTGGTGCAGCCGGCATCTATTGCAGGTAGATAAAATTTTGTTATGCCTTCATTTAACGCCCTGTCAATTACTAAATCTACGTCCTCATCAAATTCTTTTGTATACAGATGGCAATGTGTATCAATCATAAACTGTAATTAAAAAAGGTTAAAAAACAAATTAAATTATATTATACTTATTAACATATATAGCTTAATTTGGATACAGTTTTCATAGGGTACGGATTAAAAACGGGCTTGGGTTTCTACCCGAGCCCACTTGTTTTAAACATTAAAATCAGTCAATTTTTTAAAACTGTAGCCCTTATCGGTTAAAGTTTTAAGAACTTTCGGCAGTGCATACATCATTTTTTCAGCAGCTTTTTCACTGTCATGAAAAACAACAATGGCTCCGTTGGAAATTTTAAAGACTACATTTTCCAGACATCTTTGAGGAGGTAAAGAAATATCAAAATCGCCACTCAATATCGTCCACATTATAATTTTAAAAGGTTTATTAAGGGTAGTTATTATTTTAGCTTGAAAAGTTTTAAGCTTTCCGTAAGGCGGTCTAAATAAATTACTATCAATATAATTTGATGCTTCCAAAATACCATCAACATAAATTTTATCAGTTGTGGTATAGCCGTTTAAATGTTGCTGGGTATGGTTGGCAACCGAATGGCCTTCATCAATAATACGGCGATATACTTCAGGATATTTAAGAACGTTATTCCCAATGCAAAAAAATGTTGCTTCAGCATTGTATTTCTTCAACTCATCCAACACAAAATCGGTTATGCCGGCATGTGGTCCATCATCAAAAGTTAAATAAATTTCTTTTTTATGTTTGTCCATTTGCCAAATTCTGTTCGGGTACAACATCTGCAACCACCTGGGCGATTTTACAAAATAAAACATAATGCAAAATAAACTTAAAGTACCACTAAAATCTACACTACAAAAGTTTGTCATTCATTAAAAAATATTTATACGACAAATGTAATTTTTGATTCTAAGAAGTAATAAGGTTTTTGCCTTTCCCTTTTTTTAGGATTGCTTCTGCGTTTTGCGAAAAGATTACAGCAGACTTCTTTGATTCACGTAGCATTTTTTTGTAAGATTATGCGGAGAATTACATTAAAACCATTTTTTGGAAATTGTATCTTTGCATTTATGAGTAAAGTAAGAGTAAGATTTGCACCAAGCCCAACTGGTGGTTTACATTTAGGTGGTGTAAGAACAGTTTTATACAATTATTTATTTGCCAAAAAACATGGTGGCGATTTTATAGTGAGAGTGGAAGATACTGACCAGTCAAGATTTGTGGCAGGTGCTGAAGAATATATTTTTGATTGCCTAAAGTGGTGTGGGATTGAAGCTGATGAAAGTGTTATGAAAAGCGGGCCGTATGCACCTTACCGCCAAAGTGAAAGAAAAGATTTGTACAAATCCTATGCAGAAAAACTTGTAACTGAAGGGCATGCTTATTATGCATTTGATACGCCTGAAGAAATTGAAGAAATGCGGGAGCAACGCAAAGCGCAGGGCAGCGGAAGTTTGCAATATGATGGCGGTGTAAGAATGAAGATGAACAATTCTTTGCGGTTGTTACCCGAAGAAACTGCATCGTTATTAGCAGCGGGAAAGCCTTATGTTATCAGAATAAAAGTGGAAGAAAACAGCAGCGTAGCTTTTACTGATATGATACGGGGCGAGATAACTTTTGATACAAACAATGTTGATGACAAGGTTTTATTAAAAGCAGATGGAATGCCCACATATCATTTAGCAGTTGTGGTTGATGACTTTTTGATGAAGATCACTCATGCATTTCGTGGGGAAGAATGGTTGCCGAGTGCGCCGGTTCATATTTTACTTTGGAAACATTTATTTGGGATTGAAAATATGCCGCAATGGGCGCATTTACCATTAATTTTAAAACCTGATGGCAATGGCAAACTAAGCAAGCGGGATGGCGACAGGCTTGGCTTTCCGGTATATGCCATGGACTGGACAGACCCTAAAACAGGTGATGTTACTAAAGGTTTTAAAGAGCTTGGTTTTTTACCTGAAGCATTTTTAAACATGCT
>Ga0123337_10003892_pt1 | contig 15508 bp, 10 predicted proteins | sample frozenSSSSmetaG_FD_89792 | JGI IMG/M metagenome (GOLD analysis project Ga0123337, IMG submission 89792) | Glacier valley bacterial and archeal communities from Borup Fiord, Nunavut, Canada, to study Microbial Dark Matter (Phase II) -... | ecosystem: Environmental > Aquatic > Freshwater > Ice >... | reverse complement strand
GCTACTTTGCACAAATCAACAGCTAAGGGGTTTAAATCCACCCCATAAATGCAATTTTGAATAACATCTCGAATCGCTAACTTTAAAGGTTCACTGCCTGGTTCAGCTTCCCCAGTGCGGATTTTAGCTAATTCCTTTCCTACCCGACGTGCTGCGGCTAAGAGAAAATGTCCCGAACCACAGGCGGGGTCTACAATTTTGAGACTGAGTAAACTTTGTTCGTAGTTGCGCTTCAGCGCATCTTGATCCGAATGCGCTGAAGCGCAACTACGAACTTTTTCTTCAATTACAGGTTCTAAAGCTGTTTTTATCAGTTGTCCTACTAACTGCGGTGGCGTATAGTAAGAGCCAGTAGTTTTCCTCTCACTACCAAATACTAATTTAAATTCGTAATTTTTAGGAGAGATTTCTGGGTGAAAATCAAGGAGACTTTCATATATACTACCCAATTCTTCTACATCCAAGGCAGCATAATTTACCCGTCGTAATTGCCCCTTATCTTGATATAATGATAACTCCCGAATCGCTACTAGCAAGTCATGATTATCAATAGCACAATCATCTAAAGCTGGTAGAGTGTACGAACCAAATAAATCGCCATTTAATGGTGATAATCCTAAATATTTTCCCCGCCAATTCTCATCAAACAGCAAGAATGTAACCCGCAAACCCTGCCATAAATCTTGAAAGCCTTCCCGCCGCCAATGGGGACGCTCGGCTAACTCTCGCAGTCGCTCAATGCTGTAATATTCTCGGTAGATTTGTGCTTTCTCTACATCATCTCCAATTAATAAATTGCGGGATTCTGCAACCATCAAAAACAGCAGGCGATAAATCAGCCGCAACAGTTGGCGATAATATCCGATATCTGTTAATTCTGTACCAGCAGCAAGCTTCTGCCGCAAGTTTTCATTACTGGGATGTTGGAGAAAACCAGTGCCTAACTGTATTAGTGCTTTTTCTACCCCATCTCGGAGTCTGTCGCGTACCCGTCCGCCCTGTTGCAGTGCTTCTTGGTGGTAATATTCCAGCAAGCACTTATCCGCATCATCCATGTTTTCAGGCAAGCGGGAACGGTGAAACAACCGATAAAATAGCCCAAACTCGGCAAAGTTCTCACCGTTGAGAATCTGTTCTAAGTCAAATTCAACGTAGGTAAGACGAGTCATCAAGGAAGAGTCGCGCAGTAACCGCCAGCGAAAACCGTTAGTTGCGATCGCCCACAAATGTTCCGTCTTGTTAAGATACTCCTGCACCAGTGCGTGTGCTGATAACCTGGGTGTGCCACTGGGAGGACGATGATCCACTTTGATTCGACAACCGATAATGTGTATCGGTGGCTTGTTTTCGCCTAATTCCGCACGATGAGAAGTTGCATAAGTTTGTCCCTCCACGACTTCGGCTTTAGCAGTGTAAACAGGGTTATATCCGAGACTGCGTAGTAAGGGAACTACCCACAATTCGCGGGTGACGCTGGTAGCGGTATCATCTGCATCTAACCTGTCTAATTGCCGTTGAAATGCAGCCCAATAAGCTTTAGCATCACCCCATGCGATCGCAATTTCATCTGCTAGCTTGTCAGTTTTGGTAAAACCAAAATCTTCTGGTGCTTGCCCTTTGACATTACTTGCCAGCAATTCGGCAGTTATATCTGCTGCTAGCAAATTCCCTTCAATCTGAACGCCTGCTAAAGTAATCCTTGCTACACTCATCTCTCACGCACCTAATATTAAAAATTGTCTAAAAAATTACGAATTACGAATTACGAACTTGTACTGAGCGTTCGCGTAGCGTCTCGTAGAGAAGTCGTTGGCGCAGCCTCTCGTAGAGAAGTATTACGAATTTTCCCAGGCTGGAGAATATAAACGCCTAAAATGTCCATCGGTAGCTGTGGTTTGACCTGAATCTGTCCTTCTTGGGTGATGGATCTGACTCGCCGATGGGATTGGGAAAGAGAATGCGATCGATCTCTAGCAAATAGTTCTAAATCAGACTCAATCTCTGTAATTTTGCTGAGTAAGTCTTCAATTTCCGCCTGTTTGATGCCTGGAGGCGCATCACCCACAGGGTTAGCTTGTTCCAGCAAAGATTTCGCTTCCTCTGGTGTCAGCCAGATGGGATTAGATGGAGGCCCAGTAAATCCAACTACTGCACACTCTTCCGCTAGCAAACTTTGGTGTTTTGGACTGTTTAACAAGTGCCGTAGCCGCAATAACAGCAAAGTCGTGCGCTTAGTGACAGTATCCGTCGTAGTAAAACCACACCGTGCTGCTATGGGGTCTTGACTATTGGAGAGTGCATCTTCAATAATGTGACGCGCTAAACCTTCTACCAAAGGGTGATTCCGTCCTACATATTCCACTCCTTCTGGTGCAGGGGTTGTAAAGGTGAGCAAGCGCGGCTTATCCCCCAGTGCAGGCTGGAGAAAATTAGGAATTGTGGATAGTAACCAACCCTGTTTTTTCTTGCTTAACGAACAAGATAGGCGATTTGCTGCTGACAACACGAACCGTTCCACATCCTGTTCATTACCTAGAATTTGGTCAGATTCAATCAGTTCTTGTTCTACCTCCACAGGTTTGATTGACCGTTGAGCAAAGCGAGTACGGCTAGTTTTTTCTCGTTCTACTGCTTTGTCCCAATTTTTATGAACTTGCTCAACAGCAGATTCTTTTTCATCCAATAAATCCAGCAGAGACAATTGCACTGCATCTTGAGCGCAGTCAAATAAAGATTTAAAAACAGCTTCCGACACTGTGGTGCTGTCCATTGGTACGGGAACAGTAATTCCCAAAGTCTTGTGAATCTGTACAGCCTTGCGAATTAGCACGTCCAAAACTGCACCATCTACCGGATTATCTGAACCGTAAAGCAACAAGGTTTTGACTTGAGTTGCAGTTTGACCATAGCGGTCAATACGTCCTTCCCGTTGCTCCAAACGATTGGGATTCCAGGGTAAATCGTAGTGAATTACCGCACTGAAGTGGGATTGCAGGTTTACCCCTTCACTCAAGCAATCAGTAGCTACCAAAACTCTTTGAGGATATGACTTTAACTCTTGCAGGCGAATTTCTCGTTCGTCTTCTGAAAGTTCCCCAGTAATGGCAATGACTCGAATTTGACTCCCCTTTTTTTCTAATTTTTGCTTGAGAGTATCAGCAACATAATTTGCTGTGGCAATATAGCGACACCAGATAATCGGGTTAAAGCCTTCTGAAAGCAGGGTTTGTATGGAAGCGATACATGATTGTAATTTTTGGTCTTTCTCACCCTGTAACTTTTGGGCTGCTTGCACAAAAGCTCGGAGCTTGCGTTCGTAGTTGCGCTTCAGCGCTTCGCCATCCTCGGAAGGCGCTAAAGCGCTACTACAAACAGTCGGAGTTGCATCAACAGCTTGCTCCTGGTCTGTGGAGTCGTAAACGTAAGAACTCATTAAATCTTCGTCTAAATCAGGAAGCAAACTATCGTCACTGGATTTACTCACCTGACGGTTTAACGTTGCTACTGCGGCGGCGGGAGAAGACATCACACAACGAATCAACGCTAACGCTGACCAATAACGTCCCCGACGCTGGGCATAGCTCATGTCTTGCGTTGTAGTTTTTACTAGCCCACGAGCAAAGTTGTAGACATCATCAAATAATTGCTTATATTCCTTCGATAACTTGTAAGGCTTTTCTTCTGAATCTCTTTCAGGAAAAGGCGTTTCATTCCCCAACCACTGTTTAACATCTGCCCGCCGACGCTGAATAAAATGACTCGCCAGTTTATCTCGCTGTTTCTCTGTTAGGCGGTCTAGGGTTAATTGCTCAAACTCGGGTTGGAGCAATCCTAGCAGTGATAAAAACGACTCTTCAATGCCACTGTGAGGAGTAGCAGAAAGTAATAATAAATGGCGATCGCTTTTCTCGGCAATCTGCTGAATTAATTGGTGGCGTTGCTGCTGAAATGTACTCTTGCTGCTGGGACGGGTACAAGTATGCGCCTCATCCACAATTACAAAATCAGGACAGTGTGTAATAAAACTTGCACGACGGCGTTCTCCCTTGGCATAGTCCAAGCTAACAATCAGGTGTCGATAGTAACTAAATATATGAGAACCATTCGGGATTGCTCTCTCCAATTTAGAAGCTGTTCCAGAACGGACTACCACAGCATCAATATGAAACTTTTCTCGTAATTCCTGCTGCCACTGGTCGCATAAATGAGGAGGGCAAAGGACAGCTATCCGCTTTACTTCACCTCGATCTAAAAGTTCACGAGCAATTAATCCACCTTCAATGGTTTTCCCAATTCCCACGTCGTCGGCAATTAGCAGTCGCACTGTCTCTAATCGCAACGCCATCAATAAAGGAACTAACTGATAAGGACGAGGACGCAATGATAAACGTCCCAAACATCGAAATGGCCCTGCTCCACTTCGCAGCAAGTGACGTGCTGCATCCATCAGTAGCATTGCTGCTGTATGGTCTTTGATACTGATAGCGTTTGGTAAGGGAAAGGTTGCTGGTTGCAGAGTTTCTATCCCCAACTCCTGAAGCTTCTGATAAATTCCCGCGATTTCCTCTTCGTTCCCTGAGAGAGGACGCAAGCGAATAACATCTTCATTTTCGGTGGGTAATACAACCCACTGCCGATTGCGACAACTGACTATAGAGCCTGGTATGGGGTTCAAGGTTTCCGTCATCGTTTCCCCGTATTTAAAAATAGGCAACAGAGGACAGGCACTAAGGATTGATTTCTTACTACCTGCTCTTTCTAAATTGCCAATAGATATTATGTGTAATGTTTAATTAGTAACTAAGTTACTTCGTAAAATTACGCTTAATATAAAGTTCAGTACATTCCATTAGTAATATAATTTAAGACAAAATGCTCTAGTGCTATTACTGAAGAATAAGGTGGGTTGCATCCAAGGTAGTTTTCCAAAAACTAAATTTTAATTGCTGGGTTTATCGTGGGCAAATTCAATTTACGCTTGTGCTGATGTAACACACCGCATTTCAAAAAGCGATCGCTCTAAGAAAAAAGAATGCGTAGGCGTAGCCGTCGTAGACATCGCCTCTGCTGTTCAACAATTACAGCCAAGTTCTTAGCTAGAGTTTACACAAGTAAAAGGCGATCGCTTTCCACAATCCTGCTACTTTTCATCAGTAGCGGACTCTTTCTTTTTTAACCAATCTCTAATCGCCTCCTCCAAAGCCGCAGTCTGGGTCAATTCCAGACGCGCACAGGCAATTTCAAAAGCATTTTAATAAAAGGCTAAAACCTTATACTATACAAGTATCTAAAGATTTAGGATTGAATCAACTCTTTGACGAGTTGGAGATAGAAATAATATCGGATAAGAATACCAGATAAGCATGATAATTATTGGTTGATTCTTAATTTACAAAGAAAGAAAGAGGGCAGAACGTAGAAGATTGGAAGTATCAATAAAAATTTTTAGCATAAAATCATCATTTCTTCACATCATCCTGATGATTACAAATTTATTTTGTAGTTATAGGTATTCCGATCGCACTAGGTCAAGCTTACAAATGAATCGGGTTGCTCGCCGTTGTTTTTCTTACTTACTGTGTTTGGGATTAGTAGTCAATTTAACAGTTTTTTCACTCTCTTCACTGCCCGTTTATTCCCAAAAAACAAGCCCTTTAACTACAGAAATTCGCGGCGTTTGGCTCACTAATGTTGCAAGTGGTGTACTATTTGTACCCTGGGGTATTAACCGCGCTTTAAACCAATTATCGGCTCTTAACTTTAATACAATTTATCCTGTAGTTTGGAATCGAGGACATACTTTCTATAAAAGTACTTTAGCTAAAATTGCTACAGGCTCTGATACTCAACCTTTCCTCAACTTTATGCACGGTGGACAGGATGTTTTAGCAAAAATAGTGACACTTGCTAAAGATAAAGATTTGAAAGTCATTCCCTGGTTTGAATACGGGTTCATGACGCCCCATTATTCACAATTAGCAAGGCGTTATCCTGACTGGTTAACAATTGGGCAAGAAGGTATAAACTCTATTCAAGATGCGCCACCGGAAGAAATCAACAATCTTTTGGTCAGTAAACAGGCTTGGTTGAATCCTTTACATCCAGAAGTGCAAGAGTTTATTCAAGGGCTAATTTTGGAAGTAGTCAGGGATTACGATGTGGATGGGATTCAGCTTGATGACCATTTTGGAATGCCTGTACAGTTTGGCTACGATCGCTTCACTATAGAACTATACCAGCAAGAACATCAAGGCAAAAGTCCCCCTATTGATCCTTTTAACTCAAAATGGATGCGTTGGCGGGCAGACAAAATTACTGATTTCATGGCAAAAATTTATCAAGCTGTCAAGGCGGTTAAGCCCAATGTCAGAATATCTTTGTCTCCTAACTATCAAGCTTTTGCCTATAAATACTATTTGCAAGACTGGGAAAGTTGGGTAAAAAAAGGTTTAGTTAATGAGTTAGTTTTGCAAGTATATCGAAATGATAAAAACTCTTTTATCGCTCAACTGGAACAACCATCTGTGAAATTGGCTCAAAGTCTAATTCCTGTAGGTATTGGTATATCAACGGGAACGGTAGGTAATCCTGTGAAAATCGCCCAAGTTAGAGAACAGGTTCAGATAGTGCGCGATCGCAATTTTAATGGTATCTCTTTTTTCTACTGGGAGAGTCTGTGGGGTTACATTATACCTGAATCACCTCAACAGCGACGCAAAGCTTTTTTTGAGATGTTTAATCCTAAAACTGTCAGACTATTACACCCAAAGAAACTTTGATGCGATTCGCGCCTAGAAATACTAGATTTGGCTTGACATTACTGTGGACTTTGGCTACTTTTGACGGTTTTTTATTGAGTTTACTCTTAATTGAAGTCGGCGAAAAGCCAGATATCGGGGTAGTAGAAGCAGCTATCGGCGGATTTGTAATCGCACTTCTTCAAGGCTGTCTTCTCAAACAACCTATATTTTGTATTCGGTGGATTTTGTCAAGTCTTTTGGGTTGGAGTATGATTACCGCGATCGGTATTGGTGGCATCGGTTGGATTGTACCTAGCACTCAGATTCTTCCCCTGAGAATCCTGTCTGGAGCGGTTTATGGTGCGCTTGGCGGCTTCGGGATTGGATTGACACAATGGTTAGCAATTCCCCAGCCGGTGGTGGCGTGGCGATGGATATTTGTCTCTGCGGCAAGTTGGGCTATTGCTGTCCCCGTGGGTTCTGTTGTCGGGATTATCTTGCACCGCTTGACGCAGTTATTCTTAGGCGAAGTCATGGGATTAGCTATCACTTGGCTGCTGGTTGGTATTCTTACAGGAATGAATGCTCACAAATTGCGCTCTTAACTTGCCACTCCCCATTATTAAGAATTATAAATTTAATTGATGTCTAGTGACGATTCCACTTAGATATATGCAAAAATTTTAAAAAATTGTTAAAAACAAATTTTAGTAAGTTTGACCTAATCTGCAAATGTATTTTCGCCTTCAAAAAGCAGGATTTGTTAAGCTGACTCCTACTTAGCTTTCCTAGATTTCTGATCAGAAGTAGAGAAAGATCCAAATTTCGATGAGAAGACTTTGCTATAGGCGCTAAAGTGCATCTACACAAACGTAACTACAAGAGAGCGCCTAGAACAGTCAGTAATACTAGACAGGGACTCTCCCATGAATATAAATCCAGTGGAATCAACTATAGAGTTGACAAAATTATCACCTCCTCAGATTCTATTTGGTACAGAAGTAGATGAGAAAAGCACAGAACAAGCAGTTGGACTCCAGGTTGAACGAGATCATTTGTTAGAAGCGATCGCTAGACGGATTCAGCAATCTTTAGAATTAGAGACAATTCTGCATCACACAACAAAAGAACTCCGCCAGTTTTTGAATTGCGATCGCGTGCTAATTTATCGCTTCGAGGCTGATGGTAGTGGAGTAATCATTACTGAATCAACTGTAACTGCCAGTGAGCGATTGTTAGGAAAAAACATCACCGATTCCTGCTTGGGTGGCAAACATCGAGAACACTACGGACGAGGTTGCATTCAAGTTGTCGAAGATATTTATGCAGCCGGCTTGCATTCTTGCTATATAGATTTCCTGGCATCTTTGCAGGTGAGAGCCAATCTAGTTGTGTCAATTTTTAAAGAGCAAGATATCTGGGGGCTATTAATTGCCCAGCATTGCCAGCAACCGCGTCAATGGCAGCAAACGGAAACTGATTTGCTCAAGCAGTTGGCAACTCAAATCGGCATTGGTGTGCAACAGGCAGAACTTCGTCAGCAGATTCAGTTTTTCAAAGCAAAATTGGAGTTGCAAAAACAGAAGCAGATCAATCAGTTGCAGCAGGTGCGATTTGAAGCCTTGATGCGACGGATGACAGAACAAATCCGCGACAGTCTGGATCAAACTCAGGTGTTACAGACAGTAACTCAGGAATTAGCAGAGTTACTGAACCTTGAGCGTTGTCAAATCGAACTCTATAGCAGTTGCCAAACTCTGGTTACTATTACCTACGGATACAGCAAGAAGCTACCCTATTGTCAAGGATTGACCAGAGAGATTGCAGACCATCTGGAAATTTATCAACCCCTGTTACAAAAACAACCATTGCAATTTTTGGAAATTGTGCCGGGATGGGAACCAAAGTTGTTAGTTATGTGCCAGATGGCTTGTCCAATTTTCGATACTCAAGGGATTTTGGGGAATATTTGGTTGACAAGAGCGACACAAGAAGGATTTGATGAATTTGAAATTGAGCTAGTGCAGCAGGTAGCAAATGAATGTGCGATCGCCATTCGTCAAGCGGAGTTTTCCGAACAAACCCAGGCACAGGTAAAAGAATTAGAAAAAGGCGATCGGCTCAAAAACCAATTTCTCAGAACCCTGTCCCAAGAACTGCGGACACCAATAACTAGCATCAGCCTTGCAGTCCAAACACTCGAAAGTGTCCTCACACCAGAGGAGATATCAAATATAGAAATAGTTCCGCAACTTTTCCAGATTCTGCATAACGAGTGTGGGCGAGAAAACAAATTAATTAACGATCTACTCACACTTACATATCTCGAAGCCGAACCCGAACCCCCAACTTTGATTGCTATTGACTTACAAAGCTGGCTTCATCCCATTGTCGAGTCTTTTCGAGACCTCACCAACTGCCAGCGACAAAAGTTAAATCTGAGGGTTGATCAGGCGTTGCCGCCTTTGGAGACAGATATCACCGATTTTGAGCGGATTGTCACCGAACTGCTCAACCATGCCTGCAAATACACCCCAGCAGGCGAATCGATCAGAGTCTCTGCTCACCTAACAGGGGATGCAGTAGAGCTTAATATTACCAATTCGGGAATAGAGCTTACCAGCAATGAACTATCACGGATATTTGAGCCTTTCTATCACCTTGACAAACATGATCCTTGGAAACATAGCGGCACTGGACTGGAATTGGCATTAGTGCAGAAAATGGTCAGACATTTAGGCGGCTCAATTTATGTCAAGAGTGCAATGGGTCAAACCACCTTCACCGTCAAATTCCCTCTTTAATTTGTTTTTGGGCGCGGCACTAGCAAATCTGTCAGAAGTTGTGCTATGCTTGTTATTCGTGCGGGTGACTAGCTCAACGGTAGAGCAGTAGACTCTTAATCTATTGGTTCTGAGTTCGAATCTCAGGTCACCCACTTTTTAAGTATTTTAAAAGCTTCTTGAGCAATTAGTGCATATTTACATAATTTGTATCATTTATGCACAGCTATTTACCTGAAAATAGACCACGCAGTAGGGGCAATACCCTGCGGGTTCGCGTAGCGTTCCGTAGGAAAGCTAAAGCTACATGAATTGCCCCTACGTGAATAAAGCGCAGCCTCACATAGAATTGGTATTACCACAGTTTGGGCATTTGTTACAAACAAAGCAGCAGATGTTAGGAATGAAGTTATTGTAGTTACCACAGCTTGTTTATTTGTAGCAAACGCTGATGTTGTCCTTACCACAGCTTAAGTAAAACTTATCAATAAACTTGTTGTCGTTACCACAGCTTGTCTATTTGTAGCAAACGCTTAGGGACTTATATTTTGTTAAACCCTTGGGTTAAACTATTGCTAAAGCAATCTAACATTTTAATTCATTATGACTCAATCACCAGTAAAAACTCTCTATATCACAGACTTTGCATTGTGGATTCAGCAGACTCTCAATAGCTTAAAATCCCAAGATTATAGCACCGTAGACTGGGAAAACTTAATTGAGGAAATAGAAGCATTGGGGAGGAGAGATAGACGCGAATTAGAAAGTCGTTTGACAACTTTATTTGAACACGCCTTAAAACGGAATTATGTAAATTTACCAGAATGTTATGGCGGTTGGGAAGCAACAATTAGCCGCACACAACAGGAATTAAGTCGTATTCTTCGAGATTCGCCTAGTCTGCGTAATTATTTCTTAACTATATGTGATGAATGTTATCAAAATGCACATAAAAACGTGAGTAAGGAATATGAAACAAAGTTTCCTGATGATTGTCCTTTTCCTACTAATGTAGAAACATTATTGAATGAAAGTTTTTGGTATTGTTAAAAACCTGTAGTCAAATTACCTAATATTATCTTTAAACTTACTCAAACCAATCTTTCCCTCCTGGTAATTCGGCTAAATGATGATCAATAATGTTTAGTAGTTCTTTAGGCTGATATTGATAAGTTAAATACAAAAGTTTTTCAGCAACATCAATCAATAGTTCTTGATTAAGCCTTTGGGAAATTTGACTAGGTTTTAACGTACCCTGAAAAATTTCCGCACTAGCTGGTCGAATTGCCCTTGCGACTGCCTCATCTAAATATTCTTGCCATTCATCAGCTTTAATATAGTAAGATTTTTGATGATCTTTAAGATTTAATTTGGCAATTTGAATTACTGAGTCAGAGATTGAAGCAATCCAAGAGTTGGTTAAACGCTGTTCAATTTGATTTTTAATGAGATGAATACATAATCTTACTAAAAATGCTTCTATTTTTCGTAGAGTTGCCTGTTTACTCATCTCCTCTAAATCATCAATAATCTCTAGCGCATCATCATAACGACCTTCTAAAATACTTTGTCTTAATTCTGTTAATTCTTGTGTCATATATTGTTAGGAACAGAGAGTGGGAGAGTTTTATCAAAATTCTCAAGACTTATGCACCTTGTTCAAATTCGTCAATGGCTTGAATTTCATCTGAAATCTGGGTGCATTGTTCTAATAAAGCAATATTTAGTTCTGGCAATAATTCACTTGAGGTAATCTGTTCGTAGCCGTAACTATCTAAAAACTCAGATGGTGTTTCTTCCCGTAAGTGGTAAAGTCTGAGTCGATGGTTACTGAGCGTAGTCGAAGTATTGAATTGCCAAATCCAAACTTCAACAACTCCCAAACGACGATAAATTTCTAATTTATCAATGCTTCCACTGGTGATGTTTACCTCTATAGCTAAGTCTGGGATATTTTTCTTCTCGGAAATCGAGTAACATTCATCTGGTTCAACCCCAGCTTGCTTAAGTTGTTTTTTAATTGTGGAACTCCCCATTGGGCTGAATCGAATTCGCTTTAAGTAGAGATAGCGTTCTATCAAAATAGCCAAACGTTTTTTGATATTTTCATGTCTGATAGACGGTGACACAATTTCTAATATCTCATCCAAATAGGTGACACGGTAATGAGAATTATCTTCTAGTTTGGCTAGTAAAGCTTCATACATTTGCCAGCTTACCCCACTAGTGACAAATTTTTCCTCTGGATCATCAATAAGTTCTGGGTCATCTAAGAGTTCTTTCAAGCTAATGACCATTGTTTTCTCTAAAAATTAGGGTTTAAGTAAATACTAAGCAGTGTCCACTGGATAAAAATTTTTTTGTTCAACTGACTCCACTGAGGAAGCACCAAAACGATAGCCTTTGCCATAGACTGTGTGAATCAACGCAGTTTCTCTACCTACTTCAATCTTACGACGCAGCAAACGAATTAATGCCGCGATCGCATTACTATTGGGTTGTTCCTCTTGCCACAAATTTTGCATAATCTGGGCATGAGTCATTAGTTGTCTAGTGTGTTCCATAAAGTATTGTAATAACTGGCTTTCTTTCTGCGAAAGCTCAATTATTCGTCCTTGGCGATATGCTACTTGATTTTCACAGTCGAGTTCTAAATCAGCGACAGTCAGCCGTCCGGTAGTGGTTTCATAAGTTTGGGAACCGGAACGACGCAATAAAGCGCGGACTCTGGCTAATAACTCCCGCAGTTCAAAAGGTTTAACTAAATAGTCATCTGCACCAGCATCTAAACCTTGTACGCGGTCATCTAGAGTATCCTTAGCTGTGAGAAACAAAACAGGAGTGGTTTTGCCTTGGCATCGCAATTCCTGACAAATTTCTAACCCCGTCTTTCCTGGCAACATCCAATCTAGAATTAATAAGTCATAATTGCCTGTTTGTGCATATTCGCTGCCACTTGTTCCATCGTAAGCGGCATCGACAGTGTAACCCTCACGAGTTAATAAGCGACTCAAGGGTTCAGTTAGTTCAACTTCATCATCAACTAATAAAATTATGATGCTGCTTGTGGTAAGCATATAGAGATATTATTCAACTGCCGGAACGCCAAGGATAGTAAAAAAAGAATGCTGACTGTTGCATTGCCAAAAGGGGAACTCCTTAAAAATAGCATCCGCCTGCTACAATCTGTAGGATTAGACTTTAGTGCTTTTTTAGATTCAGGAAATCGCCAACTTCAAATTCCTGATACTAAGGGAGTTGCAAAAGGTTTGCTGGTGCGGGCGCAAGATGTACCTGTTTATGTAGAATATGGTCAGGCACAACTGGGTATTGTTGGTTATGATGTGCTGCGGGAGAAGCAGCCACAAGTTGCCCATTTGGTAGATTTACAGTTTGGGCATTGTCGAATGTCGGTGGCGGTAAAAGCATCCAGTTCTTACCGATCGCCTTTAGATTTACCACCGCATGGTAGAGTTGCTTCTAAGTATGTCAATTGCGCTCGTGAATATTTCCACAGTCTAGATTTACCTGTGGAAATAGTGCCGTTGTATGGTTCAGTGGAATTAGGGCCGATTACTGGGATGTCAGAAGCGATCGTAGATTTGGTTTCCACAGGGCGCACTGTGCGCGAAAATGGTTTGATTGAAATTGCCACTCTGTATGAAAGCACGGCGCGGTTGATTGCCCATCCTCTGAGTTATCGCCTAAACACGGGTAATCTAAGTGATGTGATTGCCAAGCTGCGGTCAGCTGTTTTGGTAGGGGTTTAACAGTTCCAGTCAGAGGGAAATTTTGCACATTTGAGATGCTCGACAATTTTTATCACTAACCATTCGCTTAACCCTCGATTGACTGAACTTTTGAGGAGGTGAGAATGTTACAGCTATTTTCACAGGGAAATAGACCACGCGGTAGGGGCACAGAAAAAGCTCATTGGTGTAAACTTAAGCTGAAATCTTTTGACTGTATGAGTTTTGCCCTCACCCCCAGCCCCTCTCCCAAAATGGGAGAGGAGAGAAAATTCTCCAGTTCCCCTTCTCCCATCTTGGGAGAAGGGGTTAGGGGATGAGGGCAACCGTGGAACCCTTTTTTTGCCTAACTTCTACCTTAAGTTGACACCAATGAGCATTGCTGTGCCCCTACGACAGATGTGGTTCAAATAGATGAAAACTGCTGTAAGCAATATTTCGCCAACACCATATTACATTTAAATTTATTAAGAGAAGTCAATGAAAGCTAGACCCATTGATACAGAAGTGGCGAGGCTAGAAACCCTCCGCCAGTATCAAATTCTTGACACGGAACCGGAAGAAGCCTACGACAATCTTGCCCAGTTAGCGGCATTTATCTGTGGCACTCCCATCTCCTTGGTAAATTTCATTGATGAAAATCGTCAATGGTTTAAAGCAAAAGTCGGTTTAGATATATCAGAAATGCCCCGGAGTGTTGGATTATCTTACCTTTGCCAAGAGCAGCGTAATGTTGTAGTGGTTCCCGATACCCTAGCTGATGAAAAATTGGCAAAGAATTTGGCAGTAACTAGCTATCCATATATGCGGTTTTATGCAGGTGTACCCCTAATTACCCCCAAGGGAGATATGTTAGGAACTCTGTGCGTGATTGACCAAGTTCCCCGGCAATTGAGCCAAAAACAAGTGGAGGCGCTTGTAGCTCTGAGTCGCTTGGTAATCGACCAACTAGAACTCAGGCGTTATGTAGCTGAGGTATCTGAAGTTACTGAGAAACTATTAGCACACAAGCAAACAGTCAACGCCCAATCTGAAGCCGCCAGAACCCGCATTGATAATCTTCTCGAAAGCATCACTGATGGATTTTTTGCCCTGGATAAAAAGTGGCGATTCACCTACATTAATGGTCAAGCCGAACGGCTCTTGCAAAAAAACCAGTATGAGCTTTTGGGTAAAAACATCTGGAAGGTGTTTCCAGAAATTATCAGTACAACATTCGATTGTGAGTATCACAGGGCAATCTTAGAACAAGTGAGTGTGGAATTTGAGGAATTTTATCCGCCACTAAACTGCTGGCTGAAAGTCCACGCCTATCCTGCAAAAGACGGCTTATCTGTTTATTTTCAAGATATTACTGAACGACGCCAAACAGCAGAAGCACTACGGGAAAGTGAAGAACGCTGGCAATTAGCATTACATGGTAATAAGGATGGGATTTGGGATTGGAACCTCAAGACTAATGAAGTGTTCTTCTCAACTCAATGGAAGGAGATGCTCGGCTATAAAGACCAGGAAGTTTCCATCGGTTGGGATGAATGGACAAAACGAATCCATCCCGATGAGCGAGATTGCGTAGTTCAAGCTTTCCAAGACCACTTTGCCAAGAAAACACCGTTTTACGTCTGTGAATATCGAGTCCAATGCCAAGACGGCAACTATAAATGGATTCTAGATCGAGGACAGGCACTTTGGGACGCATTGGGTGATATAGTACGGATGGTGGGTTCTTATACTGATATCACAGATCGCAAGCTGGTAGAAGAAGAATTAAAACGGCAAAATCTGCGATCGCAATTATTTGCCGAAATCACCCTGAAAATTCGAGAATCTTTACAAATAGATGAAATTCTGCAAACTGCGGTTACTGAAGTACAAAAATTACTCCAAGCTGACCGAGTTTTGATTTTTCAACTGTGGCCTGATGGTTCGGGAACAGTGGTGCAAGAGGCGGTGCTACCGGGTTGGCCGGTAATTCTCGGAAGAAATCTGCTCGACACCTGCTTTAAAGAACACTACATAGAAAGATATCGCCAGGGAAGAGTTAGTACCATTGAAGACATTGAAGCTGCTGATATTAACTCCTGCCATCGAGAATTTCTGGCTGAATTTGCGATTAGAGCTAATCTGATAGTGCCGATTCTTGTCAGAGATGGCATTTGGGGCTTGTTGCTGGCTCATCAGTGTGCTGCACCTCGACAGTGGAATAACTTTGAGACGGAGTTGTTACAGCAATTAG
>Ga0123337_10003887_pt1 | contig 15524 bp, 14 predicted proteins | sample frozenSSSSmetaG_FD_89792 | JGI IMG/M metagenome (GOLD analysis project Ga0123337, IMG submission 89792) | Glacier valley bacterial and archeal communities from Borup Fiord, Nunavut, Canada, to study Microbial Dark Matter (Phase II) -... | ecosystem: Environmental > Aquatic > Freshwater > Ice >... | reverse complement strand
GCGCGTCCTTGATCCCTCTACGCCTCCGACTGCAACAACTAGCAAGCGCAAGCTGACGGCGAGAGCTTTGCTGTCCTCTAACATTGCCGGTATTTGGTCAGACAGAGATGACATTACAGATGACGTTGAATATGCAAGGCAGTTGCGCCAAGCAGCCTGGCAGCGGAGAGACAATCGTACATGATGATGGACACCAACATCATGATCGACCTCATGCGTGGGCGGCAAGAGCTGGTCAAGTGGTTCGACTCGCTTGGTGAGAAGGAAATCATCCTACCTGGCTTTGTAGTAATGGAGCTTATTGCTGGATGTAGGAACGATGATGAAATTGTCCAGGTTGAGGCATTTGCCGAGAACTTTGATATCTACTGGCCCACGAAAGACGAATGCGAAAAGGCTGTTGACTACCTTATCAAATATCGTAGAGACGGCATGGGTGTGGCAGATGCGTTGATCGCTGCGTGTGCAGCAGGTAGACGAGTTCCCCTCTGTACCAATGATAATGATTTTAGGAACGTCACTGGCTTGAAGATCATCAAGCCATATGATAGAAATGCCCCTGCTCAACTACCAAAGCGTAAGGCCCCAAGAAGGAAAAGCAATAGCAAAGGTTGAGCTTACACTCTTCCCATCCCCTCATACACCCGCCCCGGCGCGTATCTGGTGGCAACTTCGCGGCAGAAGTAGGAGAACTCGCCTGCATCAAGTGGCGGGCTGGTGTGGTCGGGTCGCTGCCCCCGCGAGGGCGGCGTGAAGCAAAGGGTCGCCAGTACGTCGAAGCTCTCCAACGCCTTCATCTGCGCGTCGAACCAGGACCATGCGCCAGGGATGTGTGAGTCGGCCCAACTCAGGCCGGTGCGCACCTGCTTCACCCCCAGGTGCTTCAGCCACCAGACGGCGCGTTCTAGCGTCTCATAATCCTCGTAGTGGAACCACTGGCAGATACCAGGCTTGTGGGCAAGCTGCTTGAAGGTCTCCAAAGCTAGCTTAGGGGTTTGCTTGTCCTCGTTGATCAGGCCCATGTGGAAGTGGCGGTAGTACGCGCTACCCTCGCTCTCCTTGTGCCGCGTGGTCGCCGGGCGGTGGCCTGGCAGGTCGAATAGGGAGTACCAGTAGACACGCTCTACTTCGCGCAGCAGTTCTATCGTCCGTTGCAGGCCAAACTGCTGCACTTCCTCAGCCCCGAAGCTGCTCACCCCCACCTCTGTCACCCAGACCGGCTTGCCCGCGAGCCGCTCGATCAGCAGCACCTTCTGCGGCCAGTCGTTGATTGCCCAGTTGTTCCAGTCTAGGGGGAAGCCATGTACTGCCACTACGTCTACCGCCTGCAACGCACCATGTTCGCCCAGCTTCTCCACAAACCCTGGGTCTATGGGCGAGATGCCACCCAACACGCGGGTCAGGTTCGGGTTGGCTTCGCGCACCACCTGCCCAGCCCAGCGCAGCATCGTGCCAAACTGCTCCCACTCTGGGTCTAGTAGGAAGTCCCAATGACTGAGGTTGTTTGGCTCGTTCCAGAACATCACCGAGGTGAGCATTGCTCGCTTACTCCTTGCTTCGCAAAGCCGGGAACAGGATCACGTCGCGGATTGCTGCTTGATTGGTGAAGATCATCGCCAGTCGATCTATACCAATTCCCATACCACCAGTGGGCGGCATCCCGTAGCTAAGGGCGGTCAGGAAGTCCACATCCATGCGGTGCGCCTCCTCGTCGCCAGCGGCAGCATCGCGGCCAGCAGCCAGGAAGCGGGCGTACTGGTCGATGGGGTCGTTCAGTTCGCTAAAGGCATTAGCAATCTCAAAGCCACCCATGTACGCCTCGAAGCGTTCAGTCAGCAGTGGGTTGTCGCTCTTGCGCTTCGCCAGCGGCGAGAGAGCGACTGGGTGGCCGAGCAGGAAGGTGGGGCTGGTGAAGCCCGGCTCCACGTACTCGCCTAGTGCCTCATCCACCAGCTTGGCCCAGCGCATCGTTGGCTCAACCCGCAGGCCACGCCCGCGCAGATGCTCACAGAGCCGCCGCCGACCCACTTCATCGTCGGGGTAGTCCAGGAAGTCGAAGCCCGCCTGCTCGATCAAAGCCTGCCGCATATCTACGCGCGGCCAGGGCGGGGTGAAGTCCAGTTGCATCCCCTGGTAGTCAAACTGCAAGCTGCCCTTGATCTGCTGGGCCAGCCCTACGCACATCGCCTCGAAAAGCTCCATCATCGTCTCGTAGTTGGCGTATGCCTGGTACAGCTCGATCATGGTGAACTCTGGGCTGTGGGTCGCGTCCGTCCCCTCGTTGCGAAAGTCGTGGCCGATCTCGTACACTCGCTCGAAGCCGCCGACGATCAGCCGCTTGAGGTAGAGTTCGTCGGCGATCCGCAGGTAGAAGGTTTGGTCTAGTGCCTTGTATTCGGTAGTAAACGGCACTGCTGCCCCGCCGCCATAGACAGGCTGCAAAATCGGCGTTTCGGCCTCGTAGTAATCGCGCTCGTCCAGAAAGCGGCGGACGAACGCCACCAGGCGCACACGGGTGCGGAAGACCTCCCGCGTCTCTGGGTTCGCCAACAGGTCAACGTAGCGTTGGCGGTAGCGCGTCTCCACGTCGGTTACGCCGTGCCACTTGTCGGGCAGTGGGCGCAGCGACTTGCTAATCAGCGTGCAGCCCAGCACCTTGAGGCTAAGTTCGTGGGTGCGGGTCTCGAACAGTGTACCACTGACGCTGATGAAGTCGCCGAGGTCTAGATCGTCCTTAAACGACTGGTAAGCTGCCTCGCCCATTACTTCCTTCTTGAAGTATAGTTGCAGCCGCCCACTAATGTCCTCAATAGTAACGAAGCTAGCCTTGCCCATGATCCGCACCAGTACGATCCGCCCGCTCAGGCTGATCGTCGGGTTGCGCTCGCTAGCATCGCCTGCGAAAGTAGTCATCTCGCCCTGCGCATGATCCTCGCGCTCGACCGTCACGCCGGGGGAGCGCGGCTCTCCATGCTCGTCCAGGCCCGCTGTGCTGATCTCGGCCCACAGATTGCGAGCGGCCTCGCTGCTGTGGCTGCGCTCGGCACAGGCGGGGTAGGGGTCGCTACCTGCTGCCTGCAAGCGACGCAGCTTGGCGATCCGCTGCTCGGCCTGGTCGCTCAGATCAAGGTCGCGCACGAACTGTGCGTCAAGCTGCTGCTGTTCTTCCATGCTCCTGCTCCTCCCGCTGCTCCCGCCTTGCTCCACCTGCGGCGATTGCTCTTGTCACAACAAAGGGGCGCACCACGCGCCCCCGGCCAGCATCTACGTAGCACCTGGCACTCAGGCAGGCAGCACTTACTCGATACTGACGATGACAAGTTTGAGCAGGCCACCAGGCGTAGAGACGTTGACAGTGTCGCCGATCTTGTGGCCCATCAGGGCGCGACCAGTGGGCGACTCGTTGCTCACCTTGCGCTGGCGAGCGTTGGCTTCGGCAGAGCCGACGATGCTGTAACGCTCCTCTGTGCCGTCATCCTCACGCACCACGACGGTGCAGCCGAGGGCCACAGTCTCGCGACTGCCACTGTCCGCGATGATCTGCGAGTTACCTAGCTTATGTTCCAGGTCGCGGATTTGGCCCTCGACCATTGCCTGTTCGTTCTTAGCGTCGTCATACTCCCCACTGTCGCTGATGTCGCCGTCGGCTTTGGCGTTGTGGATGCGGTCGGCAACTTCGGGGCGGCGCACGGTAAGCAGGTGGTGCAGTTTTTGTTCAAGTTGGGCCTTACCTTCAACGGTAAGGTACACGGTGTGGTCGATCATCTTCGTCTTCCTTCTCCCCGCCGCTGCATCATCGCAAGGCGGTATGGCTGGCAGGATTGAAAAAACTGAGGCAGGCCGCCTCAGTTGTACTGCCTGGTTGATATTGGCACCTCGGTCTTTGTGGAAGCCGACGAACCCTAGCCTTCATTATACTGCAAACCCTTCCTTTTGGCAAGAGCTAGAACTTAGGTTCTGCAAATTGCCCTCCCGCTACAACCGCTGCGCCCGCCTCCCACCGCTACGAGGCTTGACACTCCCCCCACGATCCGTTACTATTGAGGCAGGAATGTGCAACAGCTAGCCTAAGTAGAGACTGTGACCGCCCTGATGGACGCTGGTGAACGTAGGCCACAAGATCATATTGCGGGTTGCCGCGCAAGGGCGGTGGAGCGACTCTGCTTCACCATTTTTGTTGCCCGCAAAAGGAGAGCATGGACAACCACGAAGTAGCAAACCCCAGCGTTGCCGCCGTGATCCTGGCAGCGGGCCTGGGTAAGCGGATGCAATCTACCCTGCCCAAGGTGCTACACCCGCTCGCTGGCCGCCCACTCGTCGGCCACGTGCTGGCCGCAGTGCAACCGCTGGGCGTGCAGCCGCTCCTGGTCGTCGGGCATCAGGCGGCGCAGGTGCAGGCCTATGCAGAGCAGGCTTTCCCTGGCAGCCAGTTTGCCTTGCAAGCGGCGCAACAGGGGACAGGCCACGCGGTGATGCAGGCAGCCCCCCTGCTGCAAGGCCGCCTGGAGCTAGCCCAGGTGATCGTCCTCGCTGGTGACGTGCCGCTGATCAGCACTGTCACCCTGACGGCATTGCTCGAAACGCACCGCCAGTCGGGGGCGAAGCTGACGGTGCTGACCGCCCAAGCCCCTGACCCTTACGGTTATGGGCGGATCGTGCGCGATGTGGCGGGCAACGTCGCTGCTATCGTAGAGGAGAAGGAAGCGGACGCAGCACAGCGGGCGATCAGCGAAGTCAATAGTGGCGTGTTTGCTTACGAGGCCGCCTGGCTCTGGGCGCACCTGCCGCTGCTAAGCCCCAGCCCGCGCACCGGAGAGTACTATCTTACCGACCTGCTGGCGATGGCGGTGGCCGAGGGGGGCGCACACGCCTTGCCCCTGGGTCTGCCTGGCTACTATGAGACGCAGGGCATCAACGACCGCATCCAGCTTGCTGAGGCCGAGGGGCGGGTGCAGGAGACTCTGCGCCGAAGGCTGATGCTGGCTGGCGTGTCCATGCCTGACCCAGCCAGCGTCTATCTGCACATCGGTGTAGAGGTTGGCCGCGACAGCACTATCCTGCCCAACAGCTACCTTGAGGGCAGCACTGTCGTTGGCGAGGGCTGCGAGATTGGCCCAGGCAGCCACCTGCTGAATGCCAGCCTGGGCGACCGTGTGCGCGTCACTGCTAGCTACGTCGAGGACTCGCGCCTGGATGATGAGGTAGAGATGGGGCCGTTTTGCCACGTGCGCGGCAACAGCCACCTCAGCAACCATGTCCGCCTCGGCAACTTCGCCGAAGTCAACCGCTCTACCATAGGTGACCACAGCGCGATGGGTCACTTTAGCTATCTTGGCGACGCGACGCTGGGCCAGCACGTCAACGTTGGGGCTGGCGCGATCACTGCCAACTACGATGGCAAGCGCAAGAACAGGACGCTGATCGGCGATAACGTGTTCATTGGCAGCGATACTATCCTGCGCGCCCCGCTGACCGTCGGCGCAGGGGCCAGCACTGGAGCGGGCGCAGTAGTGACGCGAGATGTACCGGCGGGCATGATCGCCGTCGGCGTACCAGCCCGTATGTTGCCGAAGAAGGCAGAGCCGCCTTCAGTTGAGTAGCCAGTAGGAAGTGAGTAGCCAGTAGGAAGCACGAAGCAGCTAGCAAGCTGCCCACAATCTGCACTGCAATGGAGGAAACATGGCTGGTCGTTTGCAACTGTTCTGTGGCAACTCGCACCCGCAACTGGCCGAGAAGATCGCCTACCATCTCAACGTGCGCCTGGGCGAGGCAGTCGTCGGCTTTTGGCGCAATGGCGAGACGCGGGTGCGGATAGAGGAGAATGTGCGCGGCAACGACGTGTTCCTGCTGCAAGCCCTCTCCGGCCCGGCCAACCACCACATCATGGAGATGCTGCTGATGATCGACGCGCTCAAACGAGCCTCGGCAGGGCGGATCACCGCTGTCATCCCCTACTACGCCTATGCGCGGCAGGAGAAGAAGATGACTGGGCGCGAGCCGATTGCTGCCAAGCTGCTGGCCGACCTGATTACCAAAGCGGGGGCTGATCGCATCCTCACCGTTGACCTACACGCCCCGGCTATCGAGGGCTTCTTCGACATCCCAGTTGACCACCTGCGAGCAACCCAGATCGTCGCCGACTACTTCCGCAATCTGCACCCAGAGAACTTCGTAATCGTCGCTCCCGATGCCGGAAGGGTGGGCCGCGCCCTAGAATTGCGCGACCGAATCGGCGCAGAGGGCAGCCTGGCCTTCATTAGTAAGATGCACCCCAGCCCTGACGTGTCGGTGGCAATGGACATGGTGGGCGAGGTGGCTGGTAAGGTGGCGATCATTGCCGACGACATGATCCTCACTGGTGGCACCCTGATTGCTGCTTGCGAGATGCTGCTCAAGCGGGGCGCACTGGAAGTCTACGCCTGCGCCACCCATGCCGCCCTGATTGAGGGGGCGGCGGCAGCCCTGCAAGCGGCCCCCTTCAAGCAAATCCTGGTCAGCGACAGTGTACCCTTTGACATTGACAGCGCAGGCAAGTTCCACCAATTGACCATCGCCCCCTTGTTGGCCGAGGCGATCATCCACATCCACAAAGATTTGTCGGTCAGCACCTTGTTCCGCTAGGGCTGATCAAAAGGAGTGCGCTACTTGGATGTCCCTGACTATCTCTCTATCCTGGCTATCGCTATCTGCACCATGCTGATGGCGGTAGCCGTTGCGGTCGAGACCGCCCTGAACAGTATCAGCCGGGTGCGGCTGCGCGAGATGGCTGTCAATCCGCGCTCGCTCAATCGCCTGATGTTGGCGGTGGATAGCCCCCGTGGTTACATCTCTGCGGCAGAGCTTGCCGAGTCGCTCCTGAGCATGATCAACGCGGTGCTGATTGGTCGCTTTGCCCTACGCCTGATCGAGCAACCGGGCGACAACCTGGGACTGGCCTGGCTGGTAGCGATCCTGGCGATCCTGGTCGTGCTGCTGCTGGGGGTGGTGCTACCGCGCACCCGCGCCGGTTACGAGCCAGAGTACGTTGCTCTCAAGTACCTCCCCTACCTGGGCGCGATCCGCTCGGCCACCAGTTGGCTGCTGCGCCCCCTGCTGGCGGTCAGCCGCGTTGTCCTGCGGGTAGCGGGCAAGCAGCCGGTAGTAGCCCCTTCGGATGTGCAAGAGGGGGTGTTGGAACTGATCAGCAGCGGAGATGATGAGGGCGGGATGCCCGCTGAGGAGGAGGAGATGTTGGAGAGCCTGGTAGAGTTTCGCTCTACGCTCGTGCGCGAGGTGATGGTGCCGCGCCCCGACATTGTGGCCGTGCCGAGCGGGGCCGACCTGCGCTCGATCCTGGATATTACGCTGGAGTCTGGATATAGCCGCCTACCAGTCCACAGCGAGCCAGTGGACGAGATCAAGGGTATCCTCTATGTCAAAGACTTGCTTGGCCTGCTGCGCGATTACACCGCCAACAACCCACCGACCTTTGATCTGACCAGCCTGGCCCGCCAGCCACTCTACGTGCCAGAGGCGAAGAAGGTAGACGAACTACTTAAGGAGATGCGGACTCGCCGCGTGCAAATGGCCGTGGTGGTGGACGAGTACGGTGGCACTGCTGGCCTCGTCACTGTCGAAGACCTGTTGGAGGAGATCGTCGGTGAGATACAGGACGAGTACGACGTGGAGGAGCCAGACATCCAGCCCACCGAAGCGGGTGGTTATCTGGTGGATGCGCGCACAGGCGTAGCCGAGGTGAACGAACTGTTCAACGTGCATTGGGATAGCGACGAATACGACACGATTGGCGGCCTCGTCTTTGACCGCCTGGGGCGCATCCCAGTGATTGGGGATGAGATAGCCCTCGATGGGGTGCAGATACAGGTTCGCAGCACTGAGGGCCGCCGCTTGCGCCAACTCTACCTGGTGCGGGTCAGCGGCGACAGCAGCGAGGATGCCAGCGAGCAGCGTGGCAACGGCAGTAGCGGCAACGGCTCGCGCAGTGGTACCCGTCCCTTTATGCTACCCTACAACCCCGATCGCCGCAATCTCGACCAGCCGCTAGACCATAATATTGAAGGAGATTGACCAAATTGGACGAACAAACGACCTTGTTGTATGTGGCAGCGGTGGCGGCGCGGGAGCAGGCTTACGCCCCCTACTCTAGCTTCAAGGTGGGGGCTGCCCTGCTAGACGAAGGTGGTACGATCCACATTGGGGTGAATGTGGAGAACGCTGCCTATGGCTCGACGATCTGTGCCGAACGGACGGCGATTTGTAGCGCGGTGGCGCACGGTGCAGGCCGCCTGCTAGCTATCTGCGTCGTCACCGACGTACCCGCCGGGCGGCTGAGTAGTCCCTGTGGGGCTTGCTGTCAAGTGATCGCCGAGTTCAACCCCAAGCTACCACTCACCCTCGCTAACCTGGCGGGCGCGGTGGTGACGACCAGCCTGGATCGTATCTATACCCGCCCCTTCACCGCCGCCCAATTGGAGGAAGACAATGAGCAGTAACCCCGCCAGCTTGATCGAATACGCCAACCTCAACCCCGCTGCCACCGCCGACGAAGTGCGCGCCCTCTGCGACGTGGCGGCCCACAGTGGCTACGCGGCAGTGTTGGTGCAGCCGTACTGGTTGCGTCTGGCCCGCGCTCACCTGGGCAAGGAGAGTGCGGTGCAAGTCGGCACGGTGATTGGCTACCCGCTCGGTGCCGAGATCGCCTCGGTCAAGGGGCTGGCAGCACGGCTAGCCGTCACTGACGGCGCGCAACTGCTGGCCTTTGTCCTCAACCCGGCGGTGCTGCTCAACGACCCACCAGCCAGCGCACAGGAGATTGCCTACGTGGTCAAGCAGGCGCGCCTAGCCGCCGACGATGCAGTGGAGGTGACGCTGATCTTCGAGAGCAGCCTCTTGAGCGCAGCGCAGGTGCAGACGGTGGTAGCAGCGGCGCAGCAAGGGCGGCCCGACTACCTGCAACCGGCTAGCGGCTTCGGTGACCGCCAGACCAGCGAGCAGCAGCTACTTGCCCTGCGCGGAGCCGGGCTGAAGCTGAAGGCCGCCGCCAGCAGCAACGGCAACGCCCTGGTGCAGGCGGGGGCGCAACGCCTGGTCGTGCCAGTCGAGGCTGGCTCACGATGAAGGACGTAGAACCAGGCTGGCCGCCCGACCCACTACCCGGCCTGATCGGCGGCAAGGTACAGCACCGCCAGACAGTAGTCAGCACCAGCGATGTCGCCCGCAGCCTGCTCGCCCGCAAGGCGGCTGACGGCACTGTGATCCTCGCCGAGGAGCAGACGGGGGGGCGCGGGCGGCTAGGTCGTCGCTGGGTTGCCCCCCCTGGCAGCAGCATCCTCGCCAGCTTCATCCTGCGCCCGCAAGGCTTGCCCACCCGCTCTGCCTTCCTGCTCACCGCCGCGATGGGGGCGGCCCTGTGGCAGAGCGTGCAGCAGACCTGCGCCCCTTGCGACGCGCTCTATCTCAAGTGGCCGAACGACCTCTACCTGAGTGGCGGCAAGGTAGCGGGTATCCTCACCGAGGTGGACTTCAGCGGTGAAACGGTGGGTTGGGCGATCATCGGGGTGGGCATCAACGTCAACTTTGACCCCGCCACCGTGGCCCAACTGCCTGCGACCGCTACCAGCCTGAGCGCAGCAGTCGGCCATCCTCTGTCCCGCGCCATCCTCTTTCGCCACCTCTGCACCGGCTTCGAGCAACGCTACCGCCAGTTGCAGGCGGGCGATCACGCGACAGTGCTGGCTGAGTGGTCGAGCAGGCTGGGTTGGCGCGGGCAGGCGGTGACAGTCAGCGACGGCGGCCAGCCTGTGCTACGCGGCATCTTTGAGGGGGTGGACGCGGACGGCGCACTGATCCTCGGCCTGGCAGACGGCAGCAGCCAGCGGGTGGTTGCTGGCGATCTCTCGCTGCGGCTGAGTGGCGAGGTTGCGCCCTGAAGCCCTAAACAGCAGCCTGTGTAAGATCGCAGCATAATTCAAGCCAAGTAACATCCAATAGTTTGTAGCAGCCAGCAGGCGGCATGAGGGGGTCAGCGTAGGTACAAGCTCATCGCTCTCTCTTAACTTAGTACAATCTAGCTAACATTCATGTTGTAATCTTAGAAAAAGGCATTGACTCTGCTCCTAATTTGTGCTATAGCATGAGCAGGGTCATCAAGTTTCCAAGGAGGCTTAACCAATGTCAAAGGCACTTACCGGCTGCATTTCGATAGCTTTTCTGCTGACGTTCGCCATCCTAGTTATTAGACCAGAGCTTGAAAGCAGCAGCTATCGGATCGTATCACTACCATCAACAAGCGTACATGAACAGTCTACCAATCAAAACAAACAATCTGATCCTCTGACACTTGAGGTTGTAGATGATCCCAGTAGGCCAGAGCTAACAGAGGAATCTACATCTACAGAAACCTCAGTGGTTATGGACATGGGTTCAGCAAGCAATCCGTGTTCCACAACCCCGAAGCAGTTGGTGGATGCAGGTTGGTTCGTGTGCCAACACACAAGGTAAGCATAGCCAGATAAGCGTGCAGAACATCTGCAGCTCGTTTAGGCTTGAAGCGGAGGATATTAGTGAAAGACAAGACTATGTGCAAGAAGAGCAGGGTCATACTCCTGGCGATGATAATGCTCCCCTTCTTTGCATCCCTTAGCAGCCCTGCTGTTAGCCATGCGAACGGCTGGGAGCAAGTGGATAGTCCAGCAGGGACAGTGCTGACTAGCACATCCACAAGTACAGACACAATGATGGTAATTGATCTTCAGTCGAACAATAGTGCTATCTTGGACGGCTCACCAAGCTGTAGGGCTGCCGCTAACCTATCTGGCTCTCCTAGTCAGGCTCTCATCTCTGCAAGTGTTCTCTGCGGCAATGCGGTTGACGAGATAAACATAGGCATCGAGATATCGTACAAAATCAATGACACCTGGCACAGTATAGGAACCGATGGAGCAAGCTGCTCTTCCTACTCACGGCTAGATGTGCCTGGGCCGAGAAGGTCCTACAGATTCGGCAACCCTGCTTACCAAGCTATCCGAGTCTACTATACCTTCGATGCCTGTAATCCTACTGGCTGCGTAGTGGCAAGAGCAACAAGGATAGTTGGCTCTCGTTGACAGTTGCATCCTAGCTGACATTGCAACAAGACCTTGTGGCAACCGCCATCTTGCGTATGCAAGGTGGCGGTTGTGTAGTTTGTAAATACATTAGTCCCATCAAATCACGAGGGTTTGGCTAATACAGCATACATACTAGCCCCAAAATGGGTGCGAATGTGAGCGTAAGAGGTATGCGGTGTTAGCCACTCCTGATCACGACATAGCTCAAGCTAAGTAAAATCCAACAGCTTGTAGCGGCGAGCAGGTGGCATGAGGCGGTCAGCATAGGTACAAGCCTACCATTCTTCTTTAACTTAGTACAACCTAGCTGACATTCATGTTGTGGACTCAAGCCTGTACGATGTCGGTGGGCCGCAGATGTGCTATAATACCCCGGCTTGCCTATCGCCCGAACAATGCTGTTCACCATGCCCCACTGTTGAAGCTCTAAAGGATGAAGAAGGCCGATGCTAGATTTCTTCAAGCGACACCCAAAGCAGTTCTCCAGCCCCGATGACACCGAAGAACGCCAGCGGGCCATCCCAGAGGATTTGTGGACTAAATGCCCGAAGTGTGGCGAACTGCTCTACAACAAGGAACTGGGCCGCAATCTGAAGGTTTGCCACAAGTGCAACTACCACTTCCGGCTCAACGCCCGTGAGCGGATCGAGATGCTGTTGGACGAGCAGAGTTTCGTCGAGGACGATAACATTGTCCAGCCCGCCGACCCATTGGGCTTCATCATCATGGAGCAACCCTACCCGAAGAAGCTGCGTGACACCCAGCGCAAGACCGGCCTGGTCGAGGCGGTAGTCAGCGGGATCGGCACGGTCGAGGGTCAGCCCCTAATGCTGATCGTCAGCGACTTTAGCTTCATGGGCGCAAGCATGGGGACGGCTTACGGTGAGCGGTTGGCGCGGGCGGTAGAGCAGGCGTGCGCTGCCGGTCTGCCGGTGATGATCTGCTCGGCTAGCGGCGGGGCGCGGATGCACGAGGGTATTTACTCGCTGATGCAGATGGCGAAGACAACAGCCACCCTAAACCGCCTTGCCAGCGCAGGGCTGCCCTACATCTCCCTGCTCACCGACCCCTGCTTTGGCGGCGTAACTGCCAGCTACGCTACAATAGCCGACGTGATCATGGCCGAGCCGGGCGCACTAGTCGGCTTCGCTGGCCCCCGCGTGATCGAGCAGACGATCCGCCAGAAGCTGCCCGCTGGCTTCCAGACCGCTGAGTTCTTGCTTGAGCATGGCATGATCGATCTGGTCCTCTCGCGCCGCGAATTGCGCGGGCAGGTGGCCCGCCTGCTCCGCTTCTACAACCGTAGCAGCGGCGGCCTGGCAACCAGCAGCCTCCTGTCGCACACCAGCCCGAATGGAGAGCAGTCTTGAGCCACGATAGCACGCAGTGGGCGCGGGTGCAGACGGCCCGCCACCCCGAACGACCGCATACCCTCGACTACATCAAGGTGATGGCCCCCGACTTTATCGAACTGCACGGCGACCGTATGTACGGTGACGACCCGGCGATCATCGGCGGCCTCGGTACTTTTGCGGGCAGCGCAGTGATGTTCATCGGTCAGCAGAAGGGGCGCGACACCAAGGAGAGCATCGCCCGCAATTTTGGGATGCCGCTACCAGAGGGATACCGTAAGGCCCAGCGGCTGATGCTGCACGCCGCCAAGTTTGGCTTCCCGCTCGTCACCCTGATCGACACGGCAGGAGCCAGCCCCAGCCTGCAATCGGAGGAGCGCGGTATGGCCCTGGCTATTGCCGAAGCGATCCAGACCATGCTGGGCCTGCCAATCCCCCTGGTCGCAGTGGTCGTTGGCGAAGGGGGCAGCGGCGGCGCATTGGCGATTGGGGTGGCCGACCGCGTGTTGATGTTGGAGAATGCGATCTACAGCGTCGCCTCACCCGAAGCCGCCGCCGCGATCCTTTGGAACGATGCGAAGCAAGCCCCCATTGCCGCCGAGCGGATGCGGATCACCGCCCCCGATCTGCTCCAATTTGGCATAGTTGACGAGGTGCTGGCCGAGCCAGTAGGCGGCGCGCACAAAGACCCGCTCGCTACCGTAGAGACAGTCGCTGCCGCGATCAGCCGCCACTTGGCTGCCCTTGACCAGCATGATTGGCGCACTCCAGCTGGCTTGCGCCGCCTGCTTGATGCCCGCTACGACAAGTTCAGGAAGATTGGGGCGTAGGGCTGCAACTTGCGGCCCGGCCACAGTGTAGACAGCGGGTCGGTTGCACCAGCGACTGGACTCGCCACTTTGGTCGCAGATTGCGACAAATGGCGCAGATCATGCAACCTTTTTGCCACTTCGGACGTAATGACTGTGCAAGTGAGTGAGCAAGCGGCAGTCTACTGCTGTGGGCGTAGCACAAATACACCTTCATCCCTATTGACCATTTGCCGACTTTAAGCTAAAATTGTGGTGAGAGGGCCGAAGTTGTTGGGTTATCGTCAAGGCCCCAGCAGCGACAACTTGCCCTCACACCCCTCTGACTACCTCTGGCGCAGACAGGTGGGCCGCTGTCGTTCGGTTATCAGGTTCGAGTCCACGCACCCCCACCCATCATGGGGGTGTAGCTCCGCAGGGGAGCAGAGTCGAGCGCGATTCTTGTCCGACTGTCTAGGCTAGAGTAGGCTACAACTGATCGGGTACTGACGAGGTGAAGTGGGCCGCTAGTACGTGGGTTACCGACTCTTAATCGGCTGGTCGGGGGTTCGATTCCCTCTCTCCACCACCAACCTGGGGGAGGTAGCTCAGTGGTAGAGCAGCTTGCAGAAGCCAGGAGCGATCCTGGTGGAAGCTATCCCATTTGCGCCACTTGTCCGCTTCACCTTGCCAGTGCCGCAGTTTATCTGGCTAGCCAGCAAAGTTAGCTTCGGTAGGCTGGTCACAGAACAGCCTCGCGGGTTCGAATCCCGCCGTCGCCCGCTGGGGATGACGTGGCAGAGTGGTTGAATGCACCCGCCTGCTGGTGCGAGCCAGCAGGTGGTTAACTTGCAGCGAGGTTCTTGTCGGAAGCAAATTACAGCGTCAAGCAGCAAAGACGGCAGCCGCCGTCGTCAGGTGGGCCGAAGTTGATGGGTTATCAGTGGCAAGCGACCACCGCAAGGTGGACGCGCTGGTTCAACTCCAGCGTCCCATGAACACAGCTAGTCTACCTGACGACAGCGACTACCCCAACCGATCTTCTCTAGCGCACGCAGCCAGCGTGGTCAGACGGGCCGATGTGACCAGGTTATCTAATTTGACAGTGGGTTGTGGCGTTCGATTCGCCACCGTTGCCGCAAGGTAGCGCAGCTCAACGGCAGAGCAGCTGTAAGCAGCGGGGGTTGAGTCCCGCCCGACCCGCAAGGGTTGAGATGCTCGTGGCGAGCAATGCCCTGATCCGCCCCTTGTCCGCCTGACCAAGCTGGCTACCCTGCAACTAGCACCAAAATCTGCCGCGTAAGGGGGCTACTGCCCCGCTCAATTGGATGGGCCGCTGCGGTTGGCTTACCACTTCATTCGAAGTTCAGGTTCGACTCCTGGCCCTTTCTGGGTAGCCTGCGGAGGCACTGCCAGCCCACTACTTGTCCGTCTCGCCGACTTTTTAGCACCCTGATGGGAGGTGGTCGTCATGAACTTTACCAAGTACTTCAACCCCAAGCAGACCCCGCAGAGTGAGCCGATCCCTGGCAAGGAGATGGCGGCCAACAGTGCAGGCGGCTACTCGTTCGCGGTGGACGACTGGCAGCGGCTACTGCGCTTCCTGATCCTGGGCAGCGAGGGCGGCACTTACTACATCAGCGAGAAGCAGCTTACGCAGGAGAACGCACTGGCGGTGGTTGCCTGCATCGCCGCCGACGGCAAGCGTGCTGTAGAGACCATCGTGGCCGTCTCTGAGGGTGGCCGTGCGCCCAAGAACGACCCCGCTATCTTTGCTCTGGCCGTGGCTGCCACTGTTGGCGACGAGGCTACGCGCAAGCTGGCCCTCAATGCGGTGCCGCAGGTCTGTCGCACTGGCACCCATCTGTTCCACTTCGCCCAGTATGCGGGCAATATGCGGGGCTGGGGGCGTGGGCTGCGAAACGCGGTCGCCCGCTGGTACCAGCAGCCTGCGCGCAAGCTAGCGTTGCAGGTGGTCAAGTACCAGCAGCGCGACGGCTGGAGTCACCGCGACCTCCTGCGCCTGACTCACCCGAAGGCGACTACGCCGCAGCATAACGACATCTACAACTGGGTGGTCAAGGGCGGCTGGGAGTGGGTCGGCAATGAGCCACACCCAGAGGCGGCCCTGCAACTGCTCTGGGCTTTTGAGAAGGCGAAGCGAGCTAGCTCGGTCGGCGAAGTCGTGCGCCTGATCAACGACTACAACCTCCCGCGGGAGGCGATCCCCACCCAGTACCTCAACCAGGTTGCAGTGTGGGAAGCTCTGCTCGGTG
>Ga0123337_10003886_pt1 | contig 15525 bp, 14 predicted proteins | sample frozenSSSSmetaG_FD_89792 | JGI IMG/M metagenome (GOLD analysis project Ga0123337, IMG submission 89792) | Glacier valley bacterial and archeal communities from Borup Fiord, Nunavut, Canada, to study Microbial Dark Matter (Phase II) -... | ecosystem: Environmental > Aquatic > Freshwater > Ice >... | reverse complement strand
TTACACCTTTTGAGCCCAGAGCAGGTCCAATGGGAGGTGCGGGATTTGCTTGTCCGCCTTTTACTTGTAATTTTACGAATCCTGTGATTTCTTTTGCCATATATTTACTTTTATTCTTTTTCTACTTGGTTATAGTTAAGCTCTAATGGTGTTCTTCTTCCGAAAATTTTCACCATGACCTTTAATTTTTTCTTTTCTTCGTTTACTTCTTCAATGATACCACTGAAACCAGAGAATGGTCCGTCGGTCACCTTTATTGGTTCGCCTACAATGAATGGTTCGGTTGAATCCGTATCCATTGTTCCGTTTTCGTCAGCATTACCTAATATTCTGTTGACTTCCGCCTGTCTCAAAGGCACCGGGTTATCTTTAGAGCCCAGAAAACCCACAACGCCGTTTATGCCTTTAATTGTGGCAGCGACTTCACCGTGAAATTTGGCTTGTATAAGAATATAGCCAGGAAAGTAGTTTCTTTCTTTGGCTATTTTTTTACCGTTTTTTATCTGGTACACCTTTTCCATAGGAATAAGGATTTGGGGTACAAAATCCGTAAGCTTTGCTTTAATAAGCTCACTTTCCAGGTTGGCTTTCACCTTTTTTTCCTGTCCGGATACTGCCCTAACTACGTACCATTGTAAGTCTGTTGCTTCCATTCCCATTATTTGAACAAACTATAAAAAAAGTCTAATCCATTGCCCAATGTATAATCGATCACCCATACGATAAAAGCGAAAATCAGTGATGCTACAAGGACAATAATTGCACTTTCACGAAGTTCATCCCAAGTTGGCCAGGTTACTTTGTTGAGTAACTCATCAACGGAATGGTTCCACATGTTTTTTATTTTTTCCATTTTGTTGTCTTTTTGCACGAGAGGAGAGATTCGAACTCCCATCAAAGGTTTTGGAGACCTTTATTCTACCCTTGAACTACTCTCGTAAAAAACGTTAGTCACCCCGGCTTTTGATGCAGGGGTGACTACCATCTCTTGTGATTTTTTATTAGTCTAAAATTTCAGTCACCTGACCAGCACCGATTGTTCTACCACCCTCACGGATAGCGAAACGCAATGATTTTTCCATAGCGATCGGTTGGATCAATTGAACTGTAATGGTGATGTTATCACCTGGCATACACATTTCTACACCTTCTGGCAAAGTTACTTCTCCTGTCATGTCTGTGGTACGGAAGTAGAATTGTGGACGGTATTTGTTAAAGAACGGCGTATGACGGCCACCTTCTTCTTTGCTCAACACATACACTTCAGCTTTGAATTTAGCGTGTGGAGTTACAGAACCCGGTTTGCAGATAACCATACCTCTTTTGATTTGTTCTTTATCGATACCACGTAAAAGCATACCGGCGTTGTCACCAGCTTCACCTCTATCTAGTAATTTACGGAACATTTCAACACCAGTAATGGTTGAAGTCATTTTTTCGTCACCTAATCCGATGATGTCGACTGAATCACCAACGTTCACAACACCTCTTTCGATACGACCTGTAGCAACAGTTCCACGACCGGTGATAGAGAATACGTCTTCTACTGGCATCAAGAAAGGCTGATCAACCAACCTTGGGGGAATTGGAATAAAAGTATCAACAGCATCCATTAATTCCATGATTTTTTCAACCCAAACAGGATCAGCGTTCAAACCACCTAGGGCAGAACCACGGATGATTGGGGTATTATCTCCGTCGAAACTATAGAAACTCAATAGTTCACGGATTTCCATTTCAACAAGGTCTAACAATTCTGGATCGTCGACCATGTCGCATTTATTCATAAATACTACAAGTTTAGGTACACCAACCTGACGGGCAAGAAGGATGTGTTCACGTGTTTGTGGCATTGGACCATCAGTAGCAGCTACTACAAGGATAGCACCATCCATCTGAGCCGCACCCGTAACCATGTTTTTAACATAGTCAGCGTGACCCGGACAGTCTACGTGAGCGTAGTGACGGGTTGCTGTTGAATATTCAACGTGAGCCGTGTTGATTGTGATACCACGTTCTTTTTCTTCCGGTGCTGAGTCGATTGATTCGAAAGAACGAGCTTCTGATAAACCCTTATCAGATAATACTTTGGTAATTGCTGCAGTTAAAGTAGTTTTACCGTGGTCGACGTGACCAATGGTACCAATGTTAACGTGGGCTTTAGAGCGGTCAAATGTTTCTTTTGCCATGATTAATTTTGATTTTTTTTATTTGTTATTGTTTAATTTCTTTATTTAATTCTATCTGAGCCATTGAAGGGATTTGAACCCTTGGCCTCTTCCTTACCAAGGAAGTGCTCTACCCCTGAGCTACAACGGCTTGGTTTTGCGATTAAATGTCATTTTGAAATTAACAAATAACATTTAATTTTTTCCAATTCAGACTGAGCGTTTTAATAATTGTTAATCTGTTAACATTAACTTTTATGTTCTTCACTCAATTTACGAGCGGGAGACGAGGCTCGAACCCGCGACCTACAGCTTGGAAGGCTGTCGCTCTACCAACTGAGCTACTCCCGCAATTTTTTTTTCGATATCAGCACCTGTATTGGACATAACAGGAACACCATCATCTGATATCGCCATTTTTAATCCGGGTGGTTGCGCACCCTGGATGTGGGGAGTGGTGGATTCGAACCACCGAAGCCGAAGCAACAGATTTACAGTCTGTCCCATTTAGCCACTCTGGAAACTCCCCTTGTAATTTAGCGATGAGCCACTTGTCGGGATCGAACCAACGACCTACTGATTACAAATCAGTTGCTCTACCAGCTGAGCTAAAGTGGCATGTAAAAGAACTTTCTTTAATACGTAATTTTTTGGAATTCTGTAAAAAGGACTGCAAAATAAGTGCTTTTTATTGACATTTCAAAGCGTTTCTCTAAAAATATTTCAAAAAAAAGCCCCTGGTTTTACCAAGGACTTTGTGCATTGTCTAAAAAATCGGAAATGCACACTGTTTGTTTTAATCGTAAATATTTGATTAAAACAACATTTTCTATGCTTGTGCCACCTTTTGTTTGTATTTAATCAGTTGTATTTTTAATGCATCCTCTGCCTTATCCAAGGCATTTTCGAATGTTTTATCGTTCTCTTCTACAAATAATGTGCTGTTTGAAACATTCATCTTGATCTCTATAAACTTATTTTCCTTGTCTTCAGACTTCTGAACCTTGAGATAAACAGAGGCATCTATGATCTTATCGTAATAATGTTCCAACTTATTGAGCTTTTGCGTAATTAATTCCAGCAGTCTTTTGTCTGCTTTAAAATTGGTGTTTTGAAATTGAATTTCCATAATGAATATAAAAAATTATTTGTAGGTAATTATTGTGCGCCTTTTGGGTGCGCTTCTTTGTGAATTTTTTTCAAGCGTTCAACACTATTATGCGTATAAATTTGTGTAGCAGATAGATTGGCATGCCCTAACAATTCCTTAATTGCATTCAGGTCGCTGCCATGATTCAGTAGATGTGTGGCGAAAGTATGTCTTAATACATGTGGGCTCTTTTTATTCAGAGTTGTATACCGGGATAAAAGTGTTTTTACACTTCTGTATACAAAATTGGGGTAGAGCTTAGCCCCTTTGGGTGAATTAAAAACATACGGACTGGAAGGATATAGGTCGAGATAATCTTTTAGTACCTCAGACAATTCCACAGTAATGGGTATTATTCTCTCTTTGTTTCGCTTGCCTAAAACTTTAATCGTTTGTTGGTTGAGGTCGATATTTTTCTTTTCAAGGTGAATCAATTCGTTTAATCTTATTCCCGTGTGGTACAAAGTTAACAAAATATCATCGGCAATTCGATGCATTTCTTCATTTTTTTCGTCGCTTTTTTCTCCGACCAAATGCGACATGATTTCAGACATCTTATTTTCTTCAATAAAAACAGGGAGTTTTTTGGAAGTTTTGGGCGAACTTACCTTCAACATGGGGCTTTTATCTACCAATTTATGCCTGAGCAAATATTTATAATATGACTTTAACGCCGATATTTTTCTATTGACAGACTTGGCATCCATGCCGGAAGCCATCAGTTCAGACAACCAGCTCTTAATAAAAAGATGTGAAATCTCTGCGACGGATTCTATTGCAAAGTTCAATTTCAGATAATTGAAGCATTGCTGGAGATCATTACTATACGCCTTATAGGTGTGTTCAGATACTTTTTTCTCTGAACTCAGATAGGCTTGAAATTGTTGTATAAAAAAAACGTCCGACAAATTACTTTTATCGGACGCTAAATTAATATTTTTTATTGATTAATTGGCTTCTTGATTTTGAACAAAAGATCTGTAAGCTGCTTTTTTGATTTCCATTCTTCTTGTGATAGAAGGTTTTTCAAATGCCTGTCTGCTTCTCAATTCTTTCATAATGCCTATTTTCTCATACTTTTTTTTGTATTTTTTTAGGGCTTTGTCCAGATTTTCGTTGTCTTTTACGTTTATGTATATCATCTAAAGGGTTAAAATTAGGATGGCAAAAATAATAAAAAGTTCAGATAATACCAAATTATTTTAAAATTTGTCTGGATATGACAAGTTTTTGAATTTCTGATGTGCCCTCGCCTATTGTACAAAGTTTACTATCTCTGTAAAATTTCTCTACGGGAAAGTCTTTTGTATAACCATATCCACCAAAAATCTGAACGGCGTCAGTCGCCACCCTTACACAGGTTTCACTGGCGTAATACTTAGCCATAGCTGAAACTTTGGTGACCGAAAGACCGTTGTTTTTTAAATGGCAAGCTTCCTGAATCAATAGTTCTGAAGCCTCTATTTGTGTCGCCATATCTGCCAACTTAAAACCTATAGCCTGGAAATTGGCAATCGGTTGACCGAATTGTTCTCTTTCTTTGGCATATTTTACTGAAGCATCATAAGCTCCTTTGGCAATCCCTAAGGATAAAGAAGCAATAGAAATTCTACCTCCATCCAATATTTTCATGGCTTGAATAAATCCATCTCCTATATTTCCCAAAATACAACTCTCATGCACTCTGCATTCTTCAAACACCATTTCTGCTGTTTCGCTCGCCCTCATGCCAAGTTTATTTTCTTTTTTACCCGCCTTAAATCCGGGATTTGTTCTTTCAACTACAAAAGCAGTAATACCATGTGAGTCCAATAGTTCTCCTGTACGCGCCAAAACTACAGCAATGTCACCGGTTAATCCATGGGTAATCCAGTTTTTAGCACCGTTAAGTACCCAGTATTCACCCTCTTTTTTTGCGGTAACCTTCATTCTTAATGCATCGCTTCCTGTATTCGCTTCCGTTAGTCCCCATGCACCTATCCATTCTCCAGAAGCGAGTTTTGGCAGCCATTTAGATTTTTGTTCATGGTTACCAAATTGCAGAATATGTCCGGTACATAAGCTATTATGGGCAGCCATACTCAAACCGATTGAACCGCATACCCTGGAAATTTCTACTATTGCATCTGCATATTCATAATATCCTAATCCCGAGCCGCCATATTCTTCTGGAACTAAAATGCCCAATAAGCCCAATTGGCCCATTTCATGAAATAATTCTCTTGGAAATTTTTGTGCTTCATCCCACTCCATGACATTGGGCCTGATGTTTCTTTCGGCAAAATCCTTACACATTTGCCTGATCAACGTCTGGCTCTCGGATATATTAAAATTCATAATTTTTTGCAAAAATATATATTAATCCAATATAAATTGAATGATTTAAAATTTAATGTAATATTTTATTTTATCAACAAAAGTTTCATTTAAAATCTGCACTTTTAAAAGGTCCTGAACAGAATGATAATCACCATGTTGTTTCCTATACTCAATGATAGCATTGGCTTGGTTTCTGTCTATATAGGGATGACTTTCCAAAGCTTTATAATCCAGTGTATTGATATCTATGGTACGAATTCCGGAAGATGTTAGGGTCATTTGTGGAAGAATAATGGCAATGGTTTCGGGTTTTAAACCATACACTTCATGTAATTGCTCCACACTATAAAAACCACCTAATTTAGTTCTGAAATCAACAATGCGCTTTGCCAACTTGCTTCCAATTCCCGGTAAACGAATGAGTTCTGAGGTATCTGCCGCATTGAGATCAACGAGTAGTTTTTTATTATTGGTCTCTTTTACAGGAGTAGTTTTAGTTTCAAACGTATTGTTTTCGAGGGTTTCCGGCAATTGAATTTCATGCCATAATCTATCCACCAATAAGGGGTCAATTCCATAAACTTTTTTGAGGTCTGACTTTATTTTAAACTTCCCTCCTGCCAATCTGTATTTTTCAATCCTTCTGGCAATATAGTTTTTAAATCCCAGCTGCTCAAGCTCTTTCACAGAGACAGTATTAGGGTTAAATCTAAATTTATCCGGGGTAAAACTTGTATGTTTCTCAGGATATTCCTGAAATGATTCCCCTTGATCGCTTGATTGTGTATCAGTTGAATTTTTCTCAGCCAGAGCTATCAATTCCGAAAAATCAGTATGATGGTTTTTGAACACTTCAATAGACAAGAATGGATAAACTGAAACGATTAAAATGATGGCAATAAGCACAAAAAAGGCATTTCTTTCGCCTTTGGTGAAGTTAAAATATTCTCTCCAAAGTTTAAGAAATGCCTTCTTCAAATAGCTGGATGGTTAAACTAAAGTTCGAATACTGTAAGTGCCATTCAACTTGTATTGTCTTTACAAAGCTGCGTTCATCAACTTATCATGGTTGTATTTTCCTGCAGCAAGATTGTTCTTGATTTCAGTAAACGCCTTAATGGTTCTTTCAACGTCAGCAAGGCTATGCACCGCAGTTGGAATCAATCTGAGGATAATCTGACCTTTTGGAATAACAGGATATACAACAATAGAACAGAAAATATCAAAATTTTCCCTCAAATCAAATGTCAGGTGGGTAGATTCGGCCACTGTTCCGTTTAATATAACCGGTGTAACAGGTGTAGTGGTGGTACCGATTTCAAAACCGGCTTCTTTTAAACCAGATTGTAAGGCATCAACAATTTTCCAAAGATTTTCCTTCAGTTCAGGACGGGTTCTAAGCAAATCAAGTCTTTTTAAAGCACCAACCACAAGAGGCATTGGTAAAGATTTTGCATAGATCTGTGAACGCAGGTTATATCTCAAGTAATCAAGAATAGCTTTAGGGCCTGCAACAAATGCTCCGATACTCGCCATTGATTTAGCAAAAGTCGAAAAATGTAAATCAACACCATCAATCACACCTTGTTCTTCAGCTGTTCCGCTACCTGTTTTACCCATTGTACCAAAACCGTGGGCATCGTCAACGAATAATCTGAAATTATATTTATCTTTTAATGCTACTACGCCTTTAAGATTACCTTGATTACCGCTCATTCCAAATACACCTTCTGTAATCACAAAAATACCACCGCCACTTTTTTCCACTAATCTTGTCGCGCGTTGAAGCTGTTTTTCACAACTCTCCATATCATTGTGTTTGTACTGAAAACGGTGTCCTGCATGTAAACGCACACCATCAACAATACATGCATGAGATTCTGCATCATAAACAATGACATCATGCCTGTCAACCATGGCATCAATAATGGATACCACACCCTGGTAACCAAAATTTAATAATATAGCATCTTCTTTGCCGACAAAAGCAGCAAGTTCTTTTTCAAGTTGTTCATGTGGATTACTGTTACCACTCATCATACGGGCACCCATTGGGTAAGCCATTCCATATTGGGCGGCAGCATCTGCATCTGCTTTTCTCACTTCAGGGTGATTGGCAAGACCCAGATAATTATTAAGACTCCAATTGAGTTTTTCTTTTCCGTTAAAGACCATTCTTGGTCCGATTTCACCTTCAAGTTTGGGGAAAGTAAAATATCCGTGAGCTTCTTTTATATGGGCTCCAAGTGGTCCCATGTTTCTTACTACTTTTTCGAAAATATCTGACATATATTAATTTGTGGTTATAGAATTGTTGGCAAAGGTAAACTTTTTTTAACTAAAAAAAGCCCCCGTTTCCGGAGGCTCTCTTTTTAAAAAAGGTCTTATTTTAAGGTATTGATATGAACCGAAAGGCTGGATTTTAAGTTAGACGCTTTATTCTTATGAATAACATTGCGTTTTGCTAACTTGTCCAACATACTGGATGTTTCAACATATAATGCGACAGCGGCAGTCTTGTCGGTAGTTTCACGAAGTTTTTTAACCAGATTACGGGTTGTTTTATGCTGGTAACGATTTCTTTCGTTTTTAACTTCAGTCTGTCTGATTCTCTTGATGGATGATTTATGGTTTGCCATTTTCTATAAAAAGGACTGCAAAGTTAAGAATTTCCGGATAAATTCCAAATAATATTTAAAAAATATATTTTCTTTCCGTAAAAACGACTTATTTTTGAGCCCTCATGAAGGTTTTAGTCATAGGCAGCCGCATCCCCTACCCGCTTCATGATGGTGGTGCCATTGCCACTTACAACCTGTTAAAAGGGTTGTCTGATCAAGGTGTTGACGTGAGCTTTGCCTCTCTTAACACCAATAAACACTTTGCCTCACAAGCAGCCATTACCGACAATTTTTCTTTCCTGAAATCGGTTAAAACTTTTGATATCGATACAGATATTTCAGCTTTTGGAGCACTGAAAAATCTTTTTTCATCGAAGTCCTACAATATTGAAAGATTTTACAATAAAACCTTTGAACAAGAAATTTGCCAACTTATTGGCATTAATCATTTTGATGTGATTCATTTCGAAGGACTATTTGTAGCTGCTTATGCAACAGCTATAAAAAAAATAACTAAAACACCTTTATTGCTGCGACAGCACAATATTGAATACAATATATGGAAAACATTGGCGAAGGATAGCACATTCCCCAAAAAACCATATCTGAAACTGCTTGCCAATCGCATAGAGCAATTTGAAAAAAAAATCATCCATTTATTTGACAGCATTGTTACGATTACCGAAAATGATGAAAAGGAAATCAGGGATTTGGGATATCAGGGACTTTTAACTCAAATTCCGGCAGGTATTGAAGTTGCTGACAAACAAAATGATGTGGCGATAAATGGCAATCAAATTTATCATATAGGTTCTATGGAATGGATGCCCAATCAGCAGGCGATGGATTGGTTCCATGTGGATATCTGGCCCCTGATACATTCAAAAAATCAAAGTGCGGAATTTTATATGGCGGGAAAAAACATGCCCGGAAAATATCTTGAAATGCACGAGCAAGGTTTTTTTGTTTTGGGAGAAGTAAATGACCTGAACGACTTTGTAAAAGACAAATCTATTTTAGTTGTACCATTAAAAAGTGGCAGTGGTATTCGCATTAAAACCATAGAAGCGATGCTGGCTCAAAAGGCTGTTGTCACTTCGAGTCAAGGTGCGATGGGACTTGCTATTAAGCACGGTGAACACTGCCTGATAGCCGATACTGCAGAAGATTTTGCGACAGCTGTATTAAGTCTTTTAGATGACCCCTTATTAAGGGATAAACTGGCTGATAATGGCAGAACATTTGCGCTTGAAAACTTCAGCAATACTGCGGTAAGTGCAAGATGGAAGACTTTTTATCTTTCATTATCCAAAAGCATCATTTAATAAACTCGGATAATACCCCTTTTTTATTGATAATACCTTTGATAGCAGAATAGGGGATTAATAATTCAAGCGCTTCTTCATCTTCACTGTCCTGAGATGAAAGATAAAATACAATTCCTGCGCTTGTAATGACAAATGAATTCTCAAGATTTTCTAGATATTGTTCAGGATTGGTGCAATCAATATCAGGATCGTCAATAGTTCTCATGCCTTTCATAATGGCGTTGTTCAATATTGGGGCATATCCGCGTATAAATAAATCTTTTAAACTTAACTGAATAAGTGAGTCCGATCGATAAGCATAATTGTATAATTGGTGACTGTAATGCACATAGCCCATGCCTCTTGGAGGTGAATAATATTCCTCTTCAATCCTGTCAATTGCAAAAGTTTTTTTATTGACACTGATCACCCGTAAGTTATAATTTATACCTTCGGCATAAACGCCATATGCCCAATCGTCATCGTATTTGAATTTTTCCGTATCAAAATGAATCTCCGGTAAATGCTCTTCATTCCAGGTTTTATTATCAATGAAAAAATTTTGACAAGCCGCAATACAGAGGCGATTACGCGTGATATTTCTGTTTTTTATATTGAGAATACTGTCTGTTAATTCCAGATTTTCAATCAAAATATCGTCAGCTTCCGGCATGAAATATTCTTCATTATTAGCCTGTTCTGCAGCAAATACCAATGAATCGAACAAACACCTGTTTGTCTGATTATAGACCTTTTCTACGGTATAGGTTATACGTCCTAAGCTATCTACCATGCCTATAGTACTATCCTTTTCAAAGAAGGCAAATTTACCCATAAAATCAGTCATCCCCGACCAGACCGGTTGAATAATGATTTGCCCGTCTGCCTCTGCAAAACCCCATTTATTAGCATGTTTTATCAGATATTGTCCATTTTTTTGACGGCGAATCTCTTGATATTTAAACGGCAATGCAATCCATCCATCCTGCCTTACCAGACCTTTATTAAAAGATGAGTCAATAACAATTGCATGCTTGTTCACAAATACCGCAGGATAGTTGTGCACGGTATCCAGTATCCATTGTTGAGCGCGATTCATCAGTCCCCATCCATTATAAGTTCGAAATGCCTTGTCACCGTAATCTTCTTCTTCAGTTGGAGCATCAATTTTAATTGTAGGTTTTACCCAGCAGGTGCCACTTGCAGTGTCAAAATCAGAAACGGCATCATATAAGGTATCAATAAGCAGATGTTCAAATTCGTCTATAATACCCATTTTACCGCCATAAGAAAGCGCCCAGGCAGTTCCGTCAATAAATTCACCTATTTGTCTGTAATTTTGTTTACTTGCAGCTTGAATTCTTCCATCGTCATATATATAACCCCTGAAACCCTTCTCATCTGAAAACATTGCCTTATAATTGTTAAACTCAGAAATGAGATAGACAGGCTGCAGCAATACTGTGCCTGAGTCATTGACAACGCCGCTGCAATAACATGAGTCATACCAATTATGGTCTTTGGAAAAAACTGCAATTCCATATTCATTGTAATTAAATCGCCAATCCAGGGTTTGCAGATTATTGGGATTCAGCACCAATATTTTATGGTCTTTTCCAAGTAAAAGTTTATCGTTATCCATCAATGCAAAATCGCAAAAAAATGGATAAATAATGGAATCCTTTTCATTGATAATCCCAAATTTTCCATTAAGGGAAGCAACATACAAATAACGAAAGAACTCCATATGATCTTCTGCTTGAACCACATATCTAAAACTCTCAAGGGAATTGTATTTTTCGTGAATCAGTATGTTTCCATCATGGTCCAATAATCCTCGCAAGTCTTTATGTCCATAAATTACAGCAGATTTACCAAGACATGTTTTCCCGTTGACAACAGGTAAAATATCCAATACATCATACACAGAATCCGATAAAATCTGTCCTTTTTGATTGATTAAATAAAGCTTGTGATTTTTGATGATGACACCCAAATCCATCCGGTCAAACTCAGGCAGACCCGACTCAGTCATTGTATACTCCGTTTCGAGAAGTTTTACCCCCTTGGAATTATAAAGCCCGTAAATACTGCGTTCATTTCTATTAAATATGGTCCAAAAGTAGACGAGACTATCCTTTTTGTTGTAATAGACTCTATAATTATCATAGAGCGGTGGTATGATGGTTTTACCACGTATATCCATTACACCAAGACCTTTTAAAGTCTGACTATCCTGATACTTGGGTCTGAAAAGAAACAGACTGTCTTCAATTCCACCCAGTATTTCTCCATATTGCGTTTGCAAAATCATCCCTGAGGTATCTGCAATACCATATAAATCATTTTTTTTCACTGCGAATAAATCCCCCGGCAAATCGGAAATTGATTGATACTGTGCAGGAATTACCACGCTTCCATTTTGCCAATCGATGAGCCCGTATACACCATTCATTTTAAACATCAAATACAATAAAGTATCTGCTTTTATTTTTTCCGGAGAATTATAAAATCTGCGATTGGAACGCAAAAAACCAATATCTTCATATATTGGTTCAATCTTTAAATGCCCGTCGACAGAAATAATTCCATATTTGTTGTTCTGATGTGTCTTAAAATAAGATAACCTATCTGAATACAACAAGGAAATATAAGTATATTGAGGTGGTACCACCCATTCCTTTTTGTAATTTTTAATGCCATATAAACAATTGATATTATCCTTGGCAATATGCAGTGTTACTGTATCCGGATATTCAATATTGGAGTCCTCCCCTTTTACAGAACCATCCTTATGGTAAGACACACGTTTATACAAACCTTGTGCATTCAACACCATAATATTTTCAATGACCCCATTATCGTACCAGGAGGTATCAGGTCCAACATGTTTTCCAGCAATATATATCTGCTTTTGCCAAAGCATGCCATTGGAATGATACATGAGCCAAAACCCATCCACTAAGCCAAGGCGGTTATGGGGTAGATATGACAACATATTTTTCCCGCTTGTATCATACCTGATGTCGGGTCCACGAATGGTATCTTCGAGATAAAACTTATAATTTTCTAATTTTCCATTATCATGAAATTCAAGGCTCTCTCCTTCAAGTTTTCCTTTTTTATAGTTTATTCTGGTATGTTCAACACCATTGGGCCAATATGAAAAGGATAATCCATGCAGGACTCCATCTGCATACATGTTCTTTTGCATCACAGACCCGTCAGGATAAAAGAGGGTATAAGCCCCGTTCAGTTGCCCGCTTTTAAAAGTTCTTTGTTCAGTGACACGTCCCTTGTTATCGTACCATGTACAAATACTGTCTAACACATCCGGGTTCTCAGATATGAGTTTCCCTTCCCATTGCAATTTCCCGTTTTTGTAATAATCCTTGACAATACTTGTGGGTTTTCTCTCATACTGGTAATAAATCTCGCGATAATAACTTGCTTTTTCTTTGCTGCATGGTTTCCAGTCTTGGTCAAAATAAATGATAGTTTTATCCTGAGCCAAAAGTCCGTTAAAGAAACCAATTAAAAAGTAAAATAAAATGTATTTTTTGAATAAAAACATCATGTTATGATGACAAACATAGGTAAAATTTTATACATTTTAGCGTCTGATTGCAGAGCGATGCACAGAATCAAATAAGAAGTTAATTTAAAGCCTGCAGAGCAATAGCATCTGTTCCGAACTGATTTTAACCATTTTAAAGATGCTGTTATCTGTTCTTACCAGTAACTCCTAAATTAAAATCAATCTACTGTAATTTCCAATCCGTCATAAGCCAGATATCTACCTTCAGGTAAGGTGGCACTCACATCTTTGTGTAATCCCAACTGGTGACTGATATGTGTAAAATACACTTCCGGAATTTCTAATTCGTCAGCTATGGCCATGGCTTCTTCAAGTGTATAATGACTGATGTGTTTTTCTTTTCTGAGGGCATTTAAGACCAGAACCTTTGAGCCTTTTATTTTCTGTTTTTCAGATTCAGAAATAAAATTTGCATCTGTGATATAGGTAAAATCGTTAATTCTGAAACCCAATACCGGCAGTTTGTAATGCAAGACTTCGATGGGCGTTATTTTTACTCTTTCCACATTAAAATCTTCATTATTCTTAATTGTATGCAGCTTGATTTCAGGGATACCTGGATATCTGAATTCCGTAAAAATATATTGATATTCTCTTTGCAGGGCAGCCTGAACCTGCAATGTAGCATATACATCCACAGCTTTTTTATTGATATAATTAAAAGCTCTGATATCATCCATACCTGCTATATGGTCTTTATGTTCGTGTGTGAAAATAAGGGCATCTAATTTTTCCGCTCCACAACGCAGCATTTGTTGTCTGAAATCCGGACCGCTGTCAATCACAATATCCAGTCCGTCCACTTCAATTTTCACGCTGCTGCGCAATCTTTTATCGTGTAAATCTTCGCTAAGGCAAACAGTGCATCTGCAGGCTATTAAAGGAACACCCTGAGATGTGCCCGTGCCGGTAAATGTCACCTTAGTTTTCATTAGATATGCTCTTCCTCTCCGGCACCAAATGATTCACCGAATTCATCCTGTTCTTCATCTTCAGGATCGCCTTCTTCGCCAAAACCGGCTTCATCAAAATCCTCATCAATAACCGGAGCATGTTTACTCACCAGTTTATTCGCGATTTCATCAAATTCATTTTCATCTACAATTTTAAACCTGCTGATGCCTTCATTCTGTTTGGGAGCCTTTCCTACCGATTTAAAAACAAGTGGATAAGAAATACCTTTTACGTCGTTTTGTATGCTTTGCAGTTCTATCAATAAAGTCCATTGTTCATTTAAATCCGTAATATACACATATTTCTGGTGTGGATCATTCACAAACTCTTTGAGCTTGGCATCAGACATCAATAATTTTGCCTGATCTTTCAGACTGATTTCCCTGCCTTTTCTCCAGTTATCATCAGAACAATAAAACGATGAAGGCAAATCCTTGTTAAATCCAATTGAATCGAGCACAATATTGTGAAACTCAAGAAAAGTAGAGCTTGGCAGAATATCAATCATGCGGTTAATATCTTCTTCTTCTTCAAACCAAACTTTAAAGCGGTAAATCATATGACTGCAAATGTAAATTATATTTTTATTTTTTCCTCAATTCCCATTTCTTTCGCAATATTTTTAAGGTATTCGAAAGCATCTGCGTAATTATCAGCTGCTATACCATCTAAAATCGCCTGTTTGACACGACTTTTTAATCTCCCGATATCTTCTTTTCTGATAATTTCAAAATGTTCTATAATATCCGTTCCTGAAATGGGAGGTTGCCAGTTGCGCAAATAATCTTTCTCTGCTACCTCCTTGATTTTTATTTCTACAATGCCAAAATTCTTTTTGATACGTTCCACCTTTTTTTCATTCTTGCTGGTAATATCACTTTTGCACAACAGCATTAAGGCTTCAATATCTTCTCCTACTTCCATCATCAAACGTCTCACCGCACTATCAGTGACAATTTCCTGAGAGAGTACAATGGGTCTAAGATGCAATAAAACAAGCTTTTCCACAAATTTCATGCGATCATTCAGCGGTAATTTAAGTTTGGCAAAAATAGGTTTAACCATTCGACTGCCTTTGTCTTCATGACCGTGAAATGTCCAGCCGTTACCCGGTTCAAAACGTTTGGTAGCGGGTTTGGCTATATCGTGCAAAATGGCAGCCCATCTGAGCCAAAGATCATTGCTGAGTTTGGCCAGATTATCCAATACCTGCAGCGTATGATAAAAATTATCCTTATGACTCAATCCATTAATGGTTTCAACGCCATAAAGCGCCACCATTTCAGGAAATATAAGGTGTAAAAGACCTGTATCAAATAAATATTCAAAACCAATAGATGGCACCGGAGATAGAATAATCTTATTCAGTTCATCTGTGATACGCTCCTGAGAAATAATGCCTATTCTT
>Ga0123337_10003883_pt1 | contig 15532 bp, 10 predicted proteins | sample frozenSSSSmetaG_FD_89792 | JGI IMG/M metagenome (GOLD analysis project Ga0123337, IMG submission 89792) | Glacier valley bacterial and archeal communities from Borup Fiord, Nunavut, Canada, to study Microbial Dark Matter (Phase II) -... | ecosystem: Environmental > Aquatic > Freshwater > Ice >... | reverse complement strand
TCTTCATGAGCCAGAAGCCGCCGTTTGATCTCGGTCCCGCCATCACCTCGATCGTTGCGGGCCATTCGCGGCTTACCTGGCCCATGTGGTGGCGCTTCAAAGTGTTTCTCTTCATCTGCCGCCTTCAGCACCTCCTTCCTCTGGTGGCGTCGTTACCTTTCTCCAAATCTGCGGTCACTCCTGCTGAAAACACCTCATGAACGAATCCCGGACCTTCGCTCAGCCATGGGATGCCATTGTGCTGGGTGGAGCTCTCTCGGGCGCCTCCGCGGCGTGGCTGCTGCTCCGTCGCAACCCGAAACTGCGGGTATTGATCATCGAACGCAGCGAACGCTTCAAACGGCGCGTGGGCGAATCGACCGTCGAGGTGAGCAGCTATTTCCTTGGCCGCGTGCTGGATCTTACCGGACACCTCCACGAGCACCATTTCACCAAGCAAGGGCTGCGGTTCTGGTTTCAAAACGAACACACCACGGCGCTCGATCACTGCAGTGAAACCGGCCCGGGATACAACGTCCGCCTGCCCGGCTACCAGGTCGATCGCGCGGTGCTCGACGAGGAGCTTCTTTCCAGGGCGGTTTCAGCGGGCGCGGAGTTGTTGCGCCCCGTCAACGTTAACAGCGTCACCTTGGTTTCAGGAGGATGGCAGACGGTCACATGGTCGTCCGACGACGGGCGCAGCGGAACGGAATCCGCCCGCTGGGTGGTTGACGCGTCCGGCGTCGCCGCCCTGCTGGCGCGCAAAAACGGCTGGCTCGTTCCGAATACGAAGCACCCCATCGCCTCGGCCTGGAGCCGTTGGACCGGCGTCAAGAATTGGGACTCGCGCGAACTCGCCGAAAAATTCCCCGCATGGTCACAACGCACGAAAGCGTGGCGGTTCACCGCGACCAACCACCTGGTCGGACGCGGCTGGTGGGCGTGGATGATCCCCCTCAAAGGCGGGGACGTCAGCGTGGGCGTGGTTTTCGACGAGCGGCTGGTCGACTTGCCTGCGGGTGACAGTCTTGGAGCCCGCCTTCAGGCGATGTTAATGGAGCATCCGGCCGGACGGGAAATGCTGGCCGGGGCGCAGTGGCAGGACGGCGATGTCCATTTCCGCCGCAATCTTGCCTACCGTTCGACGACGTTTGCGGGCGATGGCTTTGTCCTCGTCGGGGACGCGGCCGGTTTCATCGATCCGTTTTATTCCCCCGGAATGGATTGGATCAGTTACACGGCCAGTGCTGCGGCAAATCTCGTTGATCTCTCGTTGCGCGGCAGGCCCCGAGCGGAACGCATCGCCCGTCACAACGAGGATTTCGCCACGAGTTACGACCGTTGGTTTCGCGCCATTTATCAGGATAAATATTATTACATGGGCGACCACGAACTCATGACCCTGGCCTTTCGCCTCGACCTGGGTTTCTACTACCTCGGAGTGGTGGCAGCCCCTTTTAGGCGCGGGCCGTCCGCGCTGGAACTGCCGTCGTTTTCCGGTCCTCGCGCATGGCTGCCATTCCTCTTTATCTCCAGCTACAACCGCCGGCTCGCCGCGATGGCGCGTTCCCGCATGGCCCGCGGCGTGTGGGGGCGGCGCAATCATGGCGCTTACTTCGGCTTCCGAAGCTATGAGCTCACCTGGACGCTGCCGTTGCGCCTGCTCGTGGTGATCGGAGCCTACCTGCGTCTCGAATTGACCGAAGGCTGGCGGACTTGGTTCTTCGCACCGCCTGCGCCCGAAATCAGCGTTCGCGTTGAATTAATACCTGTCACCGCCTATGACACCGTTTGAACTTTCTGTCAGGTTCTTCCTGCAGCTGGCGATCATCCTGTGTGTCTGCCGTTTTGTGAGCTGGGTCGCGACCCGCTTCGGCCAGCCACCCGTGGTTGGAGAGATGATCGCGGGCGTGGTGCTGGGGCCTTCGCTTTTTGGCCTGCTCGCGCCTCACTGGCAGGCGCAATTGTTCCCACCTGCTTCGAAGCCCATTTTGTTCACCATGGCCCAAATCGGCCTCGTACTCTACATGTTCGTCGTGGGACTGGAGTTTCGCATCGATCTGGTGCGCGACCGCCTGCGAAGTGCGATCGTGATTTCCGCCTCGGGGATTGCCGCTCCGTTTTTATTCGGGTGTGCGCTGGCTGTGTGGCTGCTTGAGCGTGGCGGTTTTTTTACCCCGGGAGTGAGCATCTGGCAGGCGGTGCCTTATCTAGGCGCGGCGATGGCGATCACGGCGTTTCCGATGCTGGCGCGCATCATTTTCGAACGTGGCCTCACGGGCACTGCGGTCGGCGCGCTCTCGCTCGCGGCCGGCGCGATTGACGACGCCGCGGCGTGGTGCGTTCTCGCGCTGGTCCTGGCGAGCTTCGCCCACGACCCGAAAATCGCGCTCTATGCGATCGGTGGAAGCGTGCTGCTCGTCGTGGTGCTTTTCACGATCGGTAAACGTCTGCTCGGAGCCATCTCACGCCGAGGAGAACGCAGCGAGACCGACAGCCGTCTGATGTTTGGGTGGATGCTCGTGTTACTGATGCTTGCCGCCTGGTATACCGACAGCATTGGCATTTACGCCGTATTCGGTGCCTTTGCCCTCGGGGCGGGGGTTCCGAGGGGCAAATTCGTCGATGACGTCCGCGCCCGCATCGAACCTGTGGCCACGCAACTTTTTCTGCCGCTGTTCTTCATTTATTCGGGTCTCAACACGCGTTTCGACCTGGTCAACGATGCCGGCTTGTGGATGGTTGCCGCCGCCGTTCTGGCCGCGGCCGTCATCGGAAAAACAGGAGCCTGTTATCTTGGCGCCCGCGCTTGCGGAGAAACCCATCGCGACAGTCTTGGCGTGGGAGCCCTCATGAATGCACGCGGCCTGATGGAGTTGATCATTCTCAACATCGGCTTGGAACGAGGACTGATCACACCGACGCTCTTCACCATCATGGTTCTCATGGCGATTGTGACCACCTTGATGGCCACCCCGCTTTTTACCTGGGGTTATCTTCGCCGGCAACCGGCGGCGTAGCAGCTGCTTCGTCATGCGCAGCATGATTGAGCGGAGGCCAGTCACGAGTAACTCGGCGATTGAACCGATTCCACGCACCGGCCATTAACCAAAGTTAGACCACTTAGCTCAACCCGTTGACCCGTGTCCTCTCCTCTTTCCGACCAGCTCTTCGCCCGCGCCCTCAAGCTCATCCCGGGCGGCGTTAACTCCCCCGTCCGCGCCTTCCGCTCCGTCGGCGGCGCGCCGTTCTTCGTGAAGTCCGCGCAGGGCGCCACGCTCACCACCGCCGACGACCGCAAGCTCATCGACTTCGTCTGCACCTGGGGCCCCGCCATCCACGGCCACAACCACCCCAAGATCAAGGCAGCCATCGCCGCCGCCCTCGAAAACGGCACCTCCTTCGGGACGCCGAATCCCTACGAGGTCGAGATGGCCGAGCTCATCGTGAAGCTCGTCCCCTCCATCAAAAAAGTCCGCATGACGAGCAGCGGCACCGAGGCCACCATGTCGGCCGTCCGTCTCGCGCGCGGCTTCACCAAGCGCGACAAGATCATCAAGTTCTCCGGCTGCTACCACGGGCACTCCGACTCGCTCCTCATCAAGGCCGGCTCCGGAGCGCTCACGCACGGACACCCCGACAGCGCCGGCATCCCCGCCTCCTTCGCACGCGAGACGATCGTCCTTCCTTACAACGACCGCGCCGCGCTCGCCGCCGCCTTCAGCGCCAATCACGGCCAGATCGCGGGCGTCATCATCGAGCCCTACTGCGGCAACGTCGGCTTCATCATGCCCGACGCCGGCTATCTTTTCTATCTCCGCGAAATCTCTGCCAAGCACGGCGCACTGCTCATCTTCGACGAGGTCATGACCGGCTTCCGCATCGCGCAGGGCGGCGTGCAGGAACGCGAAAGCATCACGCCCGACCTCACCTGCCTCGGTAAAATCATCGGCGGCGGCCTCCCCGTCGGCGCCTTCGGCGGACGCGCCGATGTCATGGACTATCTCGCGCCGCTCGGACCCGTTTACCAAGCTGGCACGCTGAGCGGCAACCCGCTCGCCATGGCCGCCGGCATCGCGAGTCTGCGCATGCTGGAGGACCGCCACATCTACGCCACCCTCGACCGGCTCGGCGGACAACTCCGCGACGCCGTCCGCGACGCCGCCAAGACCAAAGGCATCCCCGTGCAGGTGCCGCAATGCGGCTCGATGTTCAGCATTTTCTTCACCGACACCCCGGTGCGCGATTACGACACCGCGCTCAAGGGCGACTCGAAACGCTTCACGAAGTTCTTCCACACATGCCTCGCCAACGGCGTCTACCTTGCCCCCAGCGCCTACGAAGCCGGCTTCCTCAGCACCGCGCACAACGGCGAAGTCATCGACCGAGCCTGCGAAGTCATGACGCAGGCCATTACTGCGCTTTAAGCACGGTTATACGTTCATCACACGGGGGCTCCTTCATTGCAATTCGACGGCAATGGCTTTTTAAAGTGCCCTCCTCGCATGACCGCATTTCGTTTTTCGTTCTTATCTTTCACTGTTCTGCTTGCGGCCGCACGTCTCCATGCGATCACGCCCGCGATGAAATCGCTCGTCACGATTCAAGGCGTCATCAGTTACACCGCCCCGCAGACCCCAAAAACCATCTCTGCCGCCACCACTCTGGTTGAATACAAGGCCACCCAAACCGCCCTGCGCTTCACCACCGCCGATTTGATCGAGTCGATCATCAACAACAGTAATCCGGCTGAGATCAAAAAATGGACGTTGGTGGCCGTCAGGGACATCTCCAGCCCGGGGGTTGACCTCGATTACAGTTTTTACCTCGTGAATGCCAACAAGACCATCGCCCCTCGGTCGGTATCCTCAAACATCTTGTCCACCGCCATCTACGGGTTTGTGGAAACCTACACGGAACGCTGGCAGGGGGCATCGAACTCCGCCGTTCCGGTGTCCGGCAGCGGCACCTTTAAATTCCTAGCCGGCATCGATCTCTCCCTCGAGGATGGAGGCTACAACCTGAATGCCATGCTCACCGGACCGGCGACCGGAAGCTACAAGATAGCCTCCAATTCATTCGGCCCGGAAAAGCATGTAGTATATGTGCCCAGCGCCATTAAAGTCGCCACCTCGGGAGTCGTCACGCTTTCCCATGGCACCGATACCGTGACCTGCGTTGGTGAATTCACCCTGACCATCGCCGCCAGTCAGCCGATTGATCTGGAAGCATTTCTTTCACCAGGCTCTTCCGGACAACCCCCTCTTCCAGGATTCGACAACGGTGACGGTAGTGGCGTGGTTGTATCTCAAATGCAGTAAATTCCCCATCGGCCATTATCTCGCGGTGAATATAATTAAATCCGGCTGATCGTGAATCTGCGCATCCTGTTCATCTGCGGTTTGACCGTATGTGCGCTCTGGTTGGGCTGGCGGGCAACACGCTCACAACCTGCTGCCGCCCCGCCCACGCCTCCTGTCGCCCAAGACATTCCGCTGGCCCCGACCTCGGTGGAAATTTGGCCGGTGAAATATGATCCTCCCACCCCCAACCGGCCGGTGCGTGCGCCCGCTCCGCATGGCCAGGCGACACTGGAAGCCATTCAAACAGCCGCCTCCACCCATGATGCCCTCATGGTTCCTCTCCTGGCCCGTTATTTGGAAAGCGACGCCGCAGACGTTCGCGCCGCCGCTATTCAGGGCTTGATCGAGCTGGGTGAACGAGACGCCATTCCTTATCTCAAGATCGCCGCCCAGGAAACCAAGATCCCCGAGGAAAAGACCGAGCTTTTGAAGGCGGCTGAATTTTTATCCCTGCCCACTTGGAAAGAGCACAGAGACTCGCTCAAAGCCACCCCGCCCGTGCGGCCCGGAAGTTAAGCCAAGGCTCATCACGCCCGCAGAGCACCAGCGTGCCTTCTGCGGACACCAAATCCAACGTCATCTCGGTGTAAGAACCGCTGCGTGGCGGCGGCGCCAGAGGGCAACAACCAGCGCCGTCGCTCCAAAAATTCCCGCCCACGTGGCCGGCTCGGGAATCGGGGTTGTTTCCACCGAGATGACACCGGATGAGTAAAGACTGCCCGTATTCCACTCCAAACCGTCGGAGAGCGTGGGCAGCCACACATCGGCAAACGTGCCGCTGAAAGCGCCGTCAAACAAATCGAAGCTGGCCCCGCTGAGCGGATCGAAACCGCCGAGGAACTGCACGTCCAGCACTCCACCAGCGAACAACGTGCCGCCCACCGTGATACTGTCATAACTGGAGTCATCCGAGATTCCAAAAAGAGTATAACTGGTTCCGGCCAGAGTGAGATTTCCGGTGACTGACAATTCCCCTGGAGTTCCGCCCTGCACGAGATTACCTCCACATAAAATATTCAGATCATGCACCGTGCCATGACCGGAAAAAGTCGCTCCCGAACTCACACTGATTCCCGTATTGGCAAGAGCCCCGTCAACCCGCAGCGTGCCCGTGCTTACCGTGGTGGCTCCGGAATAGTCGCTGGCCCCGGTCAGAAATAGTGTGCCTAAACCGGTTTTGGTGAGTCCGCCCTGACCGGTAAGCGAACCCGATAAGGTCGCGTCAAACCCGTTGGTGTTGATCGTCGACGTCGTCCCCGTGGACAGGGTCGCGGACACCGCAGTAACGAGCGACGACCCGATGACCTTGATGGTGCCGCCGCCCAGATTAAAGGCCGCCGTGCCTGTTCCGGTTCCAGCCCCGGCATAAAATGCCTGCAAGCCGCTGCCGCCCACTTCAAGCGAACCACCATTGAGATTATAGGTGCCGTTACCCCGGCTGGACAATGAAACGGCGCCTGCGGTGACCCTCAGGATACCGCCCGTCTGGTTAAGGACACCGGTGCCTTCCAATCCGGCGCCATCGCTATCCCCCAGCACGAGATGGGTGCCGGAGTCCGTGAGTTCGATCAGCCCGCCCGACAGATTAATCGTGCCGCTTCCCGCCGAAACGCTGCCGGTCGTGCCGCCGAGATCATGCAAACCCGCGCCCAAGGAAAGCGTGCCACCGGAAAGATTGTAGATGCCGGTGCCACCCTCGCGACCAACGAGAAGGGCGCCACTTCCGGCCGAACCGACCGTGACGGTGCCCGCCGTCTGCGTAAACGTGCCCGAGCCTCCCGCGTCGCCGACGATGAGAACACCCGCAACGGCCGTGGTGTTGTCGACCTGCGTGGAGCCTTTGAGGTTGAGCGTGCCGCCGGCTATTTCGTAGGTGCTCGTCACGCCCGCGCCGGCCTTCAGCTCGAGCGCGGTGGTAGCGCCGGTCGTCTGGCGCGCGGTGCCGCCGGCCACGTTGAACGTGTCGAAGACGCGCGTCGCACCGGTGAGATAGAGCGCGCCCGTGCCGGTCTTGGCGAAAGTGTTTCCGCCATAGGTCGCCGTGTGCAGGCCGGCGCCTGTAAGCGTGCCGGTGAACGTGGCGTCGAAGCCGTTGGTGTTGACCGTGGAGGTGACGCCCGCAGTGAGCGTGGCGAGGATGTCGGTCGTGAGGTTGGCGGTGGCCTTGATCGCGCCTGCACCGAAGTTAAACGTGCTGTCGGCCGTGGACGTGTTGTAACGGGCCTTGAGGCTGTTGGCGCCGCCGACTTCGAGCGTGCCGCCGTTGAGATTGTAGGTGCCCGCGCCGTAACCCGCCACGTAGAGCGTGCCGTCGGTCACGCGCAACGTGCCGTTTGTCTGCGTGAGCGTGCCCGTGCCGGTCGCACCGCCGCTGCTCACGTCGTTGCCTATCACGAGCGAGGCGCCGTTGATGAGTTCGAGCAACGTGCCCGCGCCGCTCAGATTGAACGATGCGGCGCTGGCGGCGTGGGTCGCGTTGGAACGGGACAACACGCTCTGGCCGCCGGAGAGTTTCAGCGTGCCTCCGCTGAGTGTGTAGGTGCCGCTGCCGCCTTCCCGGCCTATGAGGAGTTCACCGTCACCTGTAGAGCCGACCGTGACAGTGCCGGCCGTCTGCGTGAACGTGCCGGTGCCGCCGGCGTCGCCCACGACGAGCGTGCCCGCTACCGCCGTGGTGTTGTCGACCTGCGTGGATCCTTTGATGTTGAGTGTGCCGCCGGCCATTTCGTAAGTGGTGGTCACGCCGGCGCCGGCCTTCAGCTCGAGCGCGGTGGTGACGCCGGTGGTCTGGTGCGCAGTGCCGGCGGCGACGTTGAACGTGTCGAAGACGCGCGTCGCACCAGTGAGAGTGAGCGTGCCCGCGCCGGTCTTGGCAAAAGTGTTTCCGCCATAGGTCGCCGTGTGCAATCCGGCGCCGTTGAGCGTGCCGGAGAACGTGGCGTCGAAGCCATTGGTATTGACCGTCGAGGTGACACCCGCAGTGAGCGTAGCGAGGATGTCGGTCGTGAGGTTTGAGCCGATCACCTTGATCGTGCCGCCGCCAAAGTTGAACGTGCTGTCCGCCGTGGACGTATTGTAGCGGGCCTTCAGGCCGTTGGTGCCGCCAGCCTCGATGGTGCCGCCGGTGAAGTTGTAGGTGCCGGCGCTATAGCCGGCGATGTAAAGGCCGCCGGAGGTCACGCGCACCGTGCCGGCCGACTGCGTGATCGTGGCGTTGCCGTCGGTGCGGCCAAAAGTGTTGTTACCGTTGATAAGGGCGCTGCCGTCGGTGATCTCCAGCAGCGTGCCTGCGCCGCTGATGTTAAGCACGCCAGTGCTCGTGCCGTTGGCACCGGTGGAACGCGCGATCACGCTGTTGCCACCAGAAATGCGCAGCGTGCCGCCATTGAGATTGTAGGTGCCGTTGCCGCCCTGATTGCCGATGGTGAGCGCAGCGTCGGACGTGGAGCTGCCGACGGTCACGGTGCCGCCCGCCTGTGTAAACGTCCCGGTGCCGGTGAAGTCGCCGACGCGGAACGAACCGGGGACGACGGTAGTATTGTTCGCCGCAAGCGAGCTGGTGACAAGCAACGTGCCACCGTTCATTTCAAACGTCGCGATGCTACCGTTGCCAGAACCGGTCATGAATTCGCCGACGGTGGTCGCCCCGGCCGTCTGCTGCGTAGTGCCGGCGGCGGCGATGAAGGTGTCGAGCGTGCGCGTCGCCCCGCTCAGGAAGAGCGTGCCGGCGCCAATTTTAGCTAGGGCGTTTCCGCCGTCGGCCACCTGATGCGTGCCGGTGCCGATCAGATTGCCGGACCAGGTGGTGCTGAGACCGTTGGTGTCGATGAGGGAAACCGCACCGGCCACGAGGGTAGCGTTAACCGATGCCGTCATACCCGTGCTGCCGATGGCCTTGATGGTGGCGCTTCCGAAATTAAACGCGGAGACGCCGGCCGCCGCACCACTGCCGTAGCGGCCGAGGAGTCCGGCGCCGGCGACTTCGAGGGTGCCGCCATTGAGATTGTAGGTGCCGTTACCCGAGGCGCCGACGTAGAGGCCGCCGTCAAGGATGCGAATGACGCCGCCGGTCTGCGTGAGTGTGCCGGTGCCGAAATTGGTTCCCGCATCCTCGATGTTGTTACCGAGGATGAGATGGCCGCCGTTGTCGATCACGAGGGTTCCCCCGCTGACGTTTAGCGTGCCGGTGCTGGCGGGCTTGCCTGAGGTGGAGCGGCCGACCACGTGGTTGCCGGAGTTAAGGGTAAGCGTGCCGCCGGTAAGGTTGTAGGTCCCCGTGCCGCCTTGGTTGCCGATGTTCAACGCACCGTTGTTCGCGACCGTGACCGTGCCTGCATTTTGCGTGAAGGTTCCCGTGCCGCCGAAGTCTCCCACGCGGAAGGAGCCCGCCACTGCGGTCACATTGTCGACTCGCGTGGAAGGATTGATCGTCAGCGTGCCGCCATCCATTACGTAGGCTCCGGTATTACTGGTGCCCGTCCCGACCATGAACTCCACCGCCGAGGTGTTACCCGCCGTCTGGTCAACCGATCCGCCCGTTACGGCGAACGTGTCGAGGACTCGGGCGGTGGTCCCCGTGCCGCTGAAAGTGAGCGTTCCCGCGCCAGTCTTCACGAGAGCACTGCCACCGAAATCGATTTGATGCAGCCCCGCGCCCGTCAGATTTCCCGACCACGTGGCGTTCAGATTGTTGGTGTTGATCGTCGAAGTAGTGCCAGCGGTGAGGTTGGCATTCACGTCTGTGACCAAATTCGCTCCGGTCACCTTGATCGTGCCGCCGCCGAGATTGAAATGATAGGTCCCTCCCTCGCCGAAAAACACCCCGACAAGGCTATCGTCGCCGATTTGAAGCGTGCCGCCATTAAAGTTGTAAGTGCCCGTGCCCCACCCCGTAATTTTCAGATAGGCAGCATTATCCACGTTGATGACACCGCCGGTCTGCGTGAGCGTGCCGGTGCCTTGCGAAGCGTTTAGGTTATCACTCCAGTTGCTCAACACGAGTTCGGCGCCTGCGTTGATATTGAGAACGCCCGTGCCCGAAACCGTCATTTGCCCCGTGCTGCCGCCGTTGGTAACCGTGCCGCCACTTGTGCGGCCCAGCGTCGAAAGCCCAGCGTTCAGATTCAGCGTGCCGCCACTCAAGTTGTAGGTGCCATGGCCACCTTGGTTGCCGACGTTGAGCGCAGGAGTGTTCAGCGTGCCGCTCGTCTGGTTGAACGTGCCGGTGCCGCCGAAATCACCCACGCGGAAAGAACCGACGACGATCGTCGAGTTATCGATCTTGGTCGAATCATTGATGGTGAGAGTGCCGCCGGAAAGATTGTAGGTGGCAGTGCTTCCCGTGCCGGAGCCGACCATGAGCTCGACGGCGGAAGTCCCCCCCGCCGTCTGAGCGAGCGTGCCGTCGGTGACAGAAAATGTGTCGAGGACGCGGGCAGTAGTTCCCGTGCCGCTGAAAGTGAGGGTGCCTGCGCCGGTCTTCACGAGAGAACTGCCACCGAAATCGATCTGGTGCAGTCCCACGCCCGCCAGATTGCCGGACCACGTTCCGTTCAGGCCGTTGGTATCAATCGTCGAGACCGTTCCCCCAACAAGGTTCGCATTGACCGAGGTTGTCAGGTCCGAGCCGGTGACCTGAATGGTGCCGCCGCCAAGATTGAAGTCATAGGTGAATTCAGAGTGGTTGCCATACTGCGCCTGCAGGCCGGAGCCGCCGACCTGCAACGTGCCGCCGGAGAGATTGTAAACGCCGTTGCCATAAGCGGAGAGATACAGAGTCCCGCCCGCCCCGATGCTAAACGTCCCGCCGGTCTGCGTGACCGTGCCATTGCCTGCGCCCGCGTTGCCGTTGTTGTCGCTGGTGCCGCTGTAGGCCTGAAGCGCATTGAGCGCAGCGTTTCCGATAATGAACGAGATGGAGCCGCCGTCATGCGGCGCCGTCACCTGCACCAGCCCGCCGGAGATGTTCATCGTGCCGGACGACGTGCCGGAAATCGAGTTGTTGAATCCTATCGAAATCAGCGAGGTCTGGTTCGCCGCGCCCGCACCGGCGTTGTCAAACGTGAGCGTGCCGCCGCTGACATTGTAGATGCCCGTGCCTCCATTCACGCCGACATTAAGCGAGCCGATAAACGTCGCGGCTCCGCCGGTCTGGTTGACCGTGCCCGTCACGCCAGACCCCTGCCCCAGTTGAAAATTCGCATAACGGGTGGCGCTACCCACGCGCAGCGTCGCACCACTCTGAATGGTCAGCGTGCCGTCTCCCGAAGCGTCGGAACCATAGCCAACGCGCAGGAAAGCCGTGTGATTATCATCATTTTTCACCCACACGTCCGCTCCTGATGACAACCGCAGTTCACCGCCACCGGTCACGACGAGGGCATTCCGCTGCGCAGTGCTCTCATAGCCTACGTCACCGGGCGTAAGCGGAAAAAGCTCACCGGCGAACACCTCGGTATCCGTGATGGTGTTAAGCGTGCCGTTGACCGTCAGTTCGGCGTCCCCGTCGGCCGCCTTGAGCAGGGCTGGCGAACAGAAAACCACGAGCAATCCTGTGTAGGCGCAGACAAATTTCGCGGACGGAAAACGTGAAGATAGCATAAAGCCTATCTCCACGCCCGGCCAGCTCATCAAACAAGCGTAAATCCGCCGGATAGTAACCAATAATCGGACACACCATAATTTCGATCCATGGCCATCTAGCCATTTTTAACTAGATCAACCGGGAGGGTTTCCTCCCCCTTCATGTTCATCGGGCTTGTGATCGGACACGTTCATTCAGGCTTATGGCCTGTCTGCGGATGGCAGCACCACCCGAAAGGTGGCGCCGCGCCCCTCACGGCTCCGAATCAGCAGCTCCCCTCCCAACTTCGCGATCAACTCGCATGCCAACGCCAGACCGATGCCGGTCCCCCTGCCTCCAGTCTTGGTCGTGAAAAACAGCTCCCTCACCCGCCTGCGTATCCGCGCAGGAATCCCCGCCCCACTATCCGTCACCTCAAAATAAACCCATCCGCGCTGCATACCCGAGCGCACGCGGCCGGTGCGGATATGCACGCGGCCGCCGGACTTGGTCGCATCGACGGCGTTGAGCACAAGGTTGACGAGGATCTGGTCGAGACAGGCGTCGTCCGCGCGCACGGGCAATGGGACGTCCGCCGTCTCCTCCAGCAAAATCGTGCAACGCGTCATACGCTGCATCATCGTGAATGTCGTCCTGACGTTCTCCGCAAGATCAAGGCGGTGCATTTCGATCGCGGGCGCACGCGCAAGGTTGCGGAACTGTCCGCAGATGCCCGAACCCCTCTTCGCTCCCAAAATCAGGGCGTCCAGCAGGCGTTCATCAGGCTTGCCCCGCCCGAAGGCCTCCTTGAGCAAAGCCGCATTCCCCAGCACAATCGAAAGGTAATTGCTCAGCTCATGCCCCGCCATCGTCGCCATGCGCCCAGTCACCGCCATCCGCTGCGCAGATCGCAATTGCTCGGCCAACGAGGGCTTGGGCGAAGGTCGGCGGCCTCGCGCCCGTAATCCCGACGTCGTTTCAGGCTTCATCCTAAGACAAACCCTGCGCTTTCGAGGCCTCGTCCATGTCTTTGACCAGTCCTGTTTGCGCAGCGTAAAGGGAAAGCTGCGCCACCCGCCGCAATCCGGTTTTCTTCATCAAATTACTCCGGTGATTGATCACCGTATGAACACTGATGCCCAGATTCCCGGCGATTTCCTTGGAACTCAGCCCCTGCGCCACGAGGCTCAGGACCGTCTTCTCCCGTTCCGTCAGCTCTGCATGGCCGGATGGAAACTTTTCCGGGCGGTTGACCAAACCCCGCACCATCTGGCTCGCCAACGAACCAAAATAAGCCTGCCCCGCGCGCACCGAGAGAATCGCCGTGCGAAATTCCTGAAGCGGGCCGCTTTTTTCCACAAAGCCCAGAACGCCCGCCGCCAGTCCTTCACGAATCGATGACGGACGCAGGTTCCCGGAAAAAACCAAAACCCGCGCCTGCGCGCAGTGCCGTTTCAATTCGTTCAACAGCGACATGCCGGACACCTGCGGCATCACCAAATCGAGAATTAAAATATCCGGTTGCTCGCGCACGCAAATCCCTACCGCCTCCGCCGCATCCTTGGTCGCACCCACTACCCTCAGGCCGCCGATTGAGTCCACGACTTGGGTCATCATTTCGATGATCGCCTGATGATCGTCGATAATCACCACCCGAGCCGGCGCCGGATGCGGAGAATCAATGGGAAGACTCATGACGGTTTGTATTTACGCGCATGAGACTTAATTCTTAATTATTTTACAAATTATTATTCTATAGTTTATTACAAATTTTTTAATAGGAATAAAACCCTAATTTTAACCTAGTTAATTACTGCTATTTTATAGGCGAGAATACCCCCAGATGACTGGGCCCATTGATCAACCAAGACCGTTTCCATCGTCCTCTCCGTGTTCGTAAAAATCGCTCAGGCACGTGGATGCGCCTTCGCATAGATGTCGCGCAACCGCGCGATGCTTACATGCGTGTAAACTTGTGTGGTGTTCAGACTCGCATGTCCGAGCAGCTCCTGCACGAGCCGCAAATCCGCACCCGCGTTCAACAGATGCGTCGCGTAGCTGTGCCGCAGCTTGTGCGGCGTCAGGTCCATCGGCAGGTCGGCCAGCGCCAGATACCGCTTCAACAACAACTGCACCTGCCGCACCGGCAACCGCTCGTGCTTCGGCGTCACCAGCACCGGATCGTTGTGCCCCGTGTCGCGCGCGAATTCCGTCTTCCACTTCGCCATCACCGCCATGCCCACGCGCCCCAGCGGACACAGGCGCACCTTCTTGCCCTTGCCCAACACGCGGGCCACGCCGCTCTCGAAATCAATGTCTCCGTAGTTCAGCCCCGTGAGCTCGCTCACGCGCAACCCGCCGCCGTAGAGCAGCTCCATCGCCAGCCGGTCGCGCCACGCAACGAACCCCGTCTCGCTCCCGTTTTCCAGCAGGCGCTGCGGTCCCGTGAGCAGCAGCTTCATCTGCGTCTCCGTGAGAAATTTCGGCAGACGCTTCTCCAGCTTCGGCAGAGGCACGCCGATAAACGGATTCCGCGCCACCTTGCCGTGCCGCAGCCAGAACTTAAAAAACGCCCGCAGCGCCGAGACGTGCAGGTGCAGCGTCCGCCGGTCGAACCGGTGCTGCCCTTCGATTACGAAGTCGCGCATGTCGCGCACGCCAAGCTTGTCGAAACCTCGCGCCCACAACCCCGACTGATTGAGCCAGTGGTAGAAATCCTCAAACGCCCCCTGATAGTTGCGCAGCGTGTAGCGCGAGTAGCGGCGCTCCTTCGCGAGGAATTCCGCGAACGGCGTCCACCACAGGGTGACGACCGGCTCAGGCAGGGGTGGATGCGAGGCGGGCTTCGACATCGCGCATGACCTGCGTGGCGTGCAACCGCAGCGCACCCTCGGGATCGAGTCCCTTGGCACGCGCAGCGGACGTGATTTCAAAAAGAATTTTCCCGAGCATCGCCTCGTCAAGTTGCACGCCCAGCGCCTTGATCTGCGCAACGTCCACGACGCCGTCCGCCGGAAGCTCTTTCTTCTCGATCTGCTTCCAAATCGCTTCGGCGAACATCAGCGCGGGCAGGCGTGGCGGCAGGTCCTTGAAAACTCCTGACTGCACGGGGCCGTTCTTTTTTTCCTGCGCCTTGATCTGCTCCCACTTCACGATCACGTCGTCGGGCGTGCCGATCTTCGCGCCGTCGCCGAAGACATGCGGATGCCGGCGCACGAGCTTGTCGTTCGCCTCGGCTGCGACCGCTTCCAGATCAAAGTGTCCCGCCTCCTCCGCGAGCTGCGCGTGAAACACCACCTGCATCAGCACGTCGCCTAGTTCCTCTCGCATGTGCGGCATGTCGAGGCGGTCGATGGTGTCGAGCAGTTCGCTCGCCTCGTCGATGAGACAGCGCGTGAGGGTGGCATGCGTCTGCACTTGGTCCCACGGACACCCGCCGGGCGCGCGCAGGGCCGCGATGGTTTTGCGAAGATCTTGAACGGCGCTCATGTCTTTGCCGCAAAGAGGCGCAAAAGACGCAAAAAGGTAAACCCTGAATCGTCTCCGGGATTGTTTCTTGCGACTTTTGCGTCTCTTTGCGGCTATTGTTTTCTCTTAAGGCCAACAAACTCACCGAGATCATGGCCTG
>Ga0123337_10003882_pt1 | contig 15533 bp, 15 predicted proteins | sample frozenSSSSmetaG_FD_89792 | JGI IMG/M metagenome (GOLD analysis project Ga0123337, IMG submission 89792) | Glacier valley bacterial and archeal communities from Borup Fiord, Nunavut, Canada, to study Microbial Dark Matter (Phase II) -... | ecosystem: Environmental > Aquatic > Freshwater > Ice >... | reverse complement strand
TGCAGCCCCGTCGTCGGCTCGTCGAGGATATACAGCGTCTGCCCCGTCGCGCGGCGCGCGAGTTCCTTCGCCAGTTTGACGCGCTGCGCCTCGCCGCCGCTGAGCGTGGTGGCGGACTGGCCCACCTTGACATAGCCCAGCCCCACCTCGCCCAGCATGGCGAGCTTGTCGCGGATCGGCGGGACCGCGCGGAACAGCTCCAAAGCCGCCTCCACGGTCATGTCGAGCACGTCGGCGATCGAATGGCCCCTGTGCTTCACCTCCAGCGTCTCGCGGTTGTAGCGCTTGCCGTGGCACACGTCGCACGTCACCCACACGTCGGGCAGGAAGTGCATTTCGATCTTGATCAGCCCATCGCCCTGGCACGCCTCGCAGCGGCCGCCCTTGACGTTGAAGCTGAAGCGCCCGGGCTTGTAGCCGCGCGCGAGGGATTCGGGGAGGCCTGCGAACCAGTCGCGGATGCAGGTGAACGCGCCGGTATAGGTGGCGGGGTTGGAGCGCGGCGTGCGGCCGATGGGGGATTGATCGATATCGATCACTTTATCGAGATGTTCGAGGCCGGTGACCCCGTCGTTGGGCGCGGCGGGGAGGCGCGCGCCGTTCAGCTGCCTCGCGGCGGCGGCGTAGAGCGTATCGATGGTGAAGGTCGATTTGCCCGAGCCGCTCACGCCGGTGATGCAGGTGAGCGCGCCGAGCGGCAGCGATGCGGTGACGTGCTTCAGATTGTTCGCGCGTGCGCCTTTGACCGTGAGGTGGTGGCCGTTGCCGGGGCGGCGCGTGGCGGGCAACGGCACACCCCGGCGTCCGCTGAGGTAATCGCCGGTGATCGAATCTGGGTTTGCGAGGATGTCGGCGAGCGTGCCCTGTGCGATCACGTGGCCGCCGTGGGTGCCAGCACCCGGACCCATATCGACCACATGATCGGCGGTGCGGATCGCGTCTTCGTCATGCTCGACGACGAGGACGGTGTTGCCGAGATCGCGCAGGCGCTTGAGTGTGGTGAGCAACCGATCGTTATCGCGCTGGTGGAGGCCGATCGAGGGCTCGTCGAGCACATACAACACGCCGCTCAGCCCGCTGCCGATCTGCGAGGCGAGGCGGATGCGCTGCGATTCGCCACCGCTGAGCGTGCCAGAGCGTCGATCGAGGTTGAGGTAATCGAGCCCCACATTATCGAGGAAGCCGAGTCGCTCGACAATCTCGCGCAGGATACGATCGGCGATTTCGCGCTCCTTGGGGGTGAGCGCTTCGGGTAGCGCGCGAAACCAGCCGAGCGCGGCGCGCACGCTCAGGTGCGTGACGTGGCTGATGTCTTCGCCGCCGACCTTGACGCTCAGCGCTTCGGGCTTGAGGCGCGCGCCTTGGCAGATTTCGCACGGCGCTGCGGTCTGATAGCGGCCGAGCTCCTCGTGCATCGCGGCGGATTCGGTGGTGCCGAGGCGCTTCTGGAGGCTGGCGATCACGCCCTCAAACGGCTTGGTCGTCTCCCAGCTGCGGCGGCCGTCTTCGTAGCGGATCGTGATCGGCGTCCGGCCCGTGCCGTGCAGGATCGCATGCTGCACCGTGGGCGGAAGCTTGATCCACGGCGTATCGAGGCTGACTTTGAAGGCGGCGGCGATCGAGCCCAGGATCATCGTGTAATAGGGCGAAGGCGGGTTCGATTTGGCCCACGGCGCGACCGCACCGGCCTTGAGGCTGAGCGTATCGTTGGGGACGATCAGATCGGGATCGAAGTGCAGCTTTTCGCCCAGCCCGTCGCATGCGGGGCAAGCGCCATGCGGCGAGTTGAAGCTGAACAGGCGGGGTTCGATTTCGGGCAGCGTGAAGCCGCTCACGGGGCAGGCGAATTTGGTCGAGAACAGGATTTCGGGGGCGGGATCGGATTGCCTCGGATCGATATCTGCCATTTCGAGGATCGCTAGCCCATCGGCGAGCTTGAGTGCGGTCTCGAAACTGTCCGCGAGTCGCTGTTCGAGCCCTTCGCGGATCACGAGCCGGTCCACTACCACCGAAATGTCGTGCTTCTTTTTCTTGTCGAGTGTCGGCACGTCGGCGATTTCGAGGAACGCGCCGTCAACCTTGACCCGCGTGAAGCCGTCCTTCTGCAAGGTCGCCAGCTCCTTGCGATATTCGACCTTGCGGCCGCGCACCACGGGCGCAAGCAGGAAGGCGCGCGTGCCCTCGGGCAAGGCCATCGCACGATCGACCATCTGGCTGACCGATTGCGCCTGCAAAGGCAGGCCGGTCGCGGGCGAGTAGACTATGCCCACGCGCGCCCATAAAAGTCGCATGTAATCATAAACTTCGGTCACGGTGGCAACGGTGGACCGTGGATTTTTGGACGTGGTTTTCTGCTCGATCGCAATCGCGGGCGACAGTCCCTCGATATGATCCACATCGGGCTTCGACGACAGGTCGAGGAACTGGCGCGCGTAACTGGAGAGCGACTCCATATAGCGCCGCTGGCCCTCGGCGTAGATCGTATCGAAGGCGAGGCTCGACTTGCCGCTGCCCGACAGGCCGGTGATCACGGTGAGTTTGTCGCGCGGCAGATCGACATCGATGTTCTTGAGGTTGTGCTCGCGTGCGCCGCGAACCTGGATGTGGGTGAACATGCGTGTTCCTGAACTGTTCCGATGTGGGTGCGGGTTGCCCGGCGCCTCGTCAAGCGGATCGATATAGGGCCGCAGCCGCAGCGCAGCGAGGCGAAAGGTTGCCGCGCGCGCGACACGATCCGGCTGCCGACCGTCGCGGGTGTGTATGACAATGCAGAAACAAGCTGAAAACCGCGTTACGTGAACGGTTTCTGACAGGGGTGTTCACGCGAAGCAGCAAGACGGCCGGTAAACAGGCCGGTGGTGACCGGAGATGTCCGCGAGGTGGCCGGGGTTTAACGGACCCCCAGCCAACTCCGGACGTTTACCTGCTCATCGCCATCCACAGGAGACTCAGCTGATGAAGACTTTAACCGCGGCCATCGCGGCACTCGTGCTGGGGGTGCCGCTCGCCGCCTCGGCGGAGGACTACAACCGCGATCGCGGCCAGGACCAGGGTCAGGGCCAGTATCAGAACCGCGACGGTCAGGATCAGAACGATCGTCAGCGCTACGAGAACGATCAGGATCGTTACCGGCAGCAGCAGGAGCGGTATGGCAACGATCGCCAGCGCTACGAAGCGGATCGGGCTGCGTATAACAACCAGCAGTATCGCTATCGCGTCCAGCTCGACAGGCAGCGGTACGAGAGCGACAGCGATTATCGCAACCAGTGGGACCGCCAGTATGGCTGGACCGGTGGTTGGGATGCGAACCGGTATCAAAGCGACCGCGACTATCGTGACCGTTGGGACCACGCCCATTATTACGGCACACATGCCCAGAACGGGTATGACAGGGATCGCTATTACCAGACCTATAATGGTCAGCCGGCCGAGTATCGCGGAACATATTACTACCGCAACGGCCGCTATTATCCCGGTGCGGGTAATTACTACCGTGCGAGCGACGGGCGCTATTACCCCGTTCGCGCGCGGACTGCCTATTATGGACCGGACGGGCGTTCCTACAGCGATTACAACCAGTGTCGCCGTCATTCGAACCTCGGCGGCACGCTCGCCGGGGCCGGAATCGGCGCACTGCTGGGGAACATCGTGACCGGTGGCCACAGCGAGGTGGCGGGCACGCTGCTCGGCGGCGCGGTCGGCGGCGTAGCGGGCAATGCGGTTTCCAACAGCTCGAACCGCCGCTGTTACTGAATTCGGACAGACTACTCCCCGGCGCGGCCTGTAGTGCGCCGGGGGCCGAACCCCTTTACCCCTCTCCCGCAAGGGAGAGGGGTTTTTCCTGCGTGCGTGCAGCGGCGAGCGGGTAAGACATGGCGACGTTGCAGCGCGCGTAGAGGCGGCCATAGCGCGCCATGATTTTGGGATCGTGGATGAATCCGAGCTTTTCGTAGAGATGGATCGCGGCCTGCGCCTTGCGATTGGTGAGCAGGAACAGCGTTTGGATCGGCAACGTGCGGGCGCGCGCGATGATGGCGGCGAGCAGGTATTCACCCGCCTTGCGGCCGCGCGCGGCAGCGGTGACGCCCATCTTGGTGAGTTCGAACACGCCGTCCTCGATGCGCATCAGCGCGCACGCGCCGATAAGGCCAAGATCCGTGGCGCGTACGAAGAGGATCATGCCGCCGGGATCGACGATTTGGGCGCGCGGATGGTCCAGCACCTCATGATCGTGCGGTTCCATAGTGTACATCGCCTCGATCCACTCGCGGTTGATGCGCGCGAATTCGGTGGCGAGTTCGTCGGTGAACTCGTCGATTTCGAACGCGCTCACAGTCCCGCCCAACGCGCCCCCCAATAGGTGAGTCCCGCAGCCACATAGGCGGCCGCGAACAGATAGGCGAACATGAAGGCGGGCCATTTCCAGCCGTTGGTCTCGCGGCGCGTTACCGCGAGCGTCGAGATGCACTGCGGCGCGAACACATACCAGGCGAGGAAGGCAAGACCGGTCGGCAGGCTCCATGCGCTGTGCAGGCGCGCGATCAGGCCGTGTTCGTCCCCCCCCAGCGAATACACGGTGCCCAGCGCTGCGACCGCCACTTCCCTCGCCGCCATTCCGGGCACCAGCGCCAGACTGATCTCGCGGTTGAAGCCGATGGGCGCGAACAGATGTTCCAGCACACCGCCGATCCGCCCCGCAATCGAGTAAGCGAGTGGGTTCAGCCCCGATCCCACCGGTGGTTTGGGATAGGACGCGAGGAACCATAGCGCCACGGTCGATCCAAGGATGATCGTCCCCGCGCGCTCCAGAAACGCGCGCGCGCGCTGCCACAGACTCAGCAGGATATCGCGCGGCTCGGGCCATTGATATTTGGGCAATTCCATCATGAAAAGCTGCGGCTTGCCCTTCATGATCGTTGCGCGCAGCACCCATGCTGCCAGTAGCGCCCCGGCCACGCCGGTGAGATAGAGCGCGAACAGCACCACGCCCTGAAGGCCGATTGGCCCCCACAGCGTGCGCGCGGGGATGAAGGCAGCGATGATGATCGCATAGACCGGCAGCCGCGCCGAGCAGGTCATCAGCGGCGCGATCAGGATCGTGGTTAGCCGGTCGCGCGGCTCCTCGATGGTGCGCGTGGCCATGATGCCCGGCACCGCGCAGGCAAAGCTGCTGATCAGCGGGATGAACGCCCGCCCGCTCAGCCCTACGCGCGCCATCAGCCGATCCATGATGAACGCCGCGCGGACCATATATCCCGATTGTTCGAGCACCAGGATGAAGGCGAACAGGACGAGGATCTGCGGCAGAAACACCACCACCGCACCCACACCGTGGATCACGCCATCCACCAGCAGCGAGGCGAGCGGGCCCGGCGGCAGCGTCGCCGCCAACCATTGGCCCAGCGCGTCGAAGCGCGCGGTCAACCAGTCCGCCGGCGTTTTCGCCGCCCAGAACACCGTCTGAAACATCGTGAACAGGATCGCTGCGAGCGCGACCGGGCCCACCAGCGGATGCAGCAGCACGCGGTCGAGTGCCCGCGTCGCCCGCGCCGCGCCGCCCTCGCCGATCGTGACAGCGCGCGCGATCGCAGCCGCCTCGCGCTGCAAGGCGCGCAGATCGGCAACCCGGTCGGGGTTGGCAGGCAGCGCCGGGGAGGGGGTGCGCCCGAGCAGCGGGGCAAGGATCGCGCCCAGCTCCGCCAGCCCGCGCCTGCGGACCGCCACCGTGGGCACCACCGCCAGCCCGAGGCGATCCGTCAGCACCGCCAGATCGAAGCGCAAGCCGTCGCGCTCGGCCAGATCGACCATGTTGAGCGCGACCACCATCGGCAGCCCCAGCCGCTTGAGCTCGAGCACGAAGCGCAAATGGTTTGCGAGATTGGTCGCATCGATCACTGCGATAATCGCCTGCGGACGACGCTCGCCAGACCTCAGACCAAGGATGATGTCGCGCGTTACAGCTTCATCGGGCGAACGAGGTTCCAGGCTGTAAGCACCTGGAAGATCGACGATATCGATCATCCGTCCATCGGGCAGACACAAATGACCCGTCTTGCGCTCGACCGTTACGCCGGGATAATTGCCGACCTTCTGGCGCGCACCTGTCAGCGCGTTGAACAGCGAGGTTTTGCCCGCGTTCGGGTTGCCCACCAGCGCCGCGAGCGGGGGGAATGCGAGCGGGGATAGCGCGCGCGGCAGTGCCTCGGGGAGGCTGGCCACGGCCTCAGGCCGTCAGTTCGATCAGCTCGGCTTGCGCGCGGCGGATGGCAACGGTCGATCCGCCCACGCGCACCGCAATTGGGTCGCCGCCAAACGGCGCGCGGTGCAGCACCTGCACTTCCACGCCTTCATCGAATCCCATCTCGCGCATCCGCATCGCACAGCGCTCGTCCCCGCAGCAGCCGATCGCGGCGATAATGGCAGGGGTGCGAGGGGCGAGGGCGGCGAGACGCATGGGACGAAGTCGCTCCGGACGTTGTTGCGATTGATATGCAATGCCGATAACGACCACGCAAGGGGTGTTGTTGCGACGCATTCGCCAGTGGAGCGATGCTGCCCGTCGCACCGGCCCTCGACGCAGCTGCGCCCGCACGCTAGCCGGGCCGGGGGAGATATCGCAATGAAAGCCATCGTTTATGTGTCCATGGCCGCTCTGCTGGCCGCTGCGCCGGCAGCGGCGCAGCGTATCGAAGTCCCGGCGCGCGTGACGGCGGGGGAGCCGGTGCCGGTGGCGATCGTCGGCCTGTTGCCGGGGGCGTCGGTAACGCTTCGCGCCGAGCGCATCGAGGCGGACTATTCCGGCCCCAAGCTTTTTGCTTCGCACGCGACGTTTGTTGCCGATGCGCAGGGCCGGATCGATCTGGCGACCGCAGCACCGATATCCGGCGATTACAGCGGCGCGGACGCGAGCGGACCGTTCTGGTCGATGCGCGCGGTCGAGGGCGCTCCCACGGGACTGGCCGCGAACGAGATCCGACTGAGCGCGCTCGTGAACGACAAGACGGTTGCCCAGGCGCGCATACTGCTCGCGCACGGCGATGCGCGCGTGGTGGCGGACGCGGTGCCCGGCTTCCCCGGGGCGAAGCTATACCATTTGCCCGGCGGGGGCAGGCGTCCGGTCATCGTCCTGCTCGGCGGATCGGAGGGTGGCGCGTCCTTTGCCGACGAGGCCGGACCGATGTGGGCAAGCATCGGCTATGCTGCGCTGGGGCTGCCCTATTATTCGCCGGACTGGGGTTACGGACAGGAAATCAAGGGTCTACCCGATGCGTTCGCCGATATTCCGGTCGACAGGCTCGAAGCCGCGCGCACATGGCTGGCCGCACAGCCGGGCATCGATGCATCGCGTATCGGCCTGTACGGGGTAAGCAAGGGCGGCGAGTTTGCGATCCTTGCGGCATCGCGCTTTCCTTGGCTGCGTGCGGTTGCCGCCGTGGTCCCTTCGGACGTGGTATGGGAGGCGTTCGGCAAGGGGATCGATGTGGACGGCGTGCGCTCCTCCTTCGCGTGGCGTGGCAAGCCGCTGCCGTTCGTTCCTTACAAGGGGATGCGTGAGACGATCGCGCGGCTGTTCAAGGAAACCGGCGTGCGGTTGCGCGTGCCGCAGGACGAAGGGCGCTGGGCGCATCCGGAACGGGCAGCGGCGGCGCGCATTGCGATCGAGCGATACCGGGGTGCGCTGCTGGTCGCGGGCGGCGCGCGTGACGGCACATGGGCCTCGGGCCCGATGGCGCAGGCGATCGCCGAGCGGCGCGCCGAAGCGGGACTGGCGACCCAACTGCTGGTATTTCCGAACGCGGGGCACGGTATTTCGGGGACGGGCTATGAGCCCGCAGTCTACCCCGGGGTGGACGGCGATCCCGGCGCGAACGCGCACGCGCAGGCCAGCGTGCGTGCAGCCGCGATCGCGATGTTCGCGCGGGTGCTGCGGCCCTGAGCCTCAGCGATGCTCGGGCGGGGGAGTGTTGCAGCCCCACCCCTCGCATCCCAGCGCGACGAAGGTTTCGGAGCGGAGCTTCCAGCCTGCCGCAGTGGGCACCCAGACCGCGAGGTAGCGGCCGGTGCGGCGCTTGACCGGGGCGGGATCGCTCCACTGGGCCTCCCAGGTACCGCTCTCGGCGGCGCGCTGGCCGTCCGAAGCGAACTCGATGGCTGCGGGCGTGCGGAAGTAATGGAGGAAATACGGGTCGCGCCAGTCGCTGGCGCCCAGCAGTCGCGCGGGCGCATCGGGCCCTTGGCCGATTTCGCCGCCGAAGCCGCGAATGAAGGTGTAACCGGGCGCATAAGCGCGCGCGAGACGGGCGGGATCGCGTGCGGCGAGCGCGGCGTTGTTTTCGGCACGCGCGGCGCGGATAGCCGACTCGTTCGGCGATGTTTGCGGGATCGATGGTTCGATTGCTGCGGACGGCGCGGGAAGCGCGAGCGCGAGCGTGAGCAGGGCGAGCAGAGCGGCGGCTTTCATCCGGCGGGGTAGCGCAGCCGCCCCAGAAAGCGCACCGGATCGGGCCAGCCCGCACCGAGCCCTGTCAGTTGCGCCTTGGCCTTCTCGAACGCCATGATGCCCGCTATCCGGCGATCGAGGAACGCCCAGGTGTCGGCATGTCCATCGCTCGTGTCGTTCAGCCAATACAGCAACGTCGCGCCGTAGACCGCGCCGAGGATCGCGCGCTTGGTGTAGAAATTATAGTCGGTGCTGGTGTCGCCCGCCGCACGCCAGATCGAATCGACGGTGGCCCATGCGGTGCGCGCCGCGCGCGCCGCCTGATCGGGGCGGGCGAGGACGGCAAGCGCGCGGCGCACGGCTTCCTGGTGCGCCTCCGCCTGTTCGAGGCGGGTGCGCACCGCGATCGTGATGCGCGCGCGGACCTTCATCGCGGGCAGGTTCATGGGCGCGAGCGCGGCTTCCATCGCGCGGTCTGCCCAGGCGATATAGGCCTCGACCATGTCGGCGGGGCCGGTGAAGGCGAGGCGGGCGACGGCATCGGGGAGGCCGAGATCGGTGGCGGCAGCGCCGAGCGCGCTCTGGGTCCATCCGTCGAAGGCGACATGCGGGAGCATGGCTTCGACCAGCGCGGGGCGGAGTTCGGCGGGGGTGCGGTCGATCGCGGTCATGCAGCCTCGTGGACGGGATCGGTGCGGGCGGGGTGGGGGCGGGTGAGTGCGGGCATGATGGCGCGGATCGCATCGGTCATGCCGGGGCCCTCGACGATGGTGAGATCGCGCGCGTGGAGTTCGCGTCCGTCGGCGGCGCGCACGGCAAGTTCGGGAAGGCGTTCTCCGCTGGCGCGTTCGGCGAACCAGTAAGGGAGCGGCTGATCCGGGGCGCGCATGTGTCGCGCGCCCCATTGGGACATGGCGACGATAACCGGGAGCAGCGCGCGGCCCTTGTCCGTGAGGCGGTATTCGATGCGGCGGCCGTCCTGCGCGTCGGGCTTGCGGGTGAGGATTTCGGCTTCGACGAGTTTGGCGAGCCGGGTGGAGAGCACGTTGCGGGCGATGCCGAGGCTGGTCTGGAAGGCTTCGAAATGCCTCAGGCCGAAGAAGGCGTCGCGTACGATCAGCAGGGTCCACCATTCGCCGAGCAGTTCGAGGCTGCGGGCGAGCATGCAGGCGTTGGGAAGGGGAGAGCGTTTGGGCACAGACGGAACGTGTAATTTCTCGGGCGGTTTTACAATGCGCGTGCAGCGGGGGACAGGTTGCTATAGGGAACTGATATCCCGTTGTATAAAAGGAACTGGATATGCCCTCGACCCTCACCACCCGCTTCCTTGCCATCCTTGCCCTGCTTGCCTTTGCTGCGCCCGCTGCGGCGCACCGCTTCGAGGCGCGGCTGGCGTCGCCCGTTTCGTCCAGGGAACTGGTCTCCTCCGAGATCGCGTGGAGCTGTGCGGGGGCGACCTGCACTGCGGACGCGCCGATGAGCGACGCGCCCGCGCGGCTGTGCGCACGCTTTGCCAAAGAGGTGGGGCGGCTGGAGCAGTTCAGCGTGGACGGGGTGGCGATGCCAGCCAATGCGATGGGCAAATGCAACGCGAAGGCGAGGTAGCGGATCCGCGCGTTTCCGGCCGCCGCCTTGCCCGGTGCGCGGCTTTGCGCTATGCACGATTGCCACGCATCCGGGGGGACAGCTCCCGGGCGCTTTTGTTGGGCGGCCTACGTCCGGTAATCCAGGAGCTGTGTACCTTTTCATGCAAATCTTCGTCCGCGACAACAATGTCGACCAAGCGCTGCGCGCGCTCAAGAAGAAGCTCCAGCGCGAGGGCGTCTACCGCGAAATGAAGCTGCGTCGGCATTACGAGAAGCCGAGCGAGAAGCGCGCGCGCGAACGCGCCGCCGCGATCCGCCGCGCGCGTAAGATGGACCGCAAGCGCACCGAGCGCGAAGGCATGAAGGCGTAGCCACGTGGCAGGCGCGGGTACGAAGACGTCGGGCGGCAAGGGCTCGGGCGGGGCGATCGTGTGGATCGCGGGGCTGGCGCTGCTGCTGGCGATAGCGATCGGGACGGCATTCATGGGCACGAGTTTCGCGCAGGTGGCGGCCTTGCCCGCCGATGCGGTCAAGACGATGAAGGCGGGCAGCGGCCCGGTGCCGGGGCCGACCGATACGGTGAGCGTGCGCTATGTGGGTCGGCTGACCGACGGCACGGTGTTCGACCAGTCGCCGCCGGGGCAGACGGTGGACTTTCCGCTGAACCGCGTGGTGCCGGGCTTCAGCCAGGGCATCCAGCGGATGCGCGAGGGCGAGAAGGCGCGCATCACCATCCCCGCCGCGCTGGGCTACGGCGCGCAGGGCACGCCGGGCGGACCGATCCCGCCCAATGCGGACCTGGTGTTCGACGTGGACCTGGTGAAGGTGACGAAGGCGCAGTGATTGCGCGCCTTCCCGTGCGGGGGAGGCGATATGCCAATTCCGTCGTCATCCCGGCCTTGAGACGGGACCCGCCTTCTGATCCGTTCTACAATGGCCCAATCGAGGCAGGTGGGTCCCGGCTCATGGCCGGGATGACGCGTTTGTTTTTGCGGAGATAGAGATGACCGAACCCACCCTCGACGTGCTGGCGATCGGGAGTGCGATCGTGGACGTGCTCGCCGCGGTGGACGATGATTTCATCGCCGCGCACGCGCTGCCGCGCGGGGGGATGCAGTTGATCGATGCAGAGCAGGCTACCCGCCTGTATTCAGCGATGCCGCCCGCGCGCGAGGTTTCAGGCGGATCGGCGGCGAATACGGCGGCGGGCGTGGCTGCGCTGGGCGGGCGTGCGGGTTTTGCGGGGCGGGTGGCGGCGGACGATCTGGGGCGCATTTTCGCGCACGATCTGCGCGCGGCAGGCGTGGCCTATGCGACCGCGCCCGGCCCCGCCGAGCCGCCGACCGCGCGCTGCCTGATCGCGGTGACGCCCGACGCGCAGCGCACGATGAGCACCTATCTGGGGGCGGCGCGGGAGTTCGACGATGCCGACCTCGATGAGGCGCTTCTGGCGAGTGCTGCGATCCTGTATCTGGAAGGGTATCTGTGGGACCCCGACAAGCCACGTTCGGCGATGCGGCGTGCGATCGACGTGGCGCGGGCGGCGGGGCGTAAGGTGGCGTTCTCGCTGAGCGATGCGTTTCTGCTGGCGCGGCACGGCGACGATTTCCGTGCGCTGTTGAGCGAGGGCCAGGTGGACGTGCTGTTCGCCAACGAGGCCGAGGCGGTGGCGCTGAGCGGGGCGCGCGATTTCGACGGCGCGGCGGCATGGCTGATGGGCAAGGCCCCCGTAGTAGTGGTGACGCTGGGAGCGAACGGTGCGGCCGTGCTCGCGGAGGGTTCGGTGACGAATGTCGCGGCCGTGCCGGTGGCGAATGTGGTGGATACAACGGGCGCGGGTGATCTGTTTGCAGCGGGATTTCTGTTCGGGCTGGCGAAGGGCATGGACCTTGCGCGCTGCGCCGGGCTGGGCGCGGTGGCGGCGGGCGAGGTGATTTCCCACTTCGGCGCGCGGCCACAGGCGGATTTGCGGGTTCTGGCGGGGGTCGCGTGATCGCCCGCATCTGGCGCGGCTGGACGACGCCCGCCGATGCGAATGACTATGAAGCTGTGGTGCGTGGGCAGGTGATCCCCGCGATCGAGGCGCGGCGCCTTGCAGGGTTCCGGCATATCGACCTGCTGCGGCGCGAGGCGGAGGAGGAGACCGAATTCACCACGATTATGTGGTTTGACGATCTCGCGGCTGTGCGCGCGTTCGCTGGTGAGGATTATGAGGCGGCGCATGTGCCCGAAGCGGCGCGCGCGGTGCTGGCGCGCTGGGACACGCGCGTGCCTCATTCCAAGATTGTGGACCGGCGCGCACAGCAATGACGCTTTGCCCTGTCCCCGATCGGGGACAGGGCAAGGGGATCAAGCGTCTTTCCAGCCCGGCGTGTGCGCGGTGCCGATGGGGGGGAGGCCGATGGGGGGCGCATCGGGATCGGTCTCGCCAACCTCGATCACGCCGCGCGCAACGTTGGAATTGCCCCGGCTCCAGCCGAAGTAGATCACCAGCCCGATTGCGAGCCAGCCGAAGAAGACGGTTTTGGCCTCGCCCGGCAGGAACAGGAACAGCCCGAGGCAGCCGAGCGCAGCGAGCGGCGCGACGACCCAGATCGCGGGGGTCTTGAAGGAGCGCGCGCGATCGGGATCGATGAAGCGCAGCGCCATCACCGCGCAGGCGACGAACAGAAACGCGCACAACGTGCCGCCGTTCGAAAAATCGGCGAGCTTGCCCACCGGCAGGAAGGCAGCGGCGAGCGCCACGCCAATGCCCGTGCAGATGGTGACGACATAGGGCGTTTGATAGCGCGAGTGGACCTTGGCGAGGCCGCGCGGCAGCAGACCGTCGCGCGCCATCACGAAGAACACGCGGGTCTGCGCGAACATCATCATCAGCACCACCGAGGGCAGCGCGAAGCCCGCCGCGAGACCGAGCAGGCCGCTGGCGACCGGATAGTTGATCGTGCGCAGGACATAGGCGAGCGCCTCCTTCGAGCAGACGACCGCCGCATTAGCGTGCGCGCTGCACGCCTGCGTGAGTTCGGGCGTGCCGGGCGCAACCCAGTGGCCGGCTGCATCGTACATCGGCTGCGCGCCCACCGTGCCGACGACCCCTGCGGCAACCAACATGTAGAAGATGGTGCAGATGACGAGCGAGGCGACGAGGCCGATAGGCACGTTGCGCTGCGGGTTCTTGGTTTCCTCGGCGGCGGTGGAGACCGCATCGAAGCCCACGAAAGCGAAGAAGATCGAGGAGGCGGCACCGATGATGCCGTTATCGCCGAGCTTCGATCCCGCGCCACCGAGGAAGCCCAGCGGCTGGAACGGGTGGAAGGGGGCCTGTTTGATCAGCGGCACCGCAAGCACGCAGAACAAGGTGAGCGCGGCGACCTTGATCGCGACGAGGACGGCATTGACGGTGGCGCTCTCCTTCGTGCCGACCACCAGCAGCCAGGTGACCAGCAGCGCGATCAGCACGGCGGGCGCGTTGACGATGCCGCCGGCATAGGGGCCGGTGACATATTCGGCCGGCAGATGGACGCCGAGCAGGTGATCGAGCACGCCCACGATATAGCCCGACCAGCCGACCGCCACCGCCGACGCGGCGACCGCATATTCGAGGACGAGCGCCCAGCCGACGATCCACGCGAAGAATTCGCCGAAGGTGGCGTAGGCGTAGGTGTAGGCGGACCCTGCCACGGGGATCATGGCGGCGATTTCGGCGTAGCAAAGCGCGGCCAGTCCGCAGACCACGGCGGCAAGCACGAAGCTGATGATCATGCCGGGACCGGCCTTCTGCGCGGCCTCTGCGGTCAATACGAAAATGCCGGTGCCGATGATGCCGCCGATGCCGAGCATGGTGAGCTGGAGCGGGCCGAGGCTGCGCCGGAGCGATTTTTTCCCGGCGGTGGCGAGGATGGCGTCCAGCGATTTTACGCGACGTTGCATTCGGGTGTCCCTCTGACCGGCGTTGGCGCGCGGCCTAATTGCGCGCGACAAGGCCGCAAGGCCGGGGGTTCGTCAAGTGCGCGGGTGTGGCGCGGGTGCCTCAGCGCGCGAGCATCGGGCCGAGCGGGCGGCCGCCGAAGATGTGCGCGTGGAGGTGGGGTACCTCCTGGCCCGCATCGCCGCCTGCGTTGATGACCACGCGGTAGCCGTCTTCCTCCAGCCCGAGCGTGTGGGCGGTGGCGGCGATGCCGCGCACGAAGCCCGCGAGATCGGCATCGGAGGCGGTGGCGGCGAAATCGGGGAGGGCCACGGCGGGCGCTTTGGGGACGACGAGGACATGGACGGGGGCGACGGGGGCGATGTCCCGGAAGGCCAGCACATGCGCGTCTTCATAGACGCGGTCGGACTGAATTTCCCCGCGCAGGATGCGCGCGAAGATGTTGGCTGGATCGTAGGGGTCGGCGCAGGAGACGGTCATGCTGGCGTGGTAGCGGGGGTGGCGGCGTGCGGGCAAGGCTTGAGCGGAGCGCGCGCGGGTGTATGCGGTGCGGCCATGGGAAAGATCTACGACGATGCCGATGCGGCGCTGGCGGGGCTGCTGCGCGACGGGATGACGATCATGAGCGGGGGATTCGGGCTGAGCGGCAACCCTGAGAACCTGATCCACGCGGTGGCGCGATCGGGCGTGCGCGGGCTGACCATCATCTCCAACAATTGCGGCGCGGACAATTATGGGCTGTGGGAGCTGCTGAACAACGGCCAGATCGACAAGATGATGAGCAGCTATGTGGGCGAAAACAAGCTGTTCGAGACGCTGTATCTGGAGGGGAAACTCGCACTGGAATTGAACCCGCAGGGCACGCTGGCGGAGCGGATTCGCGCGGGCGGGGCGGGCATTCCGGCCTTTTTCACGAAGACGGGCGTGGGCACGATCGTGGCCGAGGGGAAGCCGCACGAGGTCTTCGACGGCGAGACCTATCTGATGGAGCGCTGGCTTCGCGCCGACCTGGCGATCGTGAAGGGGTGGAAGGCGGATGCCGAGGGCAACACGATCTACCGCAAGACCGCGCGCAACTTCAATCCGATGATGGCCACAGCCGCCACTACCACCGTGATGGAGGTCGAGGAGATATTGGAGCCGGGCGGGATCGATGCGGACTTCGTGCATACGCCGGGCATTTACGTGAGCCGCCTGATCCGGGGCGCGCATTACGAGAAGAAGATCGAACGCCTGACCGAAAGGAAGCGCTGACATGGCCTGGACGCGCGAACAGACCGCCGAGCGTGCCGCGCAGGAATTGCGCGACGGCTTTTATGTGAACCTGGGGATCGGCATCCCGACGCTGGTGGCGAATTATGTGCCCGCAGGCATGCACGTGACGTTGCAAAGCGAGAACGGGATGCTGGGCATCGGTCCGTTCCCGTACGAGGGCGAGGCCGATCCCGATCTGATCAACGCGGGCAAGCAGACGATCACGCAACTGCCCACGAGTAGCTATTTCAGCAGCGCCGAGAGCTTCGCGATGATCCGCGGCGGGCATATCGATCTGACGATCCTGGGCGCGATGGAGGTCGCC
>Ga0123337_10003881_pt1 | contig 15537 bp, 14 predicted proteins | sample frozenSSSSmetaG_FD_89792 | JGI IMG/M metagenome (GOLD analysis project Ga0123337, IMG submission 89792) | Glacier valley bacterial and archeal communities from Borup Fiord, Nunavut, Canada, to study Microbial Dark Matter (Phase II) -... | ecosystem: Environmental > Aquatic > Freshwater > Ice >... | reverse complement strand
GCGCGGCACGCGGAGTTCTCCGCTATTGCAGAAGCAGTTCTTTAGGTAATGCAAGTTGGCATTTATAAAACAAAGGCGGATTTAGATTGTGTCATTTTGAGCCTGCGAGGAATCTTGTAACGCTCAAAAATTGTTGCGCGCAACAAGATTCCTCGCAGGCTCGGAATGACACGCCTTTTGTTATTTCGTTCTCAAGAGTTAGCAACTTGCATTATGTAATCAGCGGCGCGACATCTTTGAATGCGGGTGGAACTTCGGGCTCGTTTTCGGCTGGCGGCGCGCTTTGAGAAACTCCGCCGATGACGCCGCCGACGCAGTAAATTCCGTTTTCCAGAATCATGCTGTAAGTCGCTTCAACCTTCACGCCGTCTTGCCCCACAAGGCTGATGGGAACATTGATCGCCGTCGTTTTGCCCGTTCCCTGCGCGGTGATAGCGCCGAAAGTCACCGATTTGTAATGCGCGAATTGCGGATAGGATTTTTCGATAACATTTTGAAACGCTTCGGTCGAGCCGAAATTGCGGCGCAAACCCTGGCTTTGATAACGCGCGGCGACTTGATAATCATCGCGGCGAAAGGCGTCTAACTGCGCCAGAATCGAGCGGGTCGCGCCCTTCTTTTCCGCTGCTGTGGCCGCGCGTTGTTTGGGCCGCACTTCAAAAGATGGCGCGCTTTCTCGCTCTACCACGCGCGGCGGAGCCGGAGTACTCCGTTCAGGCGCAAACAAACTCCACGCAGTTAGTCCGCCTGCTAACAAAATGAAAAGCACGAAAACCAGAATCAAAGGACGTTTCATAATGCTCATTGTAATGCATTTGCGGGGCCGTTTTTACACGCTTTTTAAGCCGCCGTTTCCATTTGCGCTTCACGAATGCGCTGCGCCCAGTGGCCGTGAACGGTGTGGTTATCGCCGTTGACGAACTTGATGTGAGTGACCGGCGTGCGAGGCCGGAAAATCAGCCACTTAGAGCCTTCCGAAACTTCCTGAACCCAGTCGGCCTCAAAAGTTATGAAGCGCTCGGAACCAAACAACGGGTCAACATAAACTTGCAGGCGGAACGATTTTTCGGTTTGCATGGGAAGAGTACTTTTACGTGGTTTGGCGAATTTTCACAACCGATTTGCGCTTGCTTAAACTTTCAGGAACAGGAAAACGATGATCAACAAACACGCTTTTGGCCGCACCGGACATTTGAGTTCGCGCGCAATTTTCGGAGCCGCCGCTTTTGGAAACGTGACGCAAAACCAGGCCGACCGCAGCATGGAAACGTTGTTGCAATTCGGCGTCAATCATATCGATACCGCCGCCAGTTACGGCGATTCGGAACTGCGCCTCGCGCCGTGGATGAAAAACCACCGCGAAGATTTTTTCCTTGCGACAAAAACTACTGAGCGCACATATCAAAAATCGAAAGATGAAATTCATCTTTCGCTCGAACGCTTGCAAGTCGCGCAACTGGACTTAATACAACTCCACGCCTTGCACGACGCGGACGAATGGCAAACCGCGATGGGCGACGGCGGCGCGCTGGACGCGGCAGTGGAAGCGCGCGAAAACGGGTTGGTGCGTTTCATCGGCGTGACCGGACACGGAACCACCATCGCGGCCATGCACCAGCGCAGTCTGGAGCGCTTCGATTTCGATTCGGTTTTGCTGCCTTATAATTTTGCGATGATGCAAAACCCGCAATACGCGCGGGATTTTAAAGATTTAATTGCGCTTTGCCAGTCGCGCCAAGTCGCGGTTCAAACTATCAAAGGCATCACGCGCGGCCCGTGGAACGACGGCCCGAAAACCAGCGCGACGTGGTACGAACCGCTGGAAAACCAGTCTGATATCGATTTAGCTGTGCGCTACGTACTCCGCCGCCCGGGATTTTTTCTCAATACTGCGGGCGACATTGATTTGCTGCCAAAAACGTTGGAAGCCGCCGCGCGGTTTTTCGCTGAACCGGAAAACGAAATCCAAAACGAAGAAATGCAAACCGCCTTGCTGCAACTGGGTTTAACGCCGCTTTTTACTTAAGAGTAATGCAGGTTGCTACCTACAGAGAACGCTGTCACAAAAGGCGTGTCATTCCGAGCCTGCGAGGAATCTTGTGACACGCAAGAAACCTTGAGCGTTACAAGATTCCTCGCAGGCTCGGAATGACACGCTCTAAATCCGCCTTTGTTTCATCGGTGGCAACTTGCATTAAAAGTAACGCCTGAAAAAAACTTCAAAAATTATTATGCAACTCAGACAATTAGGGCCGAACGGCCCGCTCGTTGGCGCTATCGGTTTGGGTATTAACCCGCTGGCTTCTTTTACTGATCGGCCATCGCTCCAAGATGCGATCAGAGTACTCGTGCATTCGGCAGAACTCGGCGTGACCTTGTGGGACACCGCCGACGCGTATTGTCTGGATGACACCGACATCGGCTACGGCGAATGGCTGCCCGCCGACGCGGTAGCAGAGTTGCCCGCCGACTTGCGCGAGCAGGTTATCATTGCGACCAAAGGCGGCACGGTTCGCCCGCAAGGCGGCTGGGAACAAGACGGCAGCCCGGCGCATTTGGAAAAGGCCATTGAAGCCAGCCTGAAAGCGCTGCGAACCGAGCGCATTGATTTATACCAACTGCACGCGCCAGATAAGAAAGTACCTTTCGCCGATTCCATTGGCGCGCTCGCCAAAGCGCAGCAACAAGGCAAAATTCGCTTGATTGGTTTGAGCAATGTCAGCGTCGAGAAAATCGAAGAAGCCCTTGAAATCGCGCCCATTGCCAGCGTTCAAAATTCCTATGGCCTGGGTTATCCAGGCCCGGAGCGCGACAAAGTTTTGAATAAATGCCGCGAATTAGGGCTGGCGTTTTTAGCGCACAGTCCGTTCGGCGGCGTGCATGGCGCGAAGAAAATCGGCGAGACCGAAGTACTCCGCGCAGTCGCGCAGGAACTGGAAGTCAGTCCGTATCAAGTCACGCTGGCGTGGATGATGAAAAAATACGACCGCTTAATTCCTATTCCCGGCGTGAGCCGCATCGCCAGCATGGAAGATTGCGCCAGGGCCGACTCGCTGATTTTAACCGACGAGCAACAAGCGCGATTGGAAAACGCTACAAACTGAAGCTTTCATTATTTACTCAGGGTGCGGAGTACTCCGCACCCTGTTTTGTGGCGTCTTGCTGCCAATAAACCCGAGACAAAATCACGTAGCGCTCAGCCCAAACGCGAATGGAGTTTTGTTCTTCAATCGAAAGCGCCCGAACAACTTTGGCGGGCGAACCTAAAATGAGCGAGCCGGACGGAATAATCGTTCCGCCTGTTACCAGTGCGCCCGCGCCGATGATGCAACGCGCGCCGATTTCCGCGCCATCCATAATAATTGCGCCCATTCCCACCAAAACTTCATCGCCGATAGTGCAGGCGTGAACAATCGCGCTATGACCAACTGTGACCAAGTCGCCAATACGCGCGGCGTAAGCGTCCGCGACATGAATCACCGCGTTATCTTGAATGTTAGAACGCGCGCCTATTGTAATGGCGTTGATATCGGCGCGGATAATCGCTCCAAACCAGACGCTGGATTCTTCACCAATCTCGGCTGCGCCCACAACCGTCGCATTGGCCGCGATAAAAGCCATTGGAGAAATATTCGGCTGGCTGCCCTGAAAATGCGCGATGCGTTCATGAAAATCCATAACTTCATTTTAGCCGGTTTTTCACTTGCTATAAATTACCCCGCAATGGTATATTAGAATATCATTCTAATATACCCCTAAAGGGTATAAAATATAAGGCAACAAAATGAACGAAGTAGCACGCAAAAAAGTGAAGTCACGAGTCAATCGCATCGGCGGACAAGTGGCGGGAGTAGGGCGCATGATCGACGAAGAACGTTACTGCGTGGAGATTCTCAATCAGATTGCCGCGGCGCGTTCGGCTTTAGATTCGTTGGGCTTGGAGCTTCTCAAACATCATCTCGAAGGCTGCGTCTTGGGACATGGCAGCGGTTCCGAACATCGCAAAGCCAAGCCGATGAAGCAGGAAGAATTGTTGGCCGAAGTGCAAACGGTTTTAGCCAAATTTTTGAAATAAAGGAGTTGAAAATTATGACTACTGCTCCGATTATTTCTACCGAAACCGAAACCGATGCCGATGCCGATGCCGATGCCGATGCCGTCGCGCGATGCGATTTGCCGCTCTTAGGAATGCATTGCGCCAGTTGCGCAAATCGCATTGAAAAGGCTTTGAACAAAGTCGCGGGTGTGGAAACGGCAACCGTGAATTACGCCACGACGCGCGCCACGGTGCATTTTGATCCGCAACAAACCAGCCCGGAAAATTTGCGCGAGGCCGTAAAAAACGCGGGCTACGACGCGATTTTACCTGCTGTGCGCGACACCGTTAGTCCTCCGGCCAGCGAACACGCCGCTCAAAGCGATGCAGCCGAAACCGAGCGTGAAATCCGCGAGCAGGAGTACTCCGGTCAGCAAAAAAAGTTCTTTTTCGCGCTGGCGTTGGCGGCTCCGGTGACGGTTTTAGCGATGGGACATTTGGTTCCCGCGTTAGCTGATATTCTGAATTTTCCCGCTCACGTTTGGATCGAAATGGCCTTGACCACGCCCGTGCTTTTCTGGGCGGGACGCGAATTCTTCAGCGGCGCGTGGCAAGCGGCCAAACATCGCGCGGCTGATATGAACACGCTCGTCGCAATCGGTACTTTAGCGGCTTATTTATACAGCGTGGTGGCTGTGGTTGCGCCGGGACTTCTGGTTTCGAGCGCGCAGAGTACTCATGCCACGCACGGCCAAAGCGCGGGCGTGTACTTTGAAGTCGCGGCGATTATCGTCACGCTGATTTTAATGGGACGCCTGCTGGAAGCGACCGCGCGCTTGCGAACGGGGAGTGCGATTCGCGCTTTGATGGGCTTGCAATCCAAGACTGCGCGGGTTTTGCGGGCAGGCGAGGAAGTGGATATTCCGCTGGAAAACGTTCTGGTCGGCGACGTAATTCTGGTGCGTCCGGGCGAAAAAATTCCCGTTGACGGCGAAGTGATCGAAGGCAAATCCAGCGTTGATGAATCGATGTTGACCGGCGAGCCTTTGGCGGTAGAAAAACAAATCGGCGACGGTGTAATTGGCGCGACCATCAACAAAACCGGCGCGTTTCAAATGCGCGCCACCAAAGTCGGAGCCGATACGGTTTTGCAGCAGATCGTGCGTTTGGTGCAGCAAGCGCAAGGGTCCAAGGCACCGATTCAAAAATTGTCCGATACCGTGTCGGGGTATTTTGTGCCGGTTGTGATCTGCCTTGCGATTGCTACTTTCGTGGTCTGGTTCATAGCTGCACCGATTGAAACGCGACTGGCTTCATCTCTGATTTCTTTCGTTTCGGTTTTGATTATCGCCTGTCCGTGCGCGCTGGGACTGGCCACTCCCACGGCGATTATGGTCGGAACCGGACGCGGCGCGCAGTTGGGAATTCTCATCAAAAACGCGCAATCTTTGGAAACCGCGCACACCTTGACGACAGTTGTTCTGGATAAAACCGGCACCATCACGCAGGGCGCGCCCAAAGTCACAGAGATTGTGGCGCGCAGCATCGAGGAAAACGAGTTGCTACGTTTGGTCGCTTCCGCCGAGCGTAATAGCGAACATCCGTTGGGCGAAGCGATCGTGGTTTCGGCGCGCGAGAAAAACCTGGAATTACTTTCACCGCAAAATTTCAACGCTATCGCCGGTCGTGGAATTGAAGCGGATATTGAAGGTCGCAAAGTCCTTATTGGTAACGCTAAATTGATGCGCGATAACGAAATTACGCCCGATGAAAATGCTGCATCGGGTTTAGCCGGTCAGGGAAAAACGCCGGTGTTTATCGCCATCGACGGAAAGTTCGTGGGCATTATTGCGGTTGCCGATCCCGTTAAAAGTTCTTCGCGGGAAGCAATCGGACAGCTACACAAACTCGGTTTGGAAGTCGTGATGCTCACCGGCGACAACCGGAGTACTGCCGAAGCGATTGCAGCTCAAGTCGGGATTGACCGCGTACTTGCCGAAGTTTTGCCGGACGGAAAAAGCGCGGAAATCAAGAAATTGCAAAGCGCGGGCAAGCGCGTGGCGATGGTCGGCGACGGCATTAACGACGCGCCCGCGTTGGCACAGGCGGATGTTGGTATCGCGATGGGAAGTGGAACTGACGTGGCGATGGAAGCCGCCGACATCACGCTGATTGGCGGCGATTTTCGCGGCGTGGCAACCAGCCTGGCGCTTTCGCGGGCGACCATTCAAAACATTCGGCAGAATTTATTCTTCGCGTTTTTCTATAATGTGCTGGGAATCCCGCTCGCAGCCGGAGTACTTTTCCCCTTCACCGGCTGGACGCTCAGCCCGATTATTGCCTCGCTCGCGATGGCGCTTTCCAGTGTTTCCGTGATTCTCAACGCGCTGCGCCTGCGCAATTTCCAACTACCGAAAGCGAGCTTGAAAAAGGAGGCGTTGTAATGGACGCAGCAGAGATCGGAGTACTCTTGGGCGGACTTTCCCTCATTGCCGCCACGCTGTGGTTTTTCTTCGGAGGACAAGACGAAAAAAAGCCTGCGCTTACAGGTGCAGCGCCGCTGTACGCTTGCCCGATGCATCCGTGGATTACGAGTTCGGATGCCGCCGCGACGTGTTCGATTTGCGGAATGAAGCTATTGAAACCGGACTGATTTTTCAAACGAAAAATTAAGCGAGATTGGCCAGAACTGTTGTGAGCAATTTCCAAATCGGTTCAACGGTCGAGATGGCCAAGTTTTCTTCGGGGCTATGTGCGCCGCGAATGAGCGGCCCGAAAGAAATCGCTTCCAGTGTGGGTTTTTTCGATACGATCACGCCGCATTCCAGGCCCGCGTGAATCACTTCCACGCGTGCCGGTTTGCCGTAAACCGTTTCATAAGCCACTCGCGTGATTTTCAATAATTGAGAATTCGGGTCTGGCTCCCAGCCGGGATAACCGGCGCTCATTTCGACTTGCGCTCCGGCAGCGATGCCCAGCGAACGAATGTTTTGCTGCACCTGTTTCAAATCTTCCGCGACGAAACTGCGGCTGCTGCTGGCGATTTCAATTACGCCTTCGCCGAAATGCACGCCGGCTAAATTGGTGGAAGTTTGCACTTTACCGGGAAAAACCTCGCTCATTTTCAGCACGCCATGCGGCACGTTTTCCACCAGATTCAAAAGCTCGCGCTGAGAAGAAGGCGATAAAACCTGGCGCGGGCATTCGATGCGATTTAACGTGACGGACAAACCAGGTTCGTTCTCTGCCCATTGCGCGCGCAAATCCGCGAAGTTTTCGGCCACGATTTTTTCGAGAGATTGCATCGCTTCCGGCGCGACGGCAAGTTCGGCTATCGCATCGCGCGGAATGGCGTTGTGCGCGCTGCCGCCGGTTAGAAAAGCGAGGGAAAACGTTATGCCAGCGGCATCGGCGGCGCGGAGTACTCCGGCGAGCAGCTTGATGGCGTTGGCCAAAGGCTCGTGGATTTGCACGCCGCTGTGGCCGCCTTTTAGTCCTGAAACAACCAGCTTGCAGCCGATGAGTTGGGGCGAATCAATCGGCGCACTGCCCAGCGGGAGCTTGATAAAAGTTTCGGCTCCACCGGCGCAGCCTAGGGTGAGTTCGTCCGTGTCTTCCGAATCTATATTGATCATCATTTCGGCTTTTATAAGCGAGGCGTCTAATGCCATCGCGCCTTGCAATCCGGTTTCTTCTTCGACGGTAAAAATCAGTTCCAGCGGCCCGTGGCGCAAGTCGGGCGTCGTCAAGAGCGCCAAGGCGGCGGCGGCTCCCAGCCCGTTATCGGCTCCCAGAGTTGTGCCGATGGCGTACAACAAGTCGCCTTCGCGGTGCGGCAAAATTGGGTCGAGATCGAAATTGTGTTCGGTATCGGGCCGCTTTTCGCAGACCATATCGAGGTGCGATTGAATGGCGATAGTGGGCGCCTGTTCGCTTGCACCACGCGCGGCAACGCGCACGATAATATTGCCACCGGCATCGGTTCGCGCGGCGGCTCCGCTTTCATCGGCGATCTTCTGAACGTAAGCGCGCGCCGCTGCTTCTTGCCCGGAAGGTCGTGGAATATGGTTTAAAGCCGCAAAATGACGCCACAATTCGCGTGGCTCCAGCTCTTGATAAACGTTGGTATTGGAGATGATTTTTTCCGAAATACAAAGTGAACACTCAAGCGCCAGTTTACCGAATGAATCGCGCCGGCAAACCTAAAGCTCAATGAGTCCACGCTGCGCGGCAGCGGCAACAGCTTCGGTGCGGCTGAGGACACTCAATTTCGCGAAGAGGTTTTTGATGTGCGACTTCACTGTAGTTTCGCCGATGAAAAGTTCGCCCGCGATTTCCTTGTTGCTGTGGCCGCGAGCAATCAAGCGGAGTACTCCCAGCTCGCGCGAGGATAGTGCATCGCCGCCGACGCGCGTGGCTAATTTCGCGGTCAGTTCGGCGGAAACGCAGGTTTCTCCGGCGTGGACTTTTCGGATGCATTCCAGCAATTCTTCGCGCCGCGCATCTTTCAATAAATACGCTTTTGCGCCTGCCTTTATGGCCTGATAAATATGCTCGTCGGTGTCGTAAGTCGTGAGTACTATGATGCGCGCGTCCGGGTTTATCTGGCGCAATTCTCGAATCGCGCTCAGGCCATCCAGTTCCGGCATTCGCAAATCGAGGAGCGTCACGTCGGGCCGATATTTTTTCCAGAACTCCACAGCTTCGCGGCCATTGGCGGCGTGCGCCACCACGCGCATATCGGGCTGCCGGCCAATGATTGCGCTCAATCCTTCGAGGACGACGGCGTGATCGTCGGCCAGGAGTACTCGGATTGGCTGCGAAGAATTGGTTTCAGAAGTTGGTTGCATTGGTTTTGTATGTTGGCGCAAAAGGCAGCGCAACCGATGATGGTTCCTTCGCCGGGCGCGCTGTGGATTTGTAATTCTCCGCCAATTTCCCCAGCGCGTTCGCGAATTCCTAATAAACCGAATCCGCGTTTTTGCTGGAGGTCGAAACATTCTCCGTCGTCGCGCAGTTCCAATTGTAAAGCGTTGGAATCGAAAACCAACCGCGCCGAAAAATGCGCTGCGTTGGCGTGACGCAAAGTGTTGGTGAGTACTTCTTGGGCGATTCGCAGCAAGTGCTCGTTCCAATTGTCAGGCAAAGCGCGCGGGTTGCCTTGCAAAAGTAAACCGCCTTGCAGGTTTGTTCCAGAGGTCATTTTTCGAATCAGGCCATCGAGCGCGGCGCACAGTTCGTTTTCTTCCAAAAGCTGCGGGCGCAACGCCTGCACCGAGCGCCGCGCTTCGGCCAAACCGTAGCGCGCCATTTCACCGGCGCGCGATGTGTTCATCGGCGGCTTGCGAGAGGCCTTTGGAAATCGCGTCTTCGGTCGCTTCCAGTTGCACCACGACGCCGGTAAAACCTTGCGCCAGCGTGTCGTGAATATCGTGCGAATCGGTTGCGCTCGGCGACTACAGCGGCTTCGCGGCGTTGGAAAGACAAGCGCGTAAACTGCATCGCCAAAGTCACTTGATGCGCCAGAGCTTGCGCCAATTTGATTTCTTCCGCGCGAAAAGTGCGCTTATCGCGCCCGACAATTACTGAAGTCGCCAATAAAATTGGGATGCAAACTCGCGCCGATAAGTTGTTTTACGATTTAGTTGTCGTCGGCGCTGGCCCCGCCGGTTTAGCGGCTGCGGTGTACGGCGCGTCCGAAGGCCTGAGTACTCTGATGATCGAAAAAGAAGCGCCCGGCGGACAAGCGGGAACTTCTTCGCGCATCGAAAATTATCTCGGTTTTCCGATTGGGCTTTCCGGCGCTGATTTAGCGCGGCGCGCGATTGCGCAGGCGCGGCGTTTCGGCGTGGAAATCATCTCGCCGCAGGAAGTGAAAAGCCTGCGCGCGGAGGGCCAGTACCGCATCGTGACTCTGGGCGACGGGCGCGAAGTTTCCTGCCGCGCGCTTTTGCTTTCGATGGGCGTGCAGTGGAATCACCTCGATATTCCCGGCATCCAAAAGTTCACCGGCGCGGGCGTGTACTACGGCGCGGCGGCGACCGAAGCGCTTTCGTGTGCCAATGAAGATGTATTCATCATCGGCGGCGCGAACTCGGCGGGACAGGCCGCGATGCACTTTTCGCGCTACGCCGCTCGCGTGATTATGCTGGTGCGCGGCCCGGATTTAACGCGCGGAATGTCCGATTATTTAGTGGATCAAATCGCGGCCACGCCCAACATCGAAGTGCGTTTCAACGCCAGCGTGATTGAAGCGTGTGGTGAAAATAATCTGGAAGCGATCACAATTTCCGATTCGCAAACCGGCCAAACCGAGCGCGTTGCCGCGACGAGTTTGTTCATTTTCATCGGCGCGGTTCCCCGAACCGAATGGTTGCAAGGCGTGATCGAAACCGACGAGCGCGGCTTTTTACTTTCCGGCAGCGATTTAGTGCGCGAGGGAATTCGGCCCAAAGGCTGGAACTTCGACCGCGATCCTTCGCTTTTGGAAACCAATCTCCCCGGCGTTTTCGTCGCGGGCGATGTGCGCGCGGGAAGCATCAAGCGCGTCGCGTCCAGCGTGGGCGAAGGCTCGGTTTGCGTTTCGCTCATTCATCAGTATCTGCGCGAAGTTGCGGCTTGAACGTTGGTGCCTGAGTACTCCGGCTTCAGCCACGCACAACGGATTAACGGGACTCCAAAAATCATCGCGCTTTCAAAGAGCGTTTGGCCGAAGAAATCCGCCGCGCCGCGCGCTAAGGCGGCGAAGAGTTCGCGATTTTGTGGCCCAATGCGGATGCTGGAATCTCGCTGATTTTAGCGGAAAAACTGCGTTCCATTATTGAAAATGCGCCGTGGACTTTGCGCACAATTACCGCCAGTTTTGGAATCGCGATTTTTGCGAGCGAATCGGAAATCGCCGATGTCAGCGCGGGCGCAGAATTAATCGAAGCCGCCGGTAAAGCGCTGTATCACGCCAAGCGCAGCGGAAGAAATCGCGTCCCGCACAGCGATGATGCGCATCCTGATAATGCGCGGGCATAAATGTCCGCGCTGAAATACAAAGCCTCTGTGAGGCTGAAATTGACGCCGCTCCAGCCTTGCAGAGGCTTTGTATTTCAGCGCGACGATTTATCGTCGCGTGCGCTATTAATTTTTACGAGCGTTAATTTTCCTTACTGGTAGGAATCACCAGCGGAATCGTGAAAAAGAAGGTGCTGCCTTCGCCCAGAGTACTCTCGACCCAGATTCTGCCGCCGTGCGCTTCCACCGCCATTTTGCTGAAAGTGAGGCCCAGTCCGGTGGACATTTTGCGGCCACCGCTGCGTGATTCGACTTGACCGAATTTTTCAAAAATGTGCGCGAACGCATCGGGCGGAATGCCTTCGCCGGTATCGCGCACGGCGAACAATAGTTCGTTTGCGTTCTCGCTTTTTTGTGCCGTGACGGTGACGGTTCCGCCGCGCGGCGTGAACTTCAAAGCGTTGCCCAGCAAATTGACGAGCGTGCGCCGCAATTTGTCTTCATCGCCGGAAAACACCGGTAACGTGGGCGCAACGCCTTGAACGAGCGCCAGATTTTTATCTAACGCTAAGGAAGCGACTTGTGAAATTGCGCTTGCAATCAAGGCTTGTGGCGAAAGCTCGGAGTACTCCAGCTTGAGCGAACCCGCTTCCAGCTTGCTGATATCGAGCAAATTGTTAATCATCGCCAGCAAAGATTCGCCGCCGCTAATTGCGATCTCCGCCATTTCCTGCTGATCGGGATTTAACTCGCCGACCAATTCCAGCGTTTGCATTCCCGAAATAACTGAAGTGAGTGGCGTGCGCAAATCGTGCACGATCATGTGCGTCAGGTCTTCCTTGGCTTTGTCCAAATCGCGCAGTTGTTCATAGAGCGCCTCCAATTCCTTGCGGCGCGTGGCGTCCTGAAACATGCAAACGCAGCCGACGACTTCGCCCATGTAATCATGCAGCAAAGCCACGCTGACCACGACCGGCGTGATGTGGCCGCTGCGGTTTTGCAATTGCGAATCGCGCGCGTCAATAGTACTCCCGTCCTTGATGCGCGCGTGAGTTATGGCTTGCGCTTCTTGTCGCTCGTCGAGCGATTGTACGAATAATTCCAATGTGGCCGCGCCGCTGATTTCGCCCAAAACTTCGAGGCACGATAAACCCATCAATGCGGTTTCATTCACGCCGAGCATTCGCCCCAATGCTGGGTTGGCGCGCGTGATGTTGCGCTGCATATCGAGGGTGAGAATACCGTCCGTTAAATTCTGCAAAATGGTTTGCAGTTCGGTGCGTTCGATGGTGGTGGAATAAAGTTCGCGATCCATCAGCAAGCTGAGCTGCGACAAAATTTCTTCCGGCTTGGGCGGTTCTTGAAGCAGTGGCGCGGCGGGCGGTTTGGGCGCGGCCAGCAGTTTTTCGACTATTTGTATCAATTCGCTTGGGTCGAAACCTTTGGTCATAAAGGCGTCGGCACCGGTTTGCAAGCTCCACGACTGCGCGCTCCGGCTGTCCGAGCCGGTCATAATGATAATTGGAATATGCGCCACAGCCGAATCGTTTTTCAGCAGGCGACAGGCTTGATAACCGTTCATGCGCGGCATGAAAATATCCAGCAAAATCAGGTCGGGCGTTTCGCTGTAAACCTGTTGCACGGCCTCGATGCCGTCGGCTGCGCGCACGACTTCGTGGCCGCATTTTTTTAAAACATTGGACAGCATGGCGGCGGCGAGTGCGCTGTCATCGGCGACTAAAATTTTCGCGGGCATTTTAGTTTTTCTCCGCCATTACGTCAGATGTAGCAAGGCGCGCCAGCGATTGCCCGATTTCGCGCGGCGGCAAAATGAAGCGCACGAAACCTGATTCGATGGCTTGTTTGGGCATTCCGTAAACCACGCAACTGGCTTCGTTTTGCGCGAAAGTCACGCCGCCCGCTTTGGCGATATTGGTAATTCCTTCCGCGCCGTCGTTGCCCATGCCGGTGAGTAAAACCGCGATGGCGGAATCGCCGGAGTACTCCGCGACCGAGTTGAACAAAACCGTAGCGGAAGGCCGATGTCCGCCCACCGCCATTTGGTGCGAAGACACCAAACGCCCTTTCTTATCAACGGTTAAATGGGTTTCTTCTTCGGGGAAGTACACGAATCCCGGCAAAGGCGTTTCGCCCGAACGCGCAATCTTCACTTTCACCTGACAGTGCGCGTCCAGCCAATCGACCAAGCCCTGCAAAAATCCGTGACTGATATGCTGCACGCACAAAACCGGAAACGGAAAATTCGCGGGCAGCTGCGTGAGTACTTCAAAAAGCGCCGCCGGTCCGCCGGTGGAAGCGCCGATTGCTATCACGCGCGCGGATGCGGCTTTGGCGGAAGTTGGAATCACGGCTGTAGTACTTGGAACCGGAGTACTCAGGCTGCGCGAAAACCGCTTGAAAACCACCACACCCGAAAGAATTTTAATTTTGCTGATAATCTGCTGCGCCGCTTCGTCGTCCGGCCCCAATCCGCCCGAAGGTTTCGGGAAAACATCGACCGCGCCCGCTTCCAAAAGCGCGAAGATGTTGTCCTTGTTATCCGCGCCGACTATGGAACTAATCACCAGAATTGGGCAGGGATATTTCGCCATCACGGCTTTGGTGAATTCTAAACCGTCCATAATCGGCATCTGGTAATCGGTGCAAATCACGTCCGGCTTGAGAGAAGGAATTAACTCCAGCGCTTCTTGTCCATTGCGCGCCTGGCCGACAATATGAATCTCCGGCGATTGCCCCAGCATTCGGTTGAGAACCATGAGTACTAAGGGCGAATCGTCCACCAATAAAACGCGAATTAATTTTCCGGCGTGTTGCAAAAGCGACATTTAGACCAGCCTCCGCAACGCGTCGATGAGCGCTTTTTGCTCGAAAGTTCCCTTGGTGATGTAAGCGTTCGCGCCCACTTCCACGCCGCGTTGCTTGTCGGCGTCGGTGGCGAGGGAAGTCACCAGAATAATCGGTAGCTCTTTGTAGCGCGCGTCCTGGCGAATGCGCGCGGCCAAACCTAAACCATCGAGATTGGGCATTTCGATATCGGTCACCACGCCGTCGAAGTCCTGAGTACTCAGCTTGCTTAGGGCGTCCATGCCGTCCACGGCGGTCACGACTTCGTAGCCCGCGCTTTCGATGATGCGCTTTTCCTGCGTGCGCGTGGTGATGGAATCTTCCGCCAGCAAAATCACTTGCTTGCGAATGGCGGCAGTCGGTTCAGAAGGCGCGACAGTCGCGCGGGTTTTGTGCATCGTTTTCATTAAGTCCTGAGAATTCAAAATCATGCAAACTTCCCCGGTGCCTAAAATCGTCGAACCCGCGACGTTGCGCACGCGCGGCAACAGCGCGCCCAGCGGTTGCAGAATTACTTCCTGCTCATCCAAGAAGGCTTCCACAAATAAGCCCAATTTTTCCTCGCCGATTTCCAAAATAATGCACGGCATCAAGGCGTCGGGAGTACTCCGGCTGGCGTTCAATTCCAGCAAATCGGAAAGTCGCACAACGGAAATCGGCTGCTCTTGCAAGCGAATCGTGTCGCGGCCTTCGATGGAAAATATTTCGTTCGGAGCGACCAAGCGCGAGCCTTGCAGATATTCCACCGGCAGCGCGTAAGGCCGACCCGCGACTTGTACCAGGAGTACTCTGGTCGTGGCCAAAGTGAGCGGCATTTGCAAGCGGAAAGTGCAGCCTTTTCCCGCCGTCGATTCGATTTTGATATTGCCGCGCAAACTTTCGACATTGGCACGCACCACATCCAAACCGACGCCGCGCCCGGAAACATCGGTGACAATCGGGCTGGTCGAAAAGCCGGGCGCGAAAATCAGCATTTGCAGTTGCTCGCGCGTCATTGCCGCCAATTCTTCTTCGCTCGCCACGCGCCGTTTCAAAGCGGTGCGCGCGATGGCGGCTTCGTCCAGCCCGCGCCCGTCGTCGCTGATTTCCACAACCACGCTGGTCGCGGTTTGAAAAGCGCGCAATCGCAAAGTTGCCAGTCGCGGCTTATTATGTTGCGCGCGCTCTTCAGGATTCTCGATGCCATGATCAATCGCGTTGCGAATAATGTGCATCAACGGGTCTTTGAGTTCTTCCAAAATGCGCTTGTCGGCGGTGGTGCTTTCGCCTTCAAGCACCAATTGAATTTCCTTGTTTTGGTCGCGCGCCAGATCACGCACCAATCGCGGGAACAAATCGAAGACGGTCGAAAACGGCAGCAAACGAATTTTGCGAATGGATTCTTCCAATTCATTGGCCGCGAAATTCAAGCGCGCCACATCTTCATTGGCGGTGCGCTTGAGTTGCTCTAATAACGCCTTAAGTTTTTCGAGGCGCGCGTTTTCGCGCTCGTAAAACGCGGCGCTGGTTTTATTCTCTCGACGCGGAGTACTCCGTTCCGCGTCCGAACGCGCGCCAATCCCAGCCGCTTTTTGCTCGGCGCGCTGAACGGCCAAATCTTTGTTCCAGCTTTCCCAAAGTTCAACGATTTCATC